>Ga0326728_10021248_pt1 | contig 12235 bp, 7 predicted proteins | sample MB3enrmetagenome_FD_207602 | JGI IMG/M metagenome (GOLD analysis project Ga0326728, IMG submission 207602) | Lab enriched peat soil microbial communities from McLean, Ithaca, NY, United States - MB31MN | ecosystem: Environmental > Terrestrial > Soil > Wetlands > Peat | place: USA: New York...
TTCGAGTGCGTCTTTGTCGCGCTGCATCCCTTCGTGCGCGTGCCGGCGGAGCTGGCCTGGAGCGCCACGCATCAATATCCCGGCGACGCCCAGATCGTGGCGCGCGGCGCCAAGGTTCCGTGGATGGAAGTCGCGGCCGCGACCGGCCTCAACTCCTGCGCGCGCCTCAACCAGGCGCTGCTCACCTCGATCGGCTCGCTCAACGATCACTTTGCCGACCCGGCCGGCCGCGACGAGCTCCAGCGCTTCCTCGAATCCGAACCCATCTGGATGCCCACCGAAGGCCGCTTCGAGCCGCTTCTGCTGACGGACTTTCTCCGCGTCTTCGTAGCCGCCGGAATGCAGGAACTCATCTTCGTCCCCGAGTTCCTGAACTCCGATCCCGTCACCCCCCTGCCCCTCGCCGACATCTACCTGGGCTCCATCCCGTTTCCCGCGCGCGGAACCCTCCTCGCCCCCGATCACTCTTTCCTCTTCACCGTCGATTGGGACAGCTTCTTCACGCTCTTCTACGGTGCCCGCTCCTTTGTGCCGCGCGTCGCCGCCGCGCTCGGCCTCGAAGGCTTCTTCGCCACGCCCAACACGGAGCACGCCTGGTTCAACTACTCCTTCGGATGCGCCACGGTCACGCTCTCGCCCGAGCACTGGCAGACCGCGTGAGGGCGAGCAGCTGGGCTGGTCCCGCAGCATTCTTGAGGAGAAGGATTAAGTAAGTTCGGCAGAATTGCCGGGCGGGATCGCTCCGGATGGCGAAGCTCTTTCAAAGTTCAGCTCAGCCGACAATTCGCCAGGAGCCCGCAAAATTGTGCCGAATCGGAGTTGGAAACGTGCCTCGGGCTGTTAGCATCGCCCCGGTTGCGGCGATCCTAGCCTGAATGTTTACCGGCGTCGTTATGACCCCAAAAACAACCTCAGCTTTTCTTCCAGATTAGTGTCCCTTATCCGGCACTCCCAGACAATGTAGACTCCCCAGCCCTGGGCACGAAGCAAGGCCCGGTTAGTTTTATCGCGCTCTCGATTCCGGGCAATCTTCGCAACCCAATAGTCTCGATTGTTTTTGGGAGTCCGATTTCCTCTTGCGCAACTGTGCCCATGCCAAAAGCATCCGTGAACGAACACGACCTTTCTCAGTCGGGTAAAAACGAGGTCCGGACTCCCGGGCAGAGATTTGCAGTGGAGACGAAAGCGATATCCCAGGCGATGCGCCAAACGGCGTACCGCCATCTCTGGCTTGGTATCCGTTGATTTGACCGAACGCATAATTGCGCTTCGGTCGGCCTTAGTCTTCTTGGTCTTCATCTGCTGCTGAGTCGGCAATTCCGAGAAGCGTTCGATGGTACCGATCAAGGCGCTGAAAGTGCGCCGCCATTGCTCTCGCAATTTCCTTTGAATCCTTCACTTCCAAGAAGTGGCCCACGATTTGAGCGTAGTGGGCGGCTTGCCTCGGCAGGCGCTGGACGGGATCACGCTTCCCAAGCATCTCGTTATCATTCATAACTTGGACCTTTTGCGATGGCTTGGGAATCCCCTTGAGAGACCTTGGTCTGGGAGGCACCGTACCGTTCATGAGTTGCGACCGAGGATTGAAGGAGTGATAGAGGAGCGCTTCCAACGGGTCTAGCTCGTCTACCGTGTTCACTGGGTAGGCCCACACCCAACCGATCTCCCAAACGTCGATTTGGCGATTGGCGATAATGTCTGAGCGGGCTGAAGTCAGATGACGGGCCACTCGGCTGCGTATCCCGTCTTTCGACTGCCCTACATACATGGGGACGCCATCGAGATCGCAAAGCGCATAGACGCCAATTTCATTTGTTAGCGATTTGACGGCTTTTCGCCGATACTTGAAATCCGTAGCCAGACGGCCTCCCAGTTCTGCTTCTTCCCTGAGAGGAGTCTACGCCGCGCGCTCGATTCCTGGGTTGACGATTTGAACCAATGGCTCAAGAAGATAACGAGATAGGTGGCTCACGACGGGGACCGCAACACCATCGCCCATGAGCCGGTAGGCATCGTTATAGTTCTTTGGAAGTACGTACCCATCATGAAGGCCCATAAGGCGCGCCGCTTCGCGCGGGGAAAGTAGCCGCGATCGGACCTTGTTACCATGCACGACGATAATTGTCTGCCGGCTGGAACCTCCGCCTGGCGTTCTTAGGCACCCAGCTATTTCGTCGAACCGAACCTCGGCGCGCTGAGCTCTCCTTCCGCTCTCGTCTGGGCGAGTTCGCTTGTAAATGGTCCCTACCATCTTTTTGCCCGTTTTCTTGGCCGCCGCGACCTTTGCACGATGAAGAGGCAGCATCAGAGCTAATAGTGCCTCCGTTTGCTGACCGGAGTGCCACGGAATGTCACTCTCAATCACGCTGGAGAAAGTAGACAATCGAGGGGGGGGGACGGGGAGATTCCACCAGACCCATTTGGCCCTGCTCGACTTCGAAAGCCCATCGTAAACAGCGGTGATTCCGCTGGTGTGGAACGGGGCCAGCGGTGTCCCCGAAACTAGACTGGGGTCGATCCCGATGTCATCGTGTATACCTACGATGAAAAGCCGCGGCCGGGATTGGGGAACAAAGAGCGCCGCGTCAATGACTAATGCACCGGAACGATAACCTTCTGCGCCTAGGGCATTGATCAGAGATCGGAAGTCCGCCCCTTCGTGTGAGGTCAGTGCGCCGCAGACATTCTCCAGGACCACAATATCGGGCCGCCGTCCCTCCTTATGTAATTCACCTATGAGGTTCCAGAACGGCCAGAAGGTTCCGGACCGCTTGCCCTTCAAGCCTGCCCCCATTCCAGCCAACGAGAGGTCTTGGCACGGAAAAGATGCCCACGCTAGGTTCGCTCGACCTGGCAGATCGCGAGACCTAAGCATCCCGACATCTCCCACCAGAAGCTCCCCTCCGCCCCAGTTTTCCTGATACGCGGCAGCCTTCTTACTGTCGAGGTCGTTGGCGAAGAGGCAGGTCCAAGAATCCCCTAATCCGGCACGGACCATTCCGCTTCCCGCGAAGAATTCGTAGAAGGTGTGCGAGGCGGCGCTGGACTTAAACATTCCGAGCCTCCCGGAATAGGGGAAGCTCATCTGAAACATACCGTTCGGCTGCATCGCGCACGACCCACGCAAGGGACACCTTCTTCTTCCTTGCAATTCTTTCAAGAGAGTCGTAGGTCTCGAAGGGAATAGTCACAGACAACCGTGGGGACCGTTCACCTTTGGGCAGGCCGGTCAAATTGGGATCTTCCGCCATGTGCATCACTTTACACCACGGCGGTGCATCCCAGCAAGAGAGGATTCGTACAATAGCGTCTCAGCGATTCCAACAATGTATCACTTGAGTTGGCGCCAAATCGCCGATGCTCAAATCCGGCATCAGGGGGAAGATTCTATGGCTCCGGTCGGCTGACCGGCAATTCGGAAACTACGTTTTTCGCATCTGCGGCCGGCGGCAAGAGCAGCCGCAGATCCCTCGGCTGCGCTCGGGATGACAACCGCTTGCGCGACTGTTCAGGGGCGACGGGCCATGCGGAGGTTCACCATCCGCGAACATCGCGTGCGACGGGCCGCCTGGGGTGGCGGCCAAATGCAGACTCGCGCGGCACGCTGGCGCAGTCTCGCCCCGGTATGATATTTTTTCCGTGAACATCCCAACTTCTGGTACGAAGAACGCCAGAAGAGCGGTAGGGTGTTCCTAGTTTTCGTTCTTGTCACAAGCGGGTTTCTTTTCAGTAGATTACAATGCGGTACGCGGCATATTTTTTTCCTATATTTTTGCCTTGCTCGTCTGTTGCGGGGGGCCGGTCTGCGCTATATTGAAATTTCGGGCTTCCCTGCCCTCCAGTAGAGCTTTATCGAAGAGCGGTTCTTGTACACCACCCATGTGACCGCCAGCACACGCGGCGCATGAAAAACGAAAGCCGGGATTCGTTCATGGCGCAAATCTTCGACCGCAGCTCCAATGCACTGGCACGCATGGGCCTGGTGCTGTCGGGGTTGATCGTCATTGCTTTGGGAGTCACGCTCGACCAGTTGCAGCGCTCGCCGTGGGTTACGCGGCAGGGGCAGCGCGCGGAGCAGCCGGTTCCCTTCAGCCACAAGCATCACGTGCAGGGCCTGGGCTTGCAATGCCAGTACTGCCACACGACAGTGGAGAAGTCAAGCTACGCCGGCATTCCGCCCACGCGCACCTGCATGAATTGCCACGCGCAGATCTGGACCAATGCGCAACTGCTCGAGCCTGTGCGCCAGAGCTGGGCCACGGGCGAGTCGATTCCCTGGATCAAGGTCCACGACCTGCCGGATTTCGTTTATTTCAGTCACGAGATTCACGTTGGTAAGGGCATCGGCTGCGAAAGCTGCCACGGCCGCGTGGATGAGATGCCGCTGATGTACGCCGAGAACACGCTGCAAATGGAGTGGTGCCTGGATTGCCACAGAAATCCCGCCAGGAATCTGCGGCCCACGAGCGAGATCTACAACATGGCGTGGGAAGGGCCGACCGGGGACCGGCCTGTGTGGTGCGCGGCGGCGGACAAGGCAGAAGCCCCCACCGCCGAAAGCGTGAGCTGCGCGACGCGTGATCCGAAGAGTGAGGCGGCGTTGACTTCGCCGGCGCTCGAAGTCCAGAAGTTCACCAGCCAGGAGGATTTGGGCAAATTCCTGGAGGTGCACTACAAGATCCGCACCCCGAAGGACCTGACCAGCTGCGAGGTGTGCCACCGATGAGCAGCGAGAGAAAAAACGCGACCGGGCAGACAGCGGAGAATCCAATGGGAAGCGCCGTGAACGACAGGCACGAAAAAACGGCCCTGGTTGCGCGGCCCGAGAGTTCCGAGCCGATGACGCTCGAGGCCGTGCGCGCAAAGCTGCACGGCGCGAAAGGCAAGAAATATTGGCGTTCGCTCGACGAGTTGGCCAACACGCCCGAATTTCAGGCCGCAGTGGAGCGAGAGTTTCCCTCGGCCGCGCAGGAGTGGGTCGATCCCGTCTCGCGGCGCGGCTTCCTTAAATTGATGGGCGCGTCCATGGCGCTGGCCGGGCTGGCCGGTTGCACCAAGCAGCCCGACGAGCCGATCTATCCCTACATCAAGGCGCCGGAAGATCTGGTTCTCGGCAAGCCGATGTACTTTGCCACGGCGCATCCGTTTGCGACCGGCGCGGTGCCGCTGCTGGTCAAGTCGGACGAGTTCCGTCCTATCAAAATTGATGGAAACCCTGAGCACGCCTACAACCACGGCGGCTCCGATCCGTTCTCGCAGGGCACGCTGCTGGATCTCTACGGTCCCGACCGGTCAAAACATGTCAGCTATAAAGGCGACAACCGCGAGTGGGCGGAGTTTGCCGAGGCCTTCCGCGACAAGGTGGTTGCGACCAAGGACGGCAGCGGCATCTATTTCCTGAGCGCGACGATTACTTCGCCCACGCTGGCGCGGCAGTGGCAGGAAGCGCAGAAGGCGTGGCCCAAGGCGAAGCTGGTGCAGTACGACCCGGCAATTGCGGGGACGTTCCTGGAAAAAGGGTTCAATGTTCAGTACGACCTGAGCCAGGCCGATGTGATCGTTTCGCTCGACGCGGATTTTCTCTCGGGAGCGAGCTATCCGGGCTTCCATAAGCTGGTGCGCGACTACGCGGCGCGGCGCAAGCAGCCGGAAAACGGCATGAACCGGCTCTACGCTATCGAGAGTACGCCGACCACGACGGGAATGAAGGCCGAGCATCGGCTCGGTCTGCGCGCGAGCGAGGTTCCGGCGTTCACCGCAGCGTTGGCGCAAGCTCTTGGCATTCCCGGCGTGAATCCTCCCGCCTATTCGTGGACCGCTGAACAGCAGAAGTTTATTGCGGCGCTTGCGAAAGACCTGAAGGCGAGTGCAGGCAAGAGCGCGGTGATTCCGGGGCTCTATCAGGATGAATCGGTCGCGGCGCTGGCGATGGCCATCAATAACGCGCTCGGCAATGTGGGCGCAACAGGCAAGCCGGTTTTCTTAAGCTCCGAGCCGGCGATCCCGCTGCCCAGCGACCAGCTCGGCGATTTCAAGTCGCTGGTCGCCGATCTCAACGCGGGCAAGGTCGATTGGCTCGTCATTCTCAATGCCAATCCGATCTACGACGCGCCCGCCGATCTTGGATTCTCCGCGGCTTTCGAGGGGGTGTTTAACGCGAGCATCGGCAATACGAAGACCGCGGTACATCTCGGCACGCACTACGACGAGACAGGCCAGCGTTCTCACTGGCACATTCCCGCCGCGCACTATCTTGAATCGTGGTCCGATGCGCGCGCCTACGACGGCACGGTTTCCATCGTGCAGCCGATGATCGATCCGCTCTACGGTGGGCGCACGGCGCATCACGTTTTTCAGGCGCTGCTCGATGAGCCCATGGTAAGCCCCTACGATGCGGTGCGCGAGACGTGGAAGACGACGATCAAGGGAGATTTCGAAGCCGGCTGGCGCAAGGCGTTGCACGATGGCTGGATTGCGGATACGGCCAATACCAACGGTGCAGCGAACTTCATCAACGGCGTGAGGCTAGACAAGGCAATTCCCCCCGCGCCGACGCCGAAGGATTCGGTCGAAATCATCTTTCGGCCCGACCCGAATGTTTACGACGGTCGCTGGGCCAACGTGGGCTGGCTGCAGGAGCTGCCCAAGCCGGTAACCAGCCTGAGCTGGGATAATGCTGCGATCGTTTCCGGCGCCACGCTGACCAAGTGGGGTCTCGAAGAAGACGACATTATCGAGATCAGCGTGGGCAATGGCCGCGTGAAGGCGCCGGTGATTGTCGTACCCGGCCATCCCGACGACTCCGTCACCGTCTATCTCGGCTACGGACGCCAGATCGGCCGCGTGGCCGGCGGCGCGGGATTCAATGCCTACCTGATTCGCAATACCTGGGCGCCTTTTTACGCGACGGGCGCGGTGCGCAAGGTCGAAGGCAAGTGGGGCATTGCCATCACCAAGAGCCACTTCCAGGATCATCGCGGCGAAGCCTTCGGCCAGCCCAAGGGCCAGAGCAACAATTCGCTTGAAGCCGACGAGGCGATCGGCGAGCGCGGAATTATTCGCTACGCGACGCTCGAGGAGTTCAAGGCCAACCCGAACTTCGCGCACGAAGGCGAGATCTACGAGACGCCGTCGCGCGACACCTCGCTCTTTCCCAACTGGGAGTACAACGAGGCCAATGCGTGGGCCATGTCGATCGACATGAACAGTTGCACCGGATGCAACGCCTGCATTGTGAGCTGTTATGCCGAGAACAACATCGCCGTGGTGGGCAAGCAGCAGGTGCGCATCGGCCGCAACCTGCAGTGGCTGCGCATCGACACTTATTTCGAGGGCGACCTGGCCGCGCCGCGCGCCCACTTCCAGCCCATGGCCTGCCAGCACTGCGAGAACGCGCCCTGCGAGCAGGTTTGCCCCGTGGGCGCAACCGTGCACACGCCGGAGGGCCTGAACGCGATGGTCTACAACCGCTGCGTGGGCACGCGCTACTGCTCCAATAACTGCCCCTACAAGGTGCGCCGCTTCAACTTCCTGCTCTATTCGGATTACGAGACGGAGAGCTTGAAATTGATGCGCAATCCCGACGTGAGCGTGCGCTCGCGCGGCGTGATGGAGAAGTGCAGCTACTGCATCCAGCGCATCTCGGCGGCCAGGATCGAGGCCGACAAGGAGAATCGCAATATTCGCGACGGCGAGATCGTGACCGCATGCCAGCAGGCCTGCCCGGCCAGCGCGATCACTTTCGGCAACATCAACGACAAGAACAGCCAGGTGACGAAGCTGCGCGCCCAGCAACGCAGTTATCAAGTAATTGCCGACATCAACACGCGTCCGCGCACGACTTATGTGGCGGAAGTTTTGAACCCGAACCAGGAATTGGAAGCAACGCCGGTGGAAATCGCGCCGGCCAAGGGATAAAGACAGGGAACAAGGGACCAAGGGAACTAGGTAACAAGAACGAACCATGGCGACCAAAGAAGTAAAACCCGCTGACCATTGGGTCGATCCCGCGACGGGCGAATATCGCGTGATTGCGCCGGGGCAGACCTTCCGGTCGATCACCGAGAAGATCGTGCGCATCGTGCTCACGCCGCACACGCCCATGGGCTGGTTCGCGCTGTTCACCTTTGCCGGCGGCGGCGCCACGATGCTCCTGGTCGCGGTCACCTGGCTCTTTTTGAGGGGCGTCGGCATCTGGGCCATCACGCAACCCGTAGCCTGGGGCTTTGCCATTATCAACTTCGTGTGGTGGATCGGTATAGGCCATGCCGGCACGCTGATCTCGGCGATTCTGCTGCTCTTCAAGCAGGGCTGGCGCAACTCCATCAGCCGCTTTGCCGAGGCCATGACGATCTTCGCCGTTTGCTGCGCCGGGCTGTTCCCGCTGATTCACGTGGGCCGTCCCTGGCTGGCTTACTGGATGCTGCCGCTGCCCTTCACCATGACGGTGTGGCCGCAGTTCCGCTCGCCGCTCATGTGGGACGTCTTCGCGGTCTCCACCTACGCCACCATCTCCGTGGTCTTCTGGTACATCGGCATGGTGCCCGATCTGGCCACCTTGCGCGACCGCTCGCAATCCAAGTTCGCGCAGTATTTTTACGGACTGCTGAGCGTGGGCTGGCGCGGCTCGGTGCGCCACTGGATGCGCTACGAGACGGCCTCGCTGCTGCTCGCCGGCCTGGCCACGCCGCTGGTGCTCTCGGTGCACACCGTCATCAGCTTCGATTTCGCCGTGGCCGTTCTGCCCGGATGGCACACCACCATCTTTCCGCCCTACTTCGTCGCCGGCGCCATCTACTCCGGCTTCGCCATGGTGCTTACGCTGGCCATTCCGCTGCGCAAGTTCTATCACCTGGAGTCGCTGGTCACCGAGCGCCACATCGACAACATGGGCAAGGTCATGCTGGTCACCGGCTTCATCGTTGCCTACGGCTACGCCATGGAAGCCTTCATGGCCTGGTACTCGGCCGATCACTGGGAGGCTTTCGCCTTCTGGAATCGCGCCTTCGGGCCCATGGGCTGGTCGTATTGGGTGTTGATCACTTGCAACCTTGCCATTCCGCTGACCACGCTCTGGTCGCGCAAATTGCGCACCAACATCGCGTACATGTTCTTCATTTCGATTGTCGTCAACACAGGCATGTGGTTTGAGCGTTTCGTCATCGTCGTGACCAGTCTCTACCGCGATTTCCTGCCCTCGGCCTGGGGAACCTATCGCGCAACCAAGTGGGACTACATGACCTTCGTGGGCACGCTCGGCTTCTTCACCGCGCTCTTCCTCTTGTTTGTGCGCTTCCTGCCCATGATTCCCATGAACGAAATTCGCATGATTCTGCCGCAGGCCAAGATCAAGCCCAAAGCCACTGTGGAGGCTGGTGACTGATGCCCGCACGCGAAGGAACCTACGGCCTGCTGGCCGAATTCGAGACGCCGGGCGATCTGGTGAGGGCCGCGCGGCAGGCGCGCCAGGACGGCTGGCGGCGCATGGACTGCTATACGCCCTATCCCGTGGAAGAAGCGGCCGAAGCCATCGGCTTCCATCGCAACAAGGTGCCTCTCGTCACCCTGATCGGCGGCCTGATGGGCGGCGCGGCCATGTTTCTGCTCGAAGTCTGGATCACGGTGCTCGCGTATCCGCTGAACATCGCGGGCCGTCCCATGTATTCGTGGCCGGCCTTCATCGTGCCCGCCTACGAGTGGACCATTCTCTTTGCCGGACTCTCGGCGGCCTTCGGCATGTTGGCGCTGAACGGTTTGCCCGCGCTTTATCATCCACTGTTCAACGCGCCCAACTTCCGCGACGGCGCCACGACCGACAAGTTTTTCCTCTGCCTTGAGGCGCTCGATCCCAAGTTCGATCGCGCCCAAACCAGGGCCTACCTCGAAGCGTTCAAGCCGACATCGGTGGTGGAGGTGGATTACTGATGGGTGTCCATCTCACAAAACGCGATGTCATCCTGAGCGACCGAAGCGGAGCGAAGGGAGTCGAAGGATCTGCGGTTGTTTTTCGCTGCAAGGGTGGGAGACCAGCCCTGCAAAGGACTCCGTGCCCCATCCTTTCGCGAACTTTGCGAAAGGGTGGGAGACCGTTGGCCCTCGCCGCGTTGGCCGGCCTCATGCTCCTCGCCGGATGCCGGCAGGACATGCAGGACCAGCCCAAGATGCAGCCGCAGCGTGGCTCGGACTTCTTCGCCGACCATCGCGGCGCGCGTCCGCAGGTGCTCGACACCGTGGCCCGCGGCCAGCTCCACGAGGACAGCTACCTCTACACCGGTGTGGTGCAGGCGCCGAATGGCTACCGGCAGGAGCTCGACGCACTGCCCTCTGAGATTCCGCTGACCATGGAGGTGCTCGAGCGCGGCCAGGAGCGCTTCAACATTTACTGCACGCCCTGCCACTCGCGCGTGGGCAACGGGCTGGGCGAGATTGTGCAGCGCGGTTTCAAGCCCGCCGCGAATTTTCACGACCAGGTGCGGTTGTCGCAGCCGCTCTCGCACTACTTCTATGTGATGACGCACGGCTACGGCGCCATGCCGGATTACTCCTCGCAGCTGACGCCTTCCGATCGCTGGGCCGTCGCGGCCTACATTCGCGCCCTGCAGCTTAGCGAGGCAGCCACGATCAAGGACGTACCGGCCGGCGTCCAGATCAGGAGCCTCAAGGATGTTGCCACCGCCGAGGGGCATCCGGAGTACGCGCAGGCCTGGCCCATGCCGTCGACGGCGGTCCAGGCGTACAAGCCGATTGCCGGCCAGGGAACGCCGGGCATGGCTCCGGCTTATCCGGCGGACCCGAAGATTTCGATTCCCAGGACGGCTCCGCCGGCGGCGCAGAAGAAATGAAAGGGACTGGAGGGTGTTTCAAGAAGCGGCTTTGTAACAAGGGCACGGCTTTAGCCGGGCCGATGAGGTCGCAAAATAGCCGAGGGCTTTAGCCCCTGAGGGATGTTTTTAGGCCGGCGAGCAGCATTTATGCAACGAACTCTCGGGATTAGGAACCAGGAATCGGAAGACAGGAACGAGCGAGCAACGCAGCAAGCAAACAGGACGAACGCACATGGATAGCATTCACAATCCGCACGCGAAGCAGCTTCCCGCCGACCTCGGCGCGCCGGCTTTTGTCGACGCCTGGAAGACGCGCGCGCTCGTGGCCGGAATCATCTTCGCCGCGATCGCGGTGATCCTGGGATTCCTGGGCCAGTCGCAGGACGGACTGGGCTGGGATCACTTGCTGCGCGCCTGGACGCTCGGCACGTTGTGGACGTGGGGCCTCGCGGTCGGCGGATTGGCTCTGTTGATGGTGCAGTACTGCTCCGGCGGCAAGTGGGGTTTGCTGCTGCGCCGCCCGCTCGAAGCTCTCAGCCGCACCCTGCCGGTCATCTTTGTTTACTGGCTCGTGATCGCGATCTTCATGAAGCGGCTTTATCTGTGGGCGCAGTACACCACTGCGGGCGACACTGCGACGGCGCTCAAGAATGGCGTCATCAGCGAAATCCAGGCGCACTGCCTCAACTTCAAGCGCCCCATGCTGAACCCCGCGGCATTTGTCTGGGTCGGCCTGTTGTGTTTTGGCCTCTGGTTTTTCTATATGGGTCGGCTCAACTCGCTGGCCCTCACGCGCGAGGCCGACCGGCCCGAGAACACGCCCTACTGGATCAAGAAATTTGAGAACATCAGCGGCCCCGGCATCCTCATCTACTCCATCACCATGACGGCGTGCGCCATCTATTGGGTCATGTCGATGGACGTGACGTGGTTCTCTTCGGTCTACGGCCTGTTGTTCCTGGTGGGCCAGGGCTACCTGGTGCTCGCGTTCTCGATCATCGTCGCGATCTCACTCTCGAAGGCCGAGCCATTCAAAACCATCCTGCGCCAGACCGAGCAGCACGACCTGGGCAAGCTCGCCTTCGCCTTCGTCATGCTCAATATCTATCTGAACTTCGGCCAATTCCTCATCATCTGGTCGGGCAATCTGCCGGGCGAGATCAACTGGTACCTCGACCGCATCCGCGGCAACTGGGGCGTCATCATCACCCTCGACTTCATCTTCCACTGGGTGATTCCGTTCTCGATGCTGCTCTCGCGCGACCTCAAGCGCAACAAGAAGCGTCTGCTGCGCGTCTGCCAGTGGATGGTCTTTGCGCGCGCCTTCGACATGTTCTGGCTCATCGAGCCGAACTTCAAGGACGCGGCGCGCAATCTCCACTTCAGCTGGGGAATTCTCGAGTACATTGCCG
>Ga0326728_10021249_pt1 | contig 12235 bp, 6 predicted proteins | sample MB3enrmetagenome_FD_207602 | JGI IMG/M metagenome (GOLD analysis project Ga0326728, IMG submission 207602) | Lab enriched peat soil microbial communities from McLean, Ithaca, NY, United States - MB31MN | ecosystem: Environmental > Terrestrial > Soil > Wetlands > Peat | place: USA: New York...
GACCAGCCAGCGTAGGTGGGCCAGTGCCCCGACCAGGTCGAAGGCGGCCAGGGCGGTGTGCAGGTTTGCCAGTCCGGCGCCCAGTTGTTCGGGGGCCAGCCGCAGGGCGTCAACGTACACCATCGCTCCTTCGCCGAACTCCTCGGCGGCGGGGTGAACGGGATCGTTGGCCGACCAGAATTGTTCGTTTTCCTTGTCGCCGGGGCGTCTGCCGGTGAAGTCGATGGCGATCTCCCGGCCGGGAGCCAGGGAGCGGGTCATGAATTGGGCGAGATCCGTAACAAAGTGCGTGCAGGGCAGGGCCGGAGCCAAGAGCGCCGCGGGAACCGGCTGGGCGGCGGCCATCAGGGTCAGGTTGACGGCCTCGTCCAGGGTCATGAAGTAGCGGCGGGCGGCGGGGTCGGAGACGGTCATGGGTCCGCCAAGGGCGATCTGCTGGGCGAAGATCTCGTCCACGCTGTCGTGCGAGGCGAGCACGTTGCCCAGGCGCAGCACCACGCCGCCGGCGGAGAGCACGATCTGCTCGGCGGCGCGTTTGGTGGCGCCCAGGATCGAGACCGGCTCGCAAGCCTTGTCGGTGGAGAGCAGCACGACGCGGGCGCCGTGGCGGGCGGCGGCCTGCACCAGCGTCTCGGTGGCGAAGACGTTGTTGGCGATGGCGGCGAGGGGATGCTCTTCCATCAGCGGCACGTGCTTGAAGGAGGCGGAGTGAAAGACCAGGCTGGGCTGGTGGGCTGCGAAGATGCGGTCGAGCAGGGGGCGGTCGGCGATGCTGCCCAGCAGGGGGATCATGGTTCCCGCGGCGCCGGCGCGCCGCCAATTGCGCTGTACGGCGTAAAGATTGGTCTCGGAAGACTCCAGCAGGACCATTTTGGGCGGGGTGATCATGGCCAGGCGCAGAGCCAGCCTCGAACCCACCGAGCCGCCCGCGCCAGTGATCAGCATGGGCTGGCGATAGAGCGCGTCGAAGACCTCGGGCTGGGGTGAGGGCAGCCGCGGGCGAGCCAGAAAACCGCTCCAGTCGAGATTTTGCAGGCAGGTCATGGCAAGGTCAGTATAAACGGGGGTGGATGCCAGAGCTTTGAACGCTCGCATACACTGGGATGTTGGCGTATTGCGCAGTGCGCGGGAGAAACGATTGATGCAATGGATGCGGGCGGCAGCCCTGGGGATGTTGGCGGTGGTAGCGGCGACGGCGGGGGCGCAGGGGCGCTCTGGCGAGGCGGTGAAGATCAACAATCGCGGTGTGGCGCAGATGGGCCAGCAGTTCACCGACCGCGCCGCGGAGAGCTTTGCCGCGGCCTTCAAGATGGATCCCCGCTTGGCGGTGGCGGCGATCAACGAGGGCATCGCTCTGCTCTACCTGCAAAAGCCGGATGAAGCCATGAAGGTGCTGCAACAGGGGATCGACCTCGATCCATCGAGCGCCGCGGGCTGGTACAACCTGGGCCTGGCGCAGCACGGGGCCAACCAACTCGATGCGGCGCTGGCCAGCTTTCAGCAGGCGGTCAAGATCGATCCCCGCGACGCGGACTCTTTTTACTATCTGGGCGTCTGTTACCGCGACCTGAAGCAATATGACAAGGCCATCGAGAGCTTCCAGCGGGCGCTGAGCATCGAGCCGCTGCACACTTCTGCGGAGTTCTCCCTGGCCCAGGCGCTGCAACGCGCCGGCCACACACCAGAGGCCAAAGAACACTTCAAGATCTTCCAGCACCTGGCCAGCACCAAGATCACCGCGCCCATTGGACTGGCGTACGGCGAACGCGGCCACTACTCGCTGGTGATGCCGGTCGAGGAGTCGGAAAAGGCCGTAAAAAGCATCATTCCTGTGCGGATCGTGGCTGAAACTCTGAGTTCCCCGGTCTCAAAATCGAGACCGGGGGCACCCCAAGCGTGGACCACTACCGGCGGCGCCTGCATGATGGACGTTACCGGCGAAGGGCGCATGGACCTGGTGCTGATGCAGAGCGGTGAGCAGGCGATTCGCGTACTGCACGCCAAGGGCGACGGCAGTTTTGCCGATTTTGACGCTGCTGCTGCCGGCCTCAAGGCCAAAGGCCACGCCGTGGCCTGCGCGGTGGGCGACTTCGACGCCGATGGATTGAACGATCTGGCTGTGGCGCTGGACGATGCGGTGCTGCTCTTCAAGAACCTGGGCAAGGGCAAATTCGAGAATGTGACGGCGACGGCGGGGCTGTCCGCCAAAAACCATCCCACAGGAATCACATTCATCGACTACGATCACGACGGCGATCTCGACCTTTTTTTGACCGGCGCGCCGCTGGCGGGGGGCGGCTCGTCGAATGTGCTCTGGCGCAACAACGGCAACGGAACCTTTACCGAGTGGACCGATCAGGTTGGTCTAGGCGGCAGCGGCACGACGCAGGCCGTGATTCTGACGGATTTCAACAATGATCGGGCGGTGGACATTGCGGTCACTGGTGACGGGACCTCGCCGTTGCTTTATGTGAATCCAAGAGAAGGGAAGTACCCCGTCCAAGCCTTGTCCTCCTTCCAGGGAGTTGCTCGCGCTCCGGAAGAGGAGTTCTTGCATGTAGAGAGGAAGCCGGGTCCTTGGAATTCGGTAGGAATTGCTGTTCTCGATTTCGACAAAGACGGCTGGATGGATATTGCCGTTACCCACGCCGGTGCGCCGGGGTTGACGCTGTGGCGCAACGTTGAAGGTCCGAACCATGTGGGCCGCAGCTTCGAGCGCGTCGATCTGCCGTTGCACGACGCTCTGCGCGGCTGGGGGATTACGCCCATCGACATCGACAACGACGGCTGGATCGATCTGGCTGTCATCGTCGAAACCAAGGCCGGGTCGCAGGTGAGGGTGCTGCGCAATAAGGGCGACGGCAGCTTCGAGGATGTGAGCGTTGCGCTGGGGCTGGACAAGGTGAAGCTGACCAATCCTCGCGGCTTGATCGCCGCCGATGTCGATGGGAGTGGCGCAGCCAGTCTGATCGTCACCGAGGTCAATGCGCCCCCGGTAATCTTGCGCAATGTAGGCGGCAACAAAAATCACTCCGTGCGCCTCGACTTGACCGGCTTTGCCGACAACAAGACCGCCATCGGCACCAAGGTCGAGGTCTTTGCCGGCGGCCATTGGCAGAAGTTCGAGTTGGCTGGAGCGTCGGGCTACCAGACGCAGGGTCCGCAGCAGCTACTGGTCGGCCTGGGCGACGCCGAAGGGATCGATCTGCTGCGCATGTTGTGGCCCACCGGCGTCTTGCAGGACGAGATCGATCTGCCCCATCAGAAGGTCATCGCCATGAAGGAGGCCGACCGCCGCGGCTCCTCCTGCCCGGTGCTCTTTACCTGGAATGGCCACAAATATCAGCTCGTAACGGACGTGATCGGGGCGGGAGTCGTTGGCCACTGGTTCACGCCTACAAAACGGAATACGCCCAACCCTGGCGAGTGGATCAAGGTCGAGGGTTCGCAACTGGCGCCGGTCAACGGCAAGCTGAGCCTGCGCTTCATGGAGCCGATGGAGGAGGTCAACTACATCGACCAGTTGCGGCTGGTAGCTGTCGATCATCCTGAGAACGTCGAGGTCAATCCCGACGAGCGCTTTTTGGACGATCCTCCCTTTGCCTCGGGCAAAGTCGTGGCGTCGAAGGGAACCCGTCTGCCGGTGGGCGCGTGGGACGGCGAGGGCCGCGACGTGCTGGCCGCGCTAAGCAATCGTGATCATCAATTCGCCAGTGGATTCAAACCGCTGCCCTACGACGGCTTCGCCAATCTCCATGCACTTACGCTCGATCTTGGCCCGCTGGACGCGCAGCACTCTCCGCTGCGGTTGTTAATGACGGGCTATGTGAACTACTTCAGCGCCACCTCGCTCTATGGCGCGTGGCAGGCGGGGATCAAGCCCATCTCCCCCTACGCCGAGGCGCAGATGGCGGACGGCTCGTGGCAGAAGATTACCGGCGAGGTGGGCTTTCCGGCCGGCCTGGAGCGCACTATCGTCGTCGATTTGACCGGCAAGCTGCCCGCCGGGGCGCACCGCATTCGCTTGATGAGCAATCTGGAGATCTATTGGGATCAGGTCCTGGTCGATCAGAGCAGCGACGCGGAGTTCAAGACCGCGGAACTCCCGCTCAGTTTGGCCACGCTGCACTTCCGCGGCTATCCCACCCAGATCGAAGGCAAGAGCCCCGGCGACCTGGACTACGACTACGACCGCGTCAGCCTCACCGGGCCCTTTCAGCATCAGCGCGGCAACTACACCCGCATGGGCGACGTGACCCCGCTGCTGACCAAGATCGACGACCGCACGGTGATCTTCGGCAGCGGCGAAGAGATTGCGGCGGAGTTCGATACGGCGGGACTGGCGGCGCTACCCGATGGATGGAAGCGCGACTACTTCTTCTACGCCAACGGCTACGTCAAAGACATGGATTGGTGGGACGCTTCGCCCTATACCGTGGCGCAACTGCCCTTTCATGCCATGAGCCGTTATCCGTATTCAGGGAACGAAAGATTCCCCGATGATGCTGGCGCAATGGACTACCAGTTGAACTGGAACACACGCTTCGACTCCGGGGAGCCGGTGCGGTCGTATCATTTTGACTACCAGCAGCTGCCCGCGACACCTCTTGAGGACGCACCCCATGCGACGGAGCCTAAATGAGCGATGAAAACGACCTCGTGCTGAAATCCGCCGCGCGGCAGTTGGATCTGCTGCGCGCGGGCGAACTCTCCGTCGTGGAGCTGGCCGAGGCGCACATCCGCCAGATTGAGCTGCTGAATCCCATCCTCAATGCGCTGGTGGACTTCGACGCAGAACGGGTGCGGGCCGAGGCGCGGCGGTTGCAGGCTGTTCCTCTCGCAGAGCGGCGCGGCAAACTGCACGGCTTGCCGGTGACGGTCAAGTCCTCGATTGCCACGGCAGGTTTCAAATGCGAGATCGGCAGCCTGCTGCACGAGGGCGATGTGCCGCGCGAGGACGCTGTGGTGGTCGCTCGTTTGCGCGCCGCCGGGGCCTTGATTCTGGGCACCACCAACTGCCCGGAGTTTCTCATGGCCTACGAGACCGACAATCTGCTGCATGGGCGCACGCTCAATCCCTGGGATCTGGACCGTACGCCGGGCGGATCCAGCGGCGGCGAGGCAGCCGCGATTGCTGCGGGGCTTTCGGCCGGCGGGCTGGGCAGCGACAGCGGCGGCTCGGTGCGCGTGCCGGCGCACTTCACCGGAATCTGCTCGCTCAAGCCCACGCCGGGGCGCATCCCCGGCCGCGGCCATCTGCCGCCCTGCGTGGGGCCCTTTGCGGTGCTGGGCGCCATCGGACCGATGGCCCGCAGCATGGAAGATGTGACGTTGCTCTTCCGCGCCCTGAGCGGCCAGGATCCGCACGATCCTGTCAGTCCGCCTGTCAGGCTGCGCAAACCTAGCGCAAAACTTCTGCGCACCAACGCCATCGGGGTCTTCGAAGACGACGGCCTGGTTCCCACCACTCCCGAGACCCGCGCGGCGGTGCAGGCGGCAGCGGCGGCGCTGCGCGAGGCCGGCTTCCGCGTTGAGCCGTTCCGCCCGCGCACGCTGGAGTTGCTACGCCAGTTGTGGTGGAAGTTCTTTGTGCAATGCGGCGCCATGTTCTACGGCCCGGCGATTCGCGGCCGCGAGCATCTGCTCAGCCCCATCTTTCGCGAGTTCCTGGAGTTCCAGAAGATCGAACCGGCGCTGACCGCGCAGTCCCTGCTCGATGCCTGGGCGGAGTTGGACGGCATGCGCTCGAAGACCCTCGAAGAGATGAGCCAGCATCCTATCCTGCTCTGCCCGGTGGCCAGCCTGCCCGCCTTCAAACATGAGGAGCGGGTGTGGATGATCGAGGGCCGGGTGGTGGAGTACCTGGACGCGGTGCGGCACACGCAGTGGTTCAACGCCTTGGCCGCTCCGGCGGCGGTGGTGCCGGTGGGCCGCTCGCTCGAGGGTCTGCCCATCGGCGTGCAGATTGCAGGACGCCCCTTTGAAGACGAGACGGTGCTGGGCATCGCATCCATTGTGGATGCGGCCTTCGGCTACAAACCGCCACCGCTGGCTCTGTGAGTTGATTCATCTTTTTTCGTCTCTCGGTGGATTATCATGGCATCGAATCCATCGAGGAGGCTGTAGATGAATGTTTTGATCGTCCTGGCCCATCCGGAGCGCAAGAGCTTCAACGGCGCGCTTTTTGATCAGGCCTGCGCGACCCTTGCCGCGCAAGGCCATGAGGTTCAAACCAGCGATCTCTACCGCATGAACTTCGATCCGCGCTCGGATACAGCCAACTTCCTGAATCGAAAGAATCCCGAGTATCTCAAGCTGCAAATTGAAGAAATGCACGCCACCGAGAGCGGCGGCTTTGCTCCGGAACTCGACCAGGAGATGCGCAAACTCGAAGCCGCCGATTTGCTCATCTTGCAATTTCCGCTCTGGTGGTTCGGCTTGCCCGCGATTCTCAAGGGCTGGGTGGACCGCGTCTTTGCCATGGGCCGCGTGTACGGCGGGGGCCGCTTTTATGAAAACGGCGTCTTTCGCGGCAAGCGGGCCATGCTTTCCGTGACTACCGGCGGCCCGGAGGCGGCCTACCTGCGCGGCGGATTCAATGGAGACATTTACTCCATATTGCGCCCTATCCATCGCGGAGTCTTGCAATTCGTCGGCTTCGAAGTGCTGGCGCCGAGCCTCTTCTACTCGCCCGCACACGTTGACGATGTGCAGAGGCAAAGTTGGCTGGCCGGGTACGGCAAGCGCCTGGAAAACATTGCCGCCGAGCCTGTCATCGAGGTCGGTCCCTACACATAATCGGGCCTCCACCTTTCGGTGGAGGCAGGCGCCGCATCGCGCGCGATAGTCTTCTCCTTCACTCTGATCGGGAGTAGTGCGCGTGTGTGAAAGCTGGCAGGAACGATTCGCCGAGAGCCCGGATGTGCTGAAGAGCGCAGAGCGGCCGCAAACCACGGTGCAGGTTCTCGACTTCGAGATCGGCGGCGGCTTATTCGTCACTATGGCTGGGCCCTGCTCGGTGGAGACGGAGCAGCAGATTATGGCCACCGCCGAGCATGTGCGCCGCGGCGGCACCCGCATTCTGCGCGGCGGCGCCTTCAAGCCTCGCTCTTCTCCCTACGCATTTCAAGGTCACGGGCTGGAAGGCCTGAAGATGCTGGCCCGCGCCCGCGAGGCTACCGGGTTGGCCATTGTCACCGAAGTGATGGCCGAAGACGATGTGCCGCTGGTGGCCGAGTACGCCGACATCCTGCAGATCGGTTCGCGCAATATGGAAAATTTTTCCTTGCTTGCGGCGGCGGCTCGCTCCGGGCGGCCGGTTCTGCTCAAGCGCGGATTGGTGGCCACGGTGGCGGACCTGTTGCGCTCGGCGCAGGTGGTTTTGGCGCATGGCAATCCGAACGTCATTCTCTGCGAACGCGGCATTCGCACCTTTGAGACAGCCATGCGCAACACCTTCGACGTTGCGGCGATAACGCTGCTCAAACAGATCTCCCATCTGCCCGTTATAGCCGATCCCAGCCACGCCTCGGGGCACAGCGATCTGGTGCCGGCGCTGGCGCGCATTGCTGTGGCTGCGAACGCGGACGGCCTGATCGTCGAAGTGCATCCCTGCCCGGCCAAAGCCTGGAGCGATGGCGAGCAGTCGCTGGATTTCCCAGCTTTTGACGCCATGATGGCCATGCTGGATCCCTGGATTGCGCTGCGCGATCTGGAACTGGCGCATCACTGCGATAGACAGCAGCAGGAAGAATTGCGCGTCATGGAGGCCGTTCGATGAAGGCGCCTCTATGCGTTTTGATGACGGCAGCTTCGATGGCGGCGTTGGTTGCGGTTTGCGGCTTTGCTCCCGATGCGGCGCCAGCTCCGGCGGAAGATGTGATCGTTACCGCCGCGCCGATCTACAAGCCGCTGGCCGCGTTGCGCCCGGCAAGCGAGAGCGAAGAGCGCTTTCCCCAGGGCGCGCAGTTGCAACTGCTTCATGAAGGCAAGGCGGAGCCGTTGGTGAAGGGCTTTGCCGCCAGCGCCGATGCGCAGGTTTCCTTCGATGGCAAGAGCGTTCTCTTCGCCGGCAAACAGCACGCGGACGATCCCTGGCAGGTGTGGGAGTTGGCGCTGAAAGACCGCGCAGTACGCAAGATTGTTGCAGGCGCAACCGATGTAGTGCGCCCCTTCTATCTTCCGTATGGACGCCTCGTCTATGCGCGCCGCGGCCCGCAGGGCTTTCAGATTGAAGCCGCGGACATGGATGGAAAGAATTTTTTGCAGTTGACCTATCTGGCTGCCAGCGTGCTGCCCGCGGATGTTTTGCAGGATGGACGCATTCTCTTCGAGGCAGGCTATCCGCTGGGCACGGGAGCTACGGCGGAACTCTATCTTATGTACTCCGATGGATCGGGCGTCGAGTCTTATCGTTGCGATCATGGAGTGAGCCGCTGGGGCGGCAAGCAGTTGGCCTCGGGCGATGTGGTCTTTACCCATGGTTCAACGCTGGCTCGCTTCACTTCGCCGCTGGCGCAGGAGGAGCGCATCGCCGCGCCTCATGTGGAGTACGCCGGTGCGCTGGCCGAGACTGCCGCAGGCGGATGGCTCTTGAGTGCCCGCAGTGCGGTTCCGGCGCACTATGCGCTCAAACTGTGGAAGCCAGGATCGATCGCCATGCAGACCCTGCTGGCCGTACACGATGAGGATGTTGTTGAGCCGCTTGTGGTGGCAGCGCATGAGCGCCCACGGCGCCATCCCAGCGCGCTGCACGATTGGAGCTACGCCAACCTGTTGGCGTTGGACGCACGCGAATCGCGCGAAGGCGCGCTGAAAGCGGCTCCCCGGCAGGTGCGGTTGGAGACGATGGACGCCGGCGGCCACGCGGTCGTCACAGGAACGGCTCCGATCGAGAACGACGGCTCCTTCTTTGTGAAAGTGCCGGGCGACAAGCCGATTCGTTTTGCCTTGCTTGATGACAAGGGCGCGGTCTTGCGCCAGGAGCATGGATGGTTCTGGATTCGCAGCGGCGAGCAGCGCATCTGCGTGGGCTGCCATGTAGGGCCGGAGCGCGCCGCGGAGAATATTGTGCCGGCTGTGCTGCTACGGACCACGACTCCAGTCGATTTGACCGGCGCGGCCAAGGCACAAGCGCAGCAGCCGAAAGCAGCGGGAGAAAAGTGAAATGTCGATTCGCATTGTTCTATTGTTGAGCACTCTTTCTCTCGCTGTTTTGCAGACTCCCGCAATGGGCCAAACACTAGCCGCCCCATCGGCCGCGCCGCCGCCACCTGCGGTGGGGCCGGCGATAGTTGTGCAAAACGCCCCATCTTCGCAAGGTGCACCGGCGGCGACGCCGCAGAGCGTAATCAAATTTGAAGACGCGACCGACAGCGCCGGCATCGACTTCACGCACAGCTTCGGTTCGCGGCAGTTGGGTTCGCTGCTCGAAGGCACCGGCGCGGGCTGCGTGTGGTTCGATTACAACAACTCCGGCAGGCCCTCGCTCTATGTGGTGAATGGCCGTCCCCTGGACGACGCCATGCATCCTTATCCGCTGAAGGAAAAGCCCGCGACCCCGCCGCACAACCATCTCTATCGCAACGACGGCAAAGGGCGTTTCACCGATGTAACGGATAAGTCGGGACTCAATCCCGATATGTATGGAATGGCGGTAGCGGCCGCCGATTACGATAACGACGGCAATGTCGATCTGCTGGTCACTGGCTACGGAAAGACGATTCTCTATCACAACGACGGCAACGGCCACTTCACCGATGTGACGGAGAAGGCCGGCATCAAGGTGGATGGATGGGCCATCAGTTCCACCTGGCTGGATTACGACCGCGATGGCTGCCTCGATCTCTTCATCGGCCGCTATGTGAAGTTCGATCCCAAGTACCGCGCCTTTTACGCAGCCGATAACTATCCCGGCCCGCTGGACTATGAAGGCGAAACCAACAAGCTCTACCACAACAACTGCGACGGGACCTTTACCGATGTTACGGAGAAATCGGGGATCGGCGCATTTGTGGGCCGCACCATGGGCGTCACTGCCGCGGACTTCGACAACGACGGCTGGGACGATATTTATGTGGCCAACGACCGCACCGAGAACTTCCTCTTTCATAACAAGCACGACGGCACATTTGAAGAGATCGGCAACGAGTCGGGTACGGCCTTCGGACAAAACGGCGAATCGACTTCGTCGATGGGGCCGGTCTTTACCGATCTGGAAGGGCGTGGCGTGCTCGATCTGTGGGTCACCGACGGCCACTACAATCGCCTGCTGCATAACACCGGCAAGATGAGCTTTGAGGATATCGGCGCGCAGACCGGCGTCTCGCAGGTGAATGCGCAGTACGTGAGTTGGGGGACGGGCGTCTACGACTTCGATAACGACGGACTGCTCGACATTCTCATCTTCCACGGCGGCCTGATTCACTTGATTCCGCAAGAACACACGCTCTTTCGCGGCCTGCCGGGCGGACACTTTGCCGATGTTTCGGAGACGGGCGGCGCGGTGCTGAGTGCACGCACCACGGCGCGCGGCGCCTGCTTTGCCGACTACGACAACGACGGCAAGATGGATGCGTTTGTGGTCAATCTGGGCGGCAAGGGAACGCTGCTGCATAACGTCTCGACGAATACCGGCCACTGGATCGCCATCAAACTCAAGGGAACCAAGAGCAGTCGCGACGGCATCGGCGCGCGCGTGGAAGTGCTTGCCGGCGGCAAGCGCCATACGGCCGAACGCGTGGCGGGATCGGGCTATCTCTCTCAGGACGACGACCGCTTGCACTTTGGATTGGGCGCTGCAACGACGATTGACAAACTGATCGTGCATTGGCCCAGCGGTCGCGAGCAGACGCTGGAGAAGCTGAGTGTGGATCGCGTCCTGGTGGTGGAGGAGCCCAAGTGAGCCAGTGCATTCGCACTTTCGCCGGCATTGCCTGCGGTCTTCTGGCCGTGGCGTTGATGGCCGTTGCGCTGTGGAACGGCCGCCCCGTGCAGGCCGACGCGGGCGAGGACGAGAACTATGCTTCGCCGCTGGAAGTGCTGGTCTCGCCCGACGGTGCGCGGCTCTATGTGCTCTGCCAGCAGAGCGAAGAAGTGCGAATTTTTGATGCGGCCACAAGCAAGGTCATCGCCAATGTAGATGTCGGCCGCGTGCCGCGCGGCATTGCGCTTTCTCCCGATGGACACAAGCTCTTCGTGACCAACTCGTGGGACGATACGCTCTCGGTCATCGATACGAAGAAGATGGCGGTGACAGCGACGTGGGCCGTAGGAGCAGAGCCGTCGGGTGTGGTTGAAGACCCGGGTGGCCGGCATCTGTTCGTGGCCAATCGCATCTCCAACGACATCGCGGTGCTCAATGCCGAGAGCGGCGAGGAAGAGAAGCGGCTGGTGGCGGGGCGCGGTGCGAGCTATCTGACGCTGTCGCCCGACGGCAGCCGCATCTATGCCACGCATGTCTATCCCAACCCGCCGCAGGTGCGCACGGAACTCGACAATCGCATGGCGCCGGAGTCGGAGATCGCGGTGATCGATGCGGCGCGCGCGGTGGTGGTCGATCACATGCCGCTGCATCGCATCGCCGGTGTCTTTCATCTGGCGTTTTCAAGCGATGGAAGGCTGGGCGCGGTGGCCGAATATCATCCCAAGAACACCGTGCCGCTGGCGCATCTGGAGCACGATGGAGCGTTTGGTTTTGCTTTGACACTCTTCGGTGCGGATGTGGGCAAGACACCGGTGGAGGTTCCGCTCGATGAGTTGGAGCGCTATGCCTCGCGTCCCTTCGGCGTGGTCATCACTCCCGACAAATCGCGCATTTATGTAAGCTGCGGCGGAGCGGAAGTGGTGCTGGCCATCGATGTGCCAAAATTGCTACGCTATGTGCGCACGCATCCGGGGTCGAATGTGCGCGACCTGGGCGCAAGCGCGAATTATGTGGTGGCGCGCATCCCCGTGGGCCACGATCCGCGTGGCCTGGCGGTGAGCCGCGACGGCAGCAAGGTGTATGTGGCCAACCGGCTGGAAGACACCCTCAGCGTGATCGAAACGCATAGCGACCGCGTCATTGCGACCATTGCGATGGATGGGCCGAAGAAGGTCTCCGCGCTGCGCCACGGCGAGCAGACGTTTTACACGTCGAAGCATTCGTTTCAAGGCCAGATCGGCTGCGCAACTTGTCACATCGACTCCACCTTCGATGGCTTGACATGGGATCTGGAGCCGGATGGTTTTGGTC
>Ga0326728_10021251_pt1 | contig 12234 bp, 8 predicted proteins | sample MB3enrmetagenome_FD_207602 | JGI IMG/M metagenome (GOLD analysis project Ga0326728, IMG submission 207602) | Lab enriched peat soil microbial communities from McLean, Ithaca, NY, United States - MB31MN | ecosystem: Environmental > Terrestrial > Soil > Wetlands > Peat | place: USA: New York...
AACCTGCGATAACGGAGTTGGCGGAGAGCGCGGAGAAGCGGCTGGCGGCACGGGGCGGAGACTGAGCACCAACGGGAAACTGTGAACTTGACGCGGAGGCGCGGAGCACGCGGAGGAAGACGCGGAGAAAACCAAAGTCAAAACCTGAGATAACGGAGTGGGCGGAGAGCGCGGAGAAGCGAGTGGCGGCACAGGGCGGAGACTGAGCACCAACGGGAAACTGTGAACTTGACGCGGACAAAACCAAAGTCAAAACCTGAGATAACGGAGTGGGCGGAGAGCGCGGAGAAGCGAGTGGCGGCACGGGGCGGAGACTGAGCACCAACGGGAAACTGTGAACTTGACGCGGAGGCGCGGAGCACGCGGAGGAAGGCGCGGGGAAAACCAAAGTCAAGTCAAAACCTGAGATAACGGAGTTGGCTGAGAGCGCGGAGAAAGGCCACTTCTGGCAGTTTGGGCACGCGCGTGTATTTTTCGGCAAGCGCGTGCATCACAGGGGGCGGATCTTCAGGTTCTTGAACCACACCGCCGCGCCGTGATGCTGCAGCGACAGAGGGCCGGTGGGCCCGGCGTTGGTCAGGATGTCGCGAATGGTGGGCGCGGGCGCCCAGCGTTTGGCAGTGCCCGCCTTGGCCTCGTCCGAGTGCAGGCTGCCGTCGAGCACCATGACGCCATTGATCCAGTGCTCGAAATGATCGCCTTTCACCACCAGCCGCCCATCGTTCCACTCGCCCGGAGGACGGGCGGCCTTGCGGCGGGGCGGGATCATGGAATAGAGCGCGCCGGTGTCGTGCACGCCGCCATCGCGCCCCAGTCCGGGGTAGGCCGCGTCGTCGATCAACTGGAACTCGTAGGAGACGGTGTACTCCTGCCCGGTGGCATCCGGCGCCATCCTGGCGCGGTCGGAACCGGGCGCGGTTACCTCGCGCTCCAGCATAGCCTCGAATCCGCCGGCGGCGCGGTCGGTCTTCGTATTATCGATGAACACGGTGCGCTGGATGCGGTATTTCACGCCGGTGTTGCCGCGCGGAGAGATGCGCCAGTCGAATTTCAGCTCGAAATCGCCGTAAGACTGGCTGGTAATCAAGTCCTCGGTGATGCGCGGCTTGGGGGTGGTTTTCAGGCAGCCGTCCTCGATCACCCAGGAATCGCCCGGCGGCTTCTCGCCGGCTGGATTGCGCCAGCCGCTGAAGGTATGGCCATCGAAGAGCAAGCGGAATCCGGCTTGCTTCTCGGCCGGGGTAAGCGCGTTGTCGGCGGCCATCGCCGCCCGGGGAACCGCGGAAGCCGCGGCCGAAGCCATCAGGAAATACCGCCGGTTCATAAGCTCCTCCTTGCAGTTACGAATAACACGAATAGGCACACCTACTATAACATCGGCGGCGCTATGCCGCTCGCCACTGACTCAGTGGCGGCGGGAGAAAACCCACACAGGCAGGAATGCCTGTGCCGCCGGAGAAAGCCATAATGAGGTCCCCTTGTTTTTTTATGCGAACGGGTGTATAGGTAGTCTGATCTGTACTCGGGCCATCAGGAGTCTGGCAGGTGAGGTGTGCAAAATGAACAGACGGCAGTCGTATTTGGTTTTGTTGTGCTCGGCCATTCTTTGGGCGGTGGGTGCGGCGCCATCCATGCATGCCCAGGCCCTTTACGGTTCGCTCGTCGGGAACGTAAGGGATGCCAGCCAGGCCGTGGTCGCATCGGCGAAAGTGACGCTCACGAATACCGAAACCCATCAATCCCGCGAAGCGACCACCAATGACGAGGGCGGGTACGACTTCGCGACGGTCCCGCCGGGGACCTACGACATCAAGGTCATCAAAGAGGGATTTACCGCCTACACGGAAAACGGCGTCGGGGTGACCCCCAACACCACGACGCGCATCGATATCACCCTGAAGTTGGGCGCGGTCAGCGAGTCGGTGACCGTCACCGCGGAGGCTGCGGCTCTGCAGACCGACCGGGCCGAGGTCAACGCCAGCGTGTCCACCAACCAACTTGCCAATCTGCCGATGTCGATCGGGCGGAACTACCAGACCATGTTCGTGACGCTGCCAGGTTTCGGCGGCATTACCTCCAGCTATAATTCGACTCCATCCAACCCCTCGAAGGCACTGGTATTCAACGTCAACGGGGCCAGCTTCAACATCAACAACACCAAAATCGACGGCGCCCAATCCATCAACGTGTGGCTGCCGCACGAATCGGCCTATGTGCCCACACTCGAGGCCATCGACTCGGTGAACGTGGTGAGCAACAGTTTCGAAGCGGAGACCGGCTTGGCCGGCGGCTCGGCGGTCTACGTATCGACCAAGAGCGGCACCAATCAACTCCACGGCGCGGTATTCGAGGACCACGACAATCAGCACTTGAACGCCCGGCCTTTCTTCCTGCCGTGGAGTCAGTCGAAGCCCAAGTTTGTCTACAACGACTTTGGCGGAGCCATAGGCGGGCCGATCAAGAAAGACAAGCTCTTCTTTTTCGGGAGCTTCGAGCAAACCGACGACCGCGAGGGCGCCTTCTATATCGCCACCGTGCCCACCGCCGCCATCAAGAGCGGCAACATGCAGGGCCAGAACAACCCGATTTACGATCCCGCCACCGGGGATCCCAACAGCGGGGCCGGCCGGACTCCATTTCCCAACCAGACTATTCCAGCCTCCCGCATCGACCCGATCGCCGCGACACTGGCGGGCCTGACGCCGCTTCCCAACCTGGGGGCGAATCTGCTGGCCAGCAACTACTATGTCTCCGCGCCTTTTATCTTCGACCGAACGCGGGCGGACGCCAAACTGAACTGGAACCCCACCCAGAAGTTCACGTCGTTCATTCGCTTCGGCATGCTGCATTACAACATGGAGAACCCTACGATCTTCGGCGATCTGGGAGGCATACAAGTCGATAGCGCGGGCGGCAACCCGGGCCATGGATATGGCAATACGTTCAGCCTCACCTTCGCGGGCACATACCTGATCTCCCCGCGATTCATCTGGGATACCTACGTAGGCTGGTCGCGTCTCGGCACCAATATCGTCATTCCGGGCCTGGATAAGCAATCCGGCCTGGCCTTGGGAATTCCCGGCACCAACGGTCCCGCTCTCTATCAGGGTGGCTACCCGAGGTTCGCGGTGAGCAACTACGATGAGATCGGCACCGAAAGCGAATTTCTCCCCTACTTTCGAAGCGACCCCGCAACCAATTACGTGTCCAATTTCAATTTCACGAAGGGCAGCCACGACATTCGCTGGGGGTTGGACTTTTCCCAACTGGCCATGAATCACATCCAGGCCGAAGGCGGCAACGGCGCCGGGATGGGTGGCTTTCTGTTCAATGGCGGCCCGACCTCTCTACCGGGCGGACCTTCCCCGAACCAGTTCAACACTTATGGGACGTTCTTGCTGGGGCTGGTGACCAGCTCCGGGAAGAACACCATTAATGCGCCCAATGTGGGTTGTCCGGAGGGTCTATGCGGGGCGGAGACCACGCGCGCCTGGCGGTATGGCTTGTATCTCCGCGACCGTTGGACCATCACGCCCGCTCTCACGCTGTCTTATGGGTTGCGCTGGGAATACTATCCCTTACCCCACCGCCTCGATACAGGTATCGGGCTGTACAATCCGGCGACCAACAACGTGGATATCTGCGGCTACGGGTTGGTCCCCGCGGGCTGCAATGTGAGGATGAGCAAGAAAGAGTTCGCTCCGCGCGTTGGCTTGGCCTATCGCGTTTCCCCCACGCTGGTGATCCGCGCGGGTTATGGTATTACCAACGACCCCTACTCGTTGGATCGGCCGTTCAAGTACAATTACCCGACCCTGCTGCTCGTAACCTACAGTCAAACCAATTCCTACAACTACGTCGACACCCTGGAGCAGGGGATTCCTCCAGTCCAGATCCCGAGCTATGGCAATGGAGTCATACCGCTGCCAGCCGCCTACTCTACCACGACCATCCCTCAAACGGCCTTTAACCGGGGCTACATTCAATCGTGGAATTTCACCGTGCAGAAAGAGCTTCGGTACGGGTTTACGGCCCAGGCCGGCTACGTGGCGACGCGCTCGACCGACATGGACAATGGGGTTAACATCAACGCGGGTCAGATCCCCGGCGCCGGCTCCGCCGGACAGCCCTTGTATGTACTGTACGGCAAGACTACGACTGTCGGCGACTATATGCCCGTGGGCACCAACCAGTACAACTCGCTGCAGGCCCGGCTGGAGCGCCGCTTCCTCCGCGGGTTCCAGATCCAGGCGAATTACACGTGGTCGAAAGCCATCGGTGTGTCGGCCAATGACGACACCACCCTGCTGGAGCCGGCCCCGGCCTACTGGTCCATGAACCGCACCGTACTAGGCTTCGACCGCACGCAAAACCTTTCGCTCCAGGGCATGTGGGAACTGCCATTCGGCAAGGGGAAGGCGCATTTCTCCAATGGCGGCCCGGCCGCGGTGCTCCTGGGCGGCTGGCGCGTCAATTCCCTCGCCTCCTTCATGACCGGGTTGCCGTTCTACGTAACCGCTTCAGGCTCTTCCCTCAACATGCCGAGTGCCACCCAGCGGGCCAACCAGGTCCTGCCCAATGTGCAGATCTTGGGAAACATCGGTTCCACTGTGTCGTATTTCAATCCGTTGGCTTTTGCACCCGTGACTACACCGACCTTTGGCAGCACCGGGTTCAACAGTTTGCGCGGCCCGGGCGTCGTGAACATGGACCTTTCCGTGTCTCGCGACTTCCCGATCAAGGAGCGGCTCAAGCTCCAATTCCGCTTCGAGTCCTTCAACTTCCTCAACACGCCCCACTTTGGCCTGCCCAGCACAAACGTCTCGAACATGGTTCTGAACGCGGATGGGACGATCAAGAACCTGGGCGGCTATAGCACGATCACTTCCACGCAGAACCTGGGGCGCGACTTCGATGAACGGCACATCCAGTTCGATTTGAAGCTCAGCTTCTGATGCTCGGAGCGGGCGGCGGCTTCGCCGCAAGCTTTCAGCGGTGAGACCGTGAGCAAGACTATAGCCACGGATAAACACGGATGAACACGGATTCAAAAACCAGGGTGTTATCCGTGTGCATCCGTGTGCATCCGTGTGCATCCGTGTGTGTCCGTGTGAATCCGTGGCTGATACCGATTTTTCTCACGTTTCTCAGCGATCAGCTCTTGCATCAGCCAGGCGAGCATCCGCGACTCTGCTGCAGATCAACAGCCTGCCAAGGAAGGCGGCATGCAAAATCGCCGCAGGCGGCAAAGATTCTCGGATTCAGTAATGCGGCGGCCCTGCGGCTACGCGGCTTCCGGCCGCAGAGTCACGATTTTTCCACCATGGAGAATGGATTCGCGAGCCGCCTCGATCACCAGTTCGTTGTAGCTGCTGTTGGCGGGCGTGGCGATGATGCCAGCCGCATCGATTTCGCGCAGGATGCGTTGCCGCTCCGCGAGATTCTCGCCTTCCGATTCCACCCGGATGCAGGCTTCCACGATGTGCTCGACCGACCGGTACCCGTAGCCGACCGGAGTCAGGCCTTGGCCGCCCAGATCGACATACTGGAAGTAATCCGGGCTCGGCTCGGCGTAAACCGTGGCCCCCGGATCCGCACTCTTACTGGTGTACGAATACTTCAGGCCGCGGTATTGGTCCGAGTGCGCGATCAGCGCGCCATCGGTTTCGCCCTGGCAGTACATGGTGAGACCCTGGGTGTTGCCGCCGGGGGCCGCATCGGGAAAACCAAGAGCGTTCTGCACGTTCAGACAGGCCCCGTTGTTCCAGATCACCCGCGCGTCAGTCCAGAGAAAACCCTCCTGGCCGTTGGGAAAGCGGTCGCGGATGCCATACACACTGACCGACTCCGGCAGCAGGCCGGTGATGAAGTGAACGAGGTCTACATAGTGACAGCCGATGTAAGTGAACGCATCCGAATTCCCGGTGGTCATCCAGTTCTGAAAATTGGAGTGCCGGTAATACCATTTTTCGAGCAGGCACGCCGTACCCAGGCGGAATTCGCCGAACAGGCCGGCGCGATACTTGCGGCGGGCCATCAGGCTGCGATCGTCGAACCGCTTATGGTATTCGACGCCCACGAACAACCCACGCCCGTAAGCTTCGCGCTCGATGGCGAGCGCCTCGCGGTGCGTCAGAACCAGCGGCTTCACGGTGCAAACGTGGTGTCCGCTTTTGAGCGAAGCCAGGATGACTTCGTTATGGAGTTGATCCGGCACGGCAACCACCACGATGCTGCCGGGCGGCAGGCTTGCAATCGCCTCGCGGAACAGATCGGGATGTGGCACATCCGGATCGCCGCCCGCGGGAAAAGGACGGAACCCCTGACCGGGAAAAGCCTCGGCCAGACCAGCATCGGCGGCTAATGGCTGCCAATCCCGGGCGCGCAGCGCGCAGACGCCGATTTCTCCGATGCGGCCCTGCCTCTGCATGTGATAGAGGGAAGGAAGAAGCTGATCGTGGGTGATCATGCCCCCTCCCACGATCAAAACCTGGGGCGTCATGCGGCAGTTCCTTTCAGTTCCGCAAATGCCTCTTCGAGCACGACCAAACTCTCGACGAGGGCCGGTTCCGTAATCACCAGCGGCGGCGAGATCTTGATGGTGGCGCCGCCGAACCCCACGGGAGCAAACATCAGCACGCCTTTTTCAATGCAACGCTCCACCACCGCCCAGGCCAGATCGCCATCCGGATCTTTGGTTCCCGGCGCGACGCAAGCCACGCCGGCAACCAGCCCTTTGCCGGCCACGCAGCCGATCTGCGGAAATTTCGCTTGGAGAGCGCGCAGGCTATTGTGCAGCAGAATACCGAGCCGCTGCGCATTTTCCGCCAGGTTCTCCCGGATCACGAGGTCGATGGATGCCAGCGCCGCCGCGCAGCAGACGGGATTGCCGGTGTGAGTGGAGGTCATGCTGCCCGCCGGGTGCAGGTCCATTACGTCGGGCGGACCGGCGACCGCCGAGATGGGCAGCGAACTGGAGATTCCCTTGCCGAAGAGCGCCAGGTCGGGCACGATGCCGTAGTGCTCGAAGCCCCAGAGCGTTCCCGTACGGCCGAAGCCGGCCTGTACCTCATCGCAGACGAGGAGCGCCTTATGGCCCGTGCACCATCGCCGCAACTCTTGCATGTATTCGGTGGGCGCGAAAGCCGCACTCCCGCCCTGATAGGTTTCCAGGATGACGCCGGCCACACGGTGCGGGTCGACATGGCGCGCCCGCAATTCGGCTTCGAAACCGGCGAAGGAGTTGTCGGCGGTACGAAAACCATCGGGGAAAGGAATCTGCACGAAGCCGGGATCGAGATTCACGATCCACTCCTTCAGCGACGGTATTCCGCCGGCCTGCTGCGATCCCAGCGTGCGGCCGTGAAACGCCTTTTCGTAAGAGACGATGATGTGCTTGGAGCGGCCGCCCACGTGAAGACCGTGGCTGCGGCACAGCTTAATGGCGCACTCCACGGCTTCCGAGCCGGTGGTCAGCAGGAAGATTTTTTTCAGCGGCTCGGGCATAAGCCCGGCCAGCCGTTCCACCAGCCGCGCGCGGATGGCGCTCGGAAAACAATAATTGGTGAGCAGCCTGGCGTGAGCCTGCCGCGCGATGGCTTCCACGATTTCCGTGCGGCCATGACCGGCGTTGGCGATGAGCACGCCGGAGGACCAATCGATCCACTGGTTACCCCATGCATCGTAAACCTGAAAGCCTTCGGCGCGGTCCCAAACCACGGGCGGCTGGCCGCGCATGGCCACCGGCTCGTAGACGCGCAGGGTCTCGAGAATGGGGAGGGATTCAGGCACAGGAAAATCGGTGACAATCCTGCGGTAGCGCGTCTCCACGCCGGGAACGCGCCGTGGGGTCAGATTGTAGTCTTTGGCCATGATGGGAAGGATCGGCTCATGCTGCCGGCCGATGACTAAACCACTATGGTCGCACAGCGCGGCTTCGCCGCAAGCTCTCAGCTTTCAGCGTTCAGCCGTCAGCGTTCAGCCGTCAACTCTCCGGCTGCCGGGACAGGCGGCCTCGGCTATGGAGGGCAGCGCCCAACCCTTACCGCAGGTCGTCGAGGAGCTGACCGCCGAAAGCTGACCGCCGAAAGCTTGCGGCGAAGCCGCGCTGTGCTACTACACCTTTTCGGGGACGACGAACGGCGCGCGATAGGGGCGCGTGAACATGCGGTTGGCCTCCGCATCGCCCTTGCAAGTCATGGTCGCCGCATCAAAATTGAGAGTCCGGCCCAGTCGGTACGAGATGTTCGCCAGGTGGATCAACACCACCGAGGGCACGCCCTCTTCCATGGGCGCATTCAAGTCCGAGTGCTTGCGGCTGCGCACGGCCTGGATGAAGTTCTCCCAGTTATCGCCGCCGCGGCCGGCGGTGGGCGCCGGTCCGGGCTGCTGCTCTTTGCCGAGGAAGATCTTATAGCCGCCCGCCGTGCTCAGATAGCCTTTCGAGCCGTAAACGATATTGCCCACCACGTCCGGATTGCTGCCCGGCCCGCCGCGCGAAACGATCCCGGCCTCGCCATTGGAGATCCAGTGCCGCACCTCGAACACCAGCAATTTCTTCTTGCCGCCCTCGTCGAACTCGAAACTGGAGGTCATGGTGTTGGGGGTCTCCTGGTCGTCATCGAACATGTAGTGGCCGCCCATGGCCGAGACTTTCGTGGGGTACTTGACGCCCAGCAGCCAGCGGGCGGCGTCCATCTGGTGGACTCCCTGATTGCCGATGTCGCCATTGCCGTAGTCCCAGAACCAATGGAAGTTGTAGTGGAAGCGGTTCTTGGTGAACTCGCGTTTGGGGGCCGGACCGAGCCACAAGTCGTAATGCACGCCGGCGGGCACCGGCTCAGTGGGAGTGCGGCCAATGGTGTCGCGCCACTTGTAGACCAATCCACGCGACATATACACGTCCCCGATCACGCCGTCGCGGACGCACTTAACCGCTTCCTGCATCCCGAGCGACGAGCGGCCGTTGGTTCCGTGCTGCACCATGCGGCCGTACTTCTGCGAAGCCGCCAGCAACTGCTTAGCCTCGAAGATGTTGTAGGCGCAAGGCTTCTCCACGTACACATCCTTGCCGGCCTGGACGCCCCAGATGGCCTGCAGGGCATGATTGTGGTTCGGCGTGGCGATCGAAATGGCGTCGATCGATTTGTCTTCCAGAAGCTTGCGCAGGTCGGTGAATCCGGCGGGCCGCTTTTTGCCCAGCTTCTCGACATCCTGCAAGCGCTCGTTCAGCACCGACTCGTCCACGTCGCAGATAGCGGCAATCTCCACGTTGGGCATGTTCGCATAGGCCCTGATATGGCTTCGGCCCTGGCCGTGAACGCCCACGCACGCCACGCGAAGCGTGTCGTTGGGGCTGGCAAGGGCGGTTCGCTGTGCCAGGGAAGCCGCCGCGGACGTCATCAGAAAATGCCTTCGTTCCATACGCCTTCCTTTCGTTTCTTTGTGCAAGGACCTGCGGCGATTCTACTACAGAAAGGATAAGCCGGTATAGCCCGGACAGGTTCGCGGTGCGGCGTTGCCGCCTGGCGGAATGGCGTCTGCCCGTTTGGAACCTTGCTGTCTGGGGCGGGTTTTTCTGCTGGCCTCCACCACGCACGGGTCAGCGGCCACATCGGCGAAGGCGTCACGGATGACCGACAGGCCCGGAAGCGGGGGAGAACAGCAAGCACTGAAATGGCAGACGAGCCCCTAGCAAACTGCGGCGGCCGCACCCTGGGCGGCATCGTGGCGGGCCACAAGGATGCGACGTACTGGCACATTAAGAGACGCTCCGCGACTCCCTGACAAACACGCGCTGTATGTGGAGCCCATGGAGTTCATCACGGAAAACATAGTCGGGTCGTGGCCGGTACTTCCCCACCTGAAAGCTTGCCCGCCGCTGTGAGGGCTTATTCAGTGGCTTTGTCCGGCCCCGGTTCTTCGAGCGGAACCGCATCACTGGGAGTGGCGACCTTCGCTGCTGCTTCCTGGGCCTTGTCTAAGAAACCCGTCACCCGCTCTGTCAAACTCGAGTTCTTCTCAACGTGCTGCGCGTAGTAAACGAGGGATTGCGCTGCCGTTCGCTGCTTGAGCGGGTCCCACAGTTCGACAATACGCAAAAGGTCGTTACGGTCGAGCGCCTTGACGCCGAGGGCTTCGATTGCATCCTGCACGCCTTCTTCAAAGCCTAGCGCTATGACGAGCCCCAACGCGCCGCGCTTGCCGGTTTCATTGGCAAATCCTTCCAAGTCGGGAACGGCTTCCGCTTTCAAAGTGAATTGCTTCACCTCAGCAGAAATGGCAAGCCGCGCGCCCTCCCAACAATCGATGTCTCCAACGCGCTGCAGGCGTTTGGAGCCAGTGCGCACCTTGTCAATTTCGACCTGCAGATGGGGATTGTCGGCGCGGAGGAATCCGAACACCATGCCCTGATAGGCCGCGCCAGTCGGCTCGCCCTTCTGTGCCGTTACGTTGAAGCTTTCCAGCACCAGCCGGAAAAGCGGGGGGTCAGTCTTCACCGACGCCGGGTCAAACTCCTGGCTCTTGAGCGCATCAAGTACATAATCCGTCACCCGGTTTCGCAGTTTTTCAAGCTGCTTGGGCGTGAACGTGACAAGGGCATCGAGCCACTTCCGATAGTCCCCCCACGCCTGCGTCGCATGTGGGGCGCAACTCGGATAGTCGAAACGCTTCCTCTCGGCGCGGAAAAACTGCTCGACCCTGTTGTAGAAGGGCCGCAAGCTCAGTGTCCCGGCGGCCCCTCCCCGGTCCACAATCAGGGTGTTCGCGCGTTGGCCTGCGGCGGTCGTCTCCCGACGGGGATATGCGGCGAGAAAATCGTCAAGGCCTTTGAATTTCTTGCCCGGCACGCCAAGCTGGTTCAGGAAGTCGATAAACGCAACCAGCAGGCCCGCTGAGAATTTTCGCTTCGGAAATCCGGCCTCGAAATCCTTATACAACTCGTCGGGCGTCATCGCGCTTTGATCGGTAGCGCCGCCAGTTTCGAGAAGGCTATCCGCGCCATGTTGAAATACTGAGGATCGCGGTCGGTTCCGATGGAGCGATAGCCTATCGCTTCCGCCGCCGCCAGGGTCGAGCCACTTCCGGCGAACGGGTCGTAAACGATGCCGATGCCCAAGGGAAGGGCCGCTCTCACAATCTGGCGCAAAAACCGCTGCGGCTTCAGTGAGGGATGCGGCGCAAGCTCCTTTTCCGCCCCGCGCGTGGGCGAGCAGAGGATGACGTCCTTGAATGGTTCCTCAGCCGACGTCCGGCGCAAACCGCCCGTTCCCCACTCCCGGAGATTATCGGCTATGGTACCCTCGAAGGGCTTGCGGAAGATACCCCAGGGCTCCCAACAAGAGCGCGGCATCACGGAGACGCCGGGAAATTCTTCCTCCGCTCCCTTCGGCTTGAACCCGCCGCGAAGCGTCTGCACAAGACGAATAACCTCGCCACGTTTTTCGAATCCCGCTTCCTCGATGGCGTGAAACGTCATGGTCGAAAGCAACGGGTTCGATGCGATAAACACGTGCCCGCCCGGTGCAAGCGCCCGCAGCATGCCATAAGCGACGGCGTTAAAGAAGCTGTACAGCTTGGTGCGCTCGTCTGGCGAAAGTACCGTGAACCGGGGGAGCGGGTTCCGGGTGGCTCCATCGAATGAGGGTGGGATGCGCCACACGCCCCCGCGACCGGCGCGGAGCTTGGTGTGGTCTTTTTCCTCATACTCGATGACGCCATACGGCGGGTCCGTCACGATGGCATGTATCGAGTTCGTGGGCAGGTCCGCAAGCCATTTGACCGTATCGGAAAGAACGTAGGTGGTCCGCTCCGACAGATGTTCGCGCTTCTGGCTGCCATGCGCGGAAACCGTGGCCCACAGGCCCTCCTCGGCGCGGCGAAGGTCGCTCATCCATTCGGGTTCACCTGGCGGGGGCTTTACCGTGTCTGGTCTTACGCGAGCTAGCGCCATCTGGTCCACACCTTTCACATCGGCCGATTTCCGACATTCCTAAATAACATAATCAGCCGTTTTTGTTTGGGACGATTCCACCGAATGCCCATTTTACACCCTGCCCCGCCCCACCGTTTGTGCCGCCGGTTGCGTTCACCGGCTCCGGCTGCGGGGGTTCGCCGCCGCTCTCTCGACGGCTCTCTGGAGCCAATCGCGTAGTCTCCCCGTTCTGGTTGATGTTCGTATCGGCGATGTCGAAGCGCTCCACTCCGACACTGGCGAAAGCATCAATCGTCCGT
>Ga0326728_10021252_pt1 | contig 12233 bp, 13 predicted proteins | sample MB3enrmetagenome_FD_207602 | JGI IMG/M metagenome (GOLD analysis project Ga0326728, IMG submission 207602) | Lab enriched peat soil microbial communities from McLean, Ithaca, NY, United States - MB31MN | ecosystem: Environmental > Terrestrial > Soil > Wetlands > Peat | place: USA: New York...
ATAGGGCACCCGGCAACCGACGCTACAGACAAAATGCGGGGATTCTTCCCCATCCCCTTCGCCTGCGCTCAGGGGCCGGGTCAGAATGACAAACGGAAAAAAGGGGGGCGGGGAGGAATTGTGTGAAGATGATTATGCATTTGACACAGAGTAGGGAGGAATACACAATATGAACACCGTGACAGGGCAGAACAATAAGAAAGTTGAAGTCGATTCAGACGTTCAGGCTGTACTGGAATTTATGCAAGATCGAGTGCAAGCTGGCAAGCTGATTTCCGTGGCCGAAGGAGTCATGCAAATGGCACGGCTCCTTTGGGGATCACACCCACAGGAACCGTGCAGTGCTGTTTCTCTGGTCTTGCCTAAGACGACTGCGTGTAGTCTGTCACCACAAGACGCCATTGGATAGCTCCAATGCCGGGCTTGTGTACGTGGTGATTTTGTGGGGGTAGAGGTTTGTCTACCGTGTGAACGACCTCATGCCCGCAGGCATGACACCGATATATCCCCGACCAAGCTACTATGGCCCCGGGGCTGTACAGCTTGTCGAATTCTTCGACCGTTGCGTTGGCCTTATGAAGCCATGCGTCGTACTTGTAAAGTGCCATATTGTTCCTTTTAATTTTTCCTGTGTTGCCGTACAATAAGGGAAGCGGAGAGGCAGGGAGTTGAACCCGCAGTGTTGACAGCACTGCCGTTCAGAGCTTATAAGGCTCCTAGCAACGCCGGTCGCAGTACCTCTCCGGTGCAAATAGCAAGCCCACCACGGCTCGATTCGTGTTCCCGTCAAAGATCAACGAATCGAGCCTTGTTGCGTTTGCCTGCCGTCGCGGTGAGTGTGACGGCGACAGGCCGAAACTCTTATCATTCCTCTTCCTCCTGTTCCTCTGGGCTCTTAGATGGATAGCCCTGAATCTTGTCCACCAACTCAAACAGAAATTGGCGATCCTCTGCGTCGAGACTGAAGGGATCGGCGGTGATGGACAAAGTAACTGATCCTCCCCCCCGCAGGAAAATTGTCCGCCTGCTCTTAATTCCTTCTTCCTCTGGGGGCGAAATCTGAGATTCCGGCGTTGCTCCATTGACCCTGGTTGTTGCTTTTCGCTTCTTCCTTAGGCCGCTCGTCTCCCTGATTTGCGCCATGAGAAGCGGATGCATTGGTAGGTCAACGTACTTGGCCGCACGAAGAAAGAACGCAACCGCCTTCCGTCGAGTGTCACCGGAGACGTTGTACTGCTCCATCTCCTCCTCTAGCATCTTCGGACTCATTTTCGTCAAATCAGCATCGAGGATGCTGCGATAGGCGTACTGGAGAAGTGCCTTGATATGCTCCTGCCGTCGTTCCTTGTTTTCGACCAACCGATGTAGAGCTGGCGTTGGTTCGTCAGAATCCGTCAGCAAGCCGAAGAATCGAAGGGCCATCATGATCTGCCCCTGCACGATGCCCGACTGGGAACGCCATACAGTACGGTCGAGTTTTTTGGGTAAGCCGTGATCCAAGGCGTCCAGTGACGAGAGAAACGTCTTGAACGGTAAGTATGCTGCCGGGGTCTTTTTGGGTTCGTCTGCCATGCCGATACCTCGATTCAAAATGCCACTTCGCTTCGACAACGTAATAATACATACCTTAGCACAGTCTGTGCCGCATGTCTCAGACTTTTTTTGAAACTAATCCAACTTTGGCGTAGGATCGTGTCGAGGTGGACTCATATGACTGTAGGTAAACAAGTTAGCGTTATTCAATTCGATGGATCGGTGATTGATCGCGTCCTTGTGGCTGTGGAAAACGGGTACTTTTATGTATGTAAACTGGAGGAATGGAATGCGGCACGCAAACAACAGCGTGAACCTACCTGCATCGGATTCCGAGCGGAGTATCTTGTTGGGGAGTCTGATAGACTTGGGTAATGAAGGTTGACAAGGCACAATTCGACGCCCTGCTCCGGCGCATGGTGCAGTCGGAGCCGGTGAAGCGTAGCGATGTAGCGATAGACGCCAAGAAGCCCGCCGCGATACTCGCCAAGTCTAAGCAGTAAGCTCGGCGTACTGGATTGGCTCGGTGTTCACCATCCGGCGCAGCGTCTCATCGAATCGCTCCGGGTTCTTGCGCTCATTGAAGCGATGCTCGAACTCCGCCAGATACCTGCCCAAGTGCTTTATCGAGACGAAGTGGTAGTTGCCTATGATGCCGCGCTTTAGCAGGCTGAATGCGCTTTCGATTGTGTTGGTGTGAATCTCGCCGTCATCGCCCGTGACGTAATAACCCGCGCTGTGATTGATCGTGCGGTGCTTGCCTTTGAACTTTTTCACAGCCATCGGGTAACTTTTGAAATCATCGGTCACGATCATTTCCACATCATCATCGACAAAGGCTTCGATGATCTGCTGTAGCGTTCCAGACTTCACATCGTCCGCCTGCATGAAGCGAATCCGACCGCCGCGTTCCCTGAGTCCGATCACGATGTCTTTTTTCTTGGCACTCCGACCGCCGAATGGACGTATGGTTTTGCCTCCGAGATAAGTTTCGTCCACTTCGACCACCCCGGAGAGCTTAGGGAACTCGGTTTCGTCCTTGTCCATCGCTTTGCGAATGCGGTGCGCCATGTACCATGCTGTGCGGTAGGCTACGCCCAAGTGCGATTCAAGCTGTTTGGCAGAGATGCCCTTCTTCGCGTCAATCAACAGCGCGAGAGCCATGAACCACTTGACCAGCGGCAGGTGCGAATCGTGGAAGATCGTGCCCACGGTCGGCGAGAACTGCTGATTGCACTCGGCGCACTGATACAGGCGAGTCCGCACATTCTTGGACTTGCTCTTGCGTTCGATGCGGCTCAGTTTATCGTGGCCACAATAGGGACACGTTTTGCCGTCCGGCCAGCGTAGAGCCTCAAGGTAATCGAGGCAATCATCGTCAGTTTTGAACTGTCGCGTTACGTCTATTAGGTTCATCGCAACCTCACACAGACAGAATGACACAAGACGAACTCTGTGTCAAGTGCATAATCATCTGTGTGAAAAACCACTTGACATAGAGAACTCTATAATGCAGAGTAGTTCATGGAGGGACGAGACGATGGCAGAGTTAGAGCAGGAAGGCGGAACGACGCGGGATGAGCTGGTACAACGCGTGGCGCTGATGGAGGAGATGATTGCGGAGGGACGGCAATCGACCGCGCGCTTCGGATGGTGCTTTGTTCTGTGGGGAGTGATCGACCTATGTGCCATGGGCTGGCAGTTCCTTCAGCCCAGATCCTATTGGCCCTGGCCGGTCAGCATTGCCATTGGAGTGATCCTTCAGTTCATGGGTATTGCATTGCAGCGCCGGAAGAGCGGCGCCGCGTGCGGCAAGAATGCTCGTGGGCGGAGCATTCAGGCGGTATGGGGAATGATGGGAGTTACCGCGACACTCTACTTTGCTGCTGCGATGGCGCAACACAAGACGTGGCAGATCTCGTTTTTTGCCGCCATGATGATGTTTGTCGGCATGGCGCATGGAACCAGCGCGATGATTCTGCGCTGGCGGGCGCAGGGACTGGTGGCGGTCTGTTGGTGGGTGGGCGGAGTAGCGATGTTCTTTGTGCCGTGGCCGTATCCGCTGGGCATTTTTGTCGCGGAGATGTTTTTCGGAATGATTGTGTTCGGCGTGTACGCGATGTGGCTGGAACGGCGGCGCGCGGCGGCGGCATTGGAGCAACACCATGCCTGAGCTGCCGGAACTCGATCCCGTGATTCACGGAAAGCTGCGGCTGGCGGTGCTGTCGCTGCTGGTGGGCGTGGAGGAGGCGGACTTCACGTGGCTGCGCGACAAGACCGGATCGACCGACGGCAACCTGGGCGCGCAGATGCTGAAGCTGGAGGAGGCGGGCTACGTGGCGATGCAGAAGCGGTTCGCCGGACGCAAGCCGCAGACTCTGTATCGCATGACTCCGGCGGGACGGAAGGCGCTGGCGAAGTATGTGTCGGCGCTGAAGCGGCTGCTGGGCGGGGCGCTGTAGCTGAATCGTGTGCACTCATGGTGTAGTGTGTCGCGCTTTGAACAAAATACGGGGATTATTCGTACGCTTAGAATGGCAATTCAATCTTGGTCTAGGCAATCATGAAACTGCTCAATAACGGGGAGGGAAGATGAGAAATCGATTTGTAGTTATGTTGATCGCCGGCGCGCTGATGGCGGCGGGCGCGGCTTTTGGACAGACGGCCCCAGCGACGCAGGCACCTGTGGCTGCTGCGGCCACTGCGGCTGTACAGACCACTTCCGGCAACCTAACCTTCGACGCAGCGTCGGTGCGGCCGTCGCCCGCGCCGGACCAGGCGACGATGCTGGCCGGCCTGATAGCGGGCAGGAGGCCGAACTGGGTTCGCGTGGATGGGACGCGAGCGACGTTCAATTACGAGTCTCTGAATGACCTGATTGCATACGCCTACAAGCTAAGATCGTATGAGATCAGCGGGCCGGAGTGGCTGGTGACGGACCGGTTCGACATTGCGGCGAGGCTGCCGGAGGGAGCGACGAAGGACGATGTGCCGGAGATGTTGCAGGCGCTGCTGGCGGAACGATTCAAGTTGGCGACGCATCGCGAGATGAGCGAGCAGCCGGTGCTGGGGTTGGTGATTGGCAAGAGCGGACCGAAGTTGAAGGAGTCCATCGCGACGCCCGAAGCGATTGACGAGAACGCGCCGCTGAAGCCGGGCGAATCGAAGATGGACACTCCGAGCGGGCCGATTCGCCTGATGAAAAATGAGGACGGGTCGACGACCTACAACATGGGCGCGAGGGGAAGCTTCACGCTGAAGTTCGACGGCGAGACCCGCTCGATGCACATGGAGGCAAGCACGATCACGATGAAGGGTTTCGTCATGATGATGACGACGCTGGGCGCTGGACAGGGACGCCAGATTGTGGACATGACCGGACTGACGGGGAATTATCAGGCGACCGCGGATTTTTCGTTGATGGATCTAACGTCGAGTCTGAGCGCCCATGGCATCGATATCCCGAGGCGTCCTGGGGGCGGTTCTTCCGGTACGGAGGCGACCGATCCGGAGGGGGGCGCGACCGTTTCAGCGGCGCTGGAGAAGCTCGGGCTGAGGCTGGAGAAGAGCAGGGCGAAGGTAGACCGGCTGGTGGTGGACCACGTGGAGAAGAGTCCCACGGAAAACTGAGGGATCGTTGCGCGCCTGACTATTTCGCCGTCTTGTTCAGCTTGCTGTGGCGGATGCTGTAGCCGAAGTAGATGGCCATGCCGACGACGAGCCAGATCAGCAGGCGAAGCCATGTATCTCTCGGCAGGCCGAGCATCATGGCCAGCGAGATGAGGATTCCCAGGACCGGCGTGAGCGGCGAGAACGGAGCGCGGAAGGGTCGCGGCAGATCGGGCCGGCGGACGCGCAGAACCAAAACGCCCGCGCAGACGATGATGAAGGCGAGCAGGGTGCCGATGCTGGTCATCTCGCCCAGCTTGTCCAGGGGGATGGTGGACGCGAAGACGGCGACCACTGCTCCCACCGTGATGGAGGAGATCCACGGCGTGCGGAACCTGGGATGGACGTTGCTGAAGGTTTTGGGCAGAAGGCCGTCCTTGGACATGGAGAAGAAGACGCGGCTCTGGCCGAGCAGCATGACGATCATGGTGCTGGTGAGGCCTCCCAGCGCGCCCAGCTTGACCAGCAGGCTGCCCCAGCGGACTCCGGTGGCGTCGATGCCGACGGCGAGCGAATCCGGCACGTTCAGGTAGCGATAGTTCACCAGCCCGGTGAGGACCAGCGCGACCAGAATGTAGAGCACGGTGCAGAGGGCGAGCGAGCCGAGAATGCCGATGGGCATGTCGCGCCTGGGGGTCTTGGCCTCCTGCGCGGCGGTTGATACAGCGTCGAAGCCGATGTAGGCGAAGAAGATTACGCCCGCTCCGCGCAGCACGCCGGACCATCCGAACGATCCGAAGGTGCCTGTGTTGGCGGGCAGAAAGGGATGCCAGTTGACGCGCGGAAGCTCAGGATGATGGAGCAGCGCCGCTCCTCCGATGGCCAGAAAGATCAGCAGCACGACGAGCTTGACGGCGACGATGACGCTGTTGAAGTTGGCCGACTCGCGAATGCCGATGACGAGGATGGCGGTGACCGCCAGGATGCCAAGGAAGGCGACCAGGTTGAATAGGCCGTGGCGCTGCGGCAGGGTGGCGGGATCGATTCCGAGTTGGGCGAGCTTTTTTGCGACGCGCCCGAGGAACTCCCAGTGGCCGTTGTAGAGCACGAAGATGGAACCGGGCGTTCCGGCCAGCTCCGGCGGCAGGCGCAGGCCGAAGTCCTGGCCGAGGCTGAGGACGTAGCCGCTCCAGCCGGAGCAGACGGTGGCCGCGCCGAAGGCGTATTCGAGGACGAGGTCCCAACCGATGATCCAGGCGAAGATCTCGCCCAGCGTGGCGTAGCCGTAGGTATAGGCCGAACCGGCCACGGGGATCATGGCGGCAAACTCCGCGTAGCAGAAACCGGCGAAGACGCACCCGATGGCGGCGACCATGAAGCTGTAGACCACGGCGGGACCCGCGTATCGCGCAGCCGCCGGACCGGTGAGCACGAAGATTCCCGTGCCGATGATGGCGCCGATGCCAAGCGCGATGAGATTGCCGACCCCAAGCGAGCGCTTCAGCGTGTGCTCGCCGGTCTCGGCGGCCTCGCCCATGATGGATTCCAACGGCTTGGTTCTAAGCAGCATCGACATTCCCTCGGGGGCTAAAGCCCCGTTCCTGTTGCGGCCCATACGGCGGGACTGAAGTCACGCCCTTTCAAAACAAATTCTGCTCTGGAACTGAAGACCGGCCGAGGCGCTTCCACAGCAGATACACCGGTATCCCAAGCAGCACGAGGACGAGTCCAGGCCATGTGTACTGGGGTTTGTAACGCAAGAGTACAACACAGATCCATGCAGCCATCAGGATATAGAGCGCGGGCAGGATTGGGTAGCCGAAGGCGCGGTAGGGGCGCGGCGCGCCGGGCTGGGTGCGGCGCAGGACGAAGAGCCCGGCGATGGTGAGGATGTAGAAGACGAGCACCGCGAAGACGACGTAGTCCAGCAATTGGCCGTAGCTGCCGGAGAGACAGAGCAGGCAGGTCCACGCCCACTGCACCCAGAGGGAGTTGACCGGGACGCCGCTGCGTTTGCCGAGGTTGCCGACGGAATGGAAGAAGAGGCCGTCGCGGCCCATGGCGTAGTAGACGCGCGCACCGGCGAGGAGCATACCGTTGACGCAACCGAAGGTGGAGACGAGGATGGCGGCGGCCATCAGCCTGGCGCCGATGGCGCCGAAGGCAGACTCCATGACGGCCGTGGCGACGCGGTCTTGCGTGGCGAACTGAATGCCGCGGCCGGCGATTGTGGCAGCGGTGGGCGAGCCGGCCATTGGGAGAACGCTGAGATAGACGAAGTTGCAGAAGATGTAGAGAAGAAGGACAACGCCGGTGCCGAGGGCGAGGCTGAGGGGAAGATTGCGGCGCGGGTTTTCTATTTCGCCGGCGGTGAAGGTGACGTTGTTCCATGCGTCGGCGCTGAAGAGACTGCCGACCTGCACGACCGCGACGACGGTGAGCAGGCCAACGAACGCGGTTGGGCCGCCGACGCCGACCTGAACGGCGTGAGTGGTGTGCCAACCGGCTCCGGCCCAGAAGTTGTGCCAGCCGGTGTTGAAGTTTGCGGCGATGGCTGCGGAGTTTTTGGCGACGAGACCGACAAGGATGACGGCGGCGAGGGCGAGGACCTTGGCGGAGGTGAAGACATTCTGCACCGACGCGCCGAGCTTGACGCCGAAGGTGTTGAGCAGCGTGAGCAGCGTGATAATGACGATTGCGGCTAGATTCGCGGTGTTCAGGCCGATGTCCATATTGCCGAGGACCATGGGGCCGATGGGGATTGCGGGGACATGCGCGATGTGCCAGAGCCAGTTGTTTGCGCTCACCGACGGGAAGAAGACGCCGAGAAATTTTCCGAAGGCGACGCCGACCGCGGCGATGGTCCCGGTCTGAATGACGAGGAAGAGCGTCCAGCCATAGAGGAATCCGCAGAGCGGGCCGAGCGACTCGCGCAGGTAGACGTACTGGCCGCCGGCGCGGGGCATCATGGCGGCCAGCTCGCCGTAGCTGAGCGCGCCGATGAGGGTCATGAGCGCGGTGACCAGCCAGGCCGCGATGAGCAGCGCGGGCGAGGCCACGATGCGACTCATGTCGGCGGAGACGATGAAGATGCCGGAGCCGATCATGGAGCCCATGACGATGGCGGTGGCGGAGAAGAGGCCGAGGCTGCGGACAAAATGCGGGGCTGCGGGGCTGTCGTCGCGTGGCGCGGCGGCGGGTTGATTCTGAGGAATGGCGGAAGGAGTCACTTCACTCAGTTCTACCGCAGACGGGCGAGAAAGTCGCGCGCGACCTGAGCGGGGCTTTCGTTGGCGGCGAAGAGGGAAGAGATGACGGCGATGGAGTCCGCGCCAGCATCGAGGATGCTGCGTGCGTTGGCGCGGGTGACGCCGCCGATGGCGACCAGCGGCTTGCGAGTGAGCGCGCGGGCGCGGCGGACGCCTTCGAGGCCGACGACGGGGTCGGGGTTGAGCTTGGTCGCGGTGGTGAAGACGGGGCCGATGGCGATGTAGTCGGCGCAGCTTTGATCGGCGATGCGCACCTGCTCGTCGGTGTGGGTGGAGACGCCGACGATTGCGTCCGGGCCGACGACGCGGCGAGCGTCTTCGGGGGAGAGATCGCCCTGGCCGACGTGGACGCCGTCGAAGTTGGCGAGGACGGCGAGGTCTGCGCGGTCGTTGAGGATGAGACGGCAGGGTGTTGTGGAGAAGGTTTCGCGGAGGATTGATGCGGCGCGGAGTATCTCCTGAGGCGATCCGTTTTTATCGCGGTATTGCAGCAGTGTGACGCCGGCGGCGCGGAGTTCGCGGGCAAAGGTGTCGAGCGGGACGTTATGCGCGGCGAGGAGTTCGGCGTCGACGATGGGGTAGAGGTGCGGTAGTATCACAGGTAATGCTCCAACACGCGCTTACGCCTAAAGCGAGGAGATTCGATGTTCGATACTTATCAAGCAAATACTTCTCAGACAATTCGATTAGAACGCGAGCGCGAACTGTGGATCAAACAAATGAAGATGGGCAAGAATCGCTATGTGTTTTTTCATACGGTGGTTTTTGGCAATGTGATCTTCGTGCTCCTCCGTGGGGTGAATTTTTTATTCAAGTTATACGTTCATCCCTTCGATTTTAAGGGCAAGGTGGTTGTTGCCACGGTCGATATGTTTCTGAGCATGTGGGCTGGCTATAGGATCGGATTGCAGTTTTGGCGCAGGGGAGTCAGGATTACGAGTGCGACGGGTGCGACTGAGTAGATCGGTGGCATTATCGTTGAGTGAAACAAGCAACGACCAACGACGGAGATTCTGGCTGCGCCAGAATGACGTGCAAGAACAAACAACGACGAAATGCTGAAGCAGATTCCCTGCGGGAATGACAATCAAAAACAGACAACGACGAAATACAGGGGTCCTTCACTGCGTTCAGGATGACGGCTTAAAGGAATGTAGGGCTAAGCCTCTGTCTCTGTCTCTGCCTTTGCCTTCTCTGCCTGGCGGGCGAAGAAGCGCTCCATGAACTTGGTGTCGAATTGGCCGGCGCGGAAGTCGGCGTCGGCGAATATCTTTTCATGCATGGGGATGGTGGTGTAAATTCCCTGGACGACGAACTGCGAGAGCGCGCGCTGCGTCTTGTTGATGGCCTCTTCGCGATTGGCGCCCTGGCAGATGAGCTTGGCGATGAGCGAGTCGTAGTAGGGCGGGACGACGCCCTCGGCGTACTGGGCGGTGTCGACGCGGACTCCGTTGCCGCCGGGAAGGTTGAAGGCGGTGATGGTGCCGGCGCTGGGAGTGAATTTTTCGGGATGCTCGGCGTTGATGCGGCACTCGATGGCGTGGCCGGAGATGGCGACCGGGGAGGGGATAATTTCCGAGAGGCGATCGCCGGCGGCGATGCGGATCTGCGCCTTGACGAGGTCGATGCCGGTGACCATCTCGGTGACGCAGTGCTCGACCTGGATGCGGGTGTTTATCTCGATGAAGTAGAGCCTGCCATCCTCGTCCATGAGGAACTCGACGGTTCCGGCGTTGCGGTAGCCGACGTCCTTCATGCATCGCTGGATGGTCTGGCCCATCTCGGCGCGCAGCTTGGGCGAGACCATGAGGCTGGGGGCCTCTTCGATGAGCTTCTGGTGGCGGCGCTGGATGGAGCACTCGCGCTCGCCCAGGCTGAGGACGTTGCCGTGCTCGTCGGCGAGAACCTGGAACTCGATGTGGCGGGGCCGCTCGATGAATTTCTCGAGGTAGAGGTCGCCGTTGCCGAAGGCGCCCGCGGCCTCGCCGGAGGCCTGCTGGAAGAGCGCGGGCAGCTCTTCGGCGGAGCGCACGATGCGCATTCCGCGTCCACCGCCGCCGGCGGCTGCCTTGAGCATGACGGGGTAGCCGATGGAGCGGGCGCACTCCAGGGCCTCGGACTCGCCGGCGAGCACGCCGTCGGAGCCGGGAAGGATGGGGACCTTTGCCTTCTTCATGGTCTGGCGCGCGGTGCATTTTTCGCCCATGAGGCGGGTGACCTCGGGCGGCGGGCCGATGAACTTGATGTTGGAGGCGCGGCAGACCTCGGCGAAGTTGGCGTTCTCGCTGAGCAGGCCGTAGCCGGGATGGATGGCGTCGACGCCGGCGATCTCGGCGGCGGAGATGACGGCGGGGACGTTGAGGTAGCTCTCGGCGGAGCGGGGCGGGCCGATGCAGATGGCCTCGTCGGCGAACTTGACATGCAGGCTGTGCCGGTCCGCCTCGCTGTATACGGCGACGGTGCGGATGCCCATCTCGCGGCAGGCGGAGACCACCCGCAGCGCGATCTCACCACGATTTGCGATCAAAACCTTACGAAACATTTTCCGCCTTTGAGTGATTTACAACCCCATCATCTCGACTCGTGCAATGTTTCTCACATCCGGCGAAATACGGGGATTCTTCGCTGCGCTCAGAATGACAATCTTATATTTATGATCGGTGCTCGTCGGTGTTGATTGGCGTTGTGCATTTGCGCTTGCCGTCAACGCGGGCGGATGGCGAAGAGGGGCTGGCCGAATTCGACCGGCTGGCCGCTGACGGCGATGCGCCGGACGATCTCGCCGGCGACATCGCACTCGATCTCGTTCATCAGCTTCATGGCCTCGACGATGCAGAGCACCTGGCCCAGTTCGACCTGATCGCCGACCTTGACGAAGGCGGGCGCGCCGGGCGCGGGCGATTCGTAGAAGGTGCCGACGATGGGCGACTTGACCTCGTGCAGCTTCTCCTCGGCCGGCGCGGCGGACTGCTCGGCGGAGGCCGCGCCCAGGCCTGGGACGGCGCCGGATGCGCTTGCGGCCAGTTGGCGAGCCAGCGCCAGGTCGGCCGCGCTGGTGCCAGCGGCGCCGGCAAACTTGATGCGCACTTTCAGATCCGTGCGTTCCATGTCGAACTCGGCGATGCCGTTCTCCTTCAGGAAATCGACCAGTTCGCGCAACTCCTTCAGCTTATTGCTGTCCATCGTTCCTCTTCCTCGCGCATCATGCGCCTTTGCATTCCTGTTCACGGTTGCCGTTCCCAGTCTTCACAACTCGATCCACGCCTTGGGGCTGGGAGTGAGAATCTCGCAGCCGGAGCGTGTGACCAGCACCGTGTCTTCGATGCGCACTCCGAACTTCCCGGGCATATAGATCCCGGGTTCAATTGTAACGATCATTCCGGCTTTGAGCTTCTCCGTTCTCTTTGCGGCGAGGCGCGGTTCCTCGTGGATCTCCAGCCCGAGGCTGTGGCCGGTGGAGTGGGTGAACCAGTCGGCGAGGCCCGCGCGGCGGAGCACGGAGCGGGCTGCCTCGTCCACATCGCCAGTGACGACGTCCGCGCGGATGGCGGCGATTCCCGCCTCCTGCGCCTCCAGCACGGCGTCGTATGCGTTGCGCTCACTGGCGCTGGCGCGGCCGATGTGGATGGTGCGGGTCATGTCGGAGCAGTAGCCGTCGAGGAGGACGCCGAAGTCGAGGGTGACGAATCCGCGGCGGGGAAGTTTGGCAAGGGTTGCGTGGCCATGGGGCAGGGCAGAGCGCTGGCCGCTGGCAATGATGGTCTCGAAGGACATTCCCTCGGCACCGGCGAGGCGCGCCGCGTGCTCCAGTTCAGCGGCGAC
>Ga0326728_10021255_pt1 | contig 12233 bp, 7 predicted proteins | sample MB3enrmetagenome_FD_207602 | JGI IMG/M metagenome (GOLD analysis project Ga0326728, IMG submission 207602) | Lab enriched peat soil microbial communities from McLean, Ithaca, NY, United States - MB31MN | ecosystem: Environmental > Terrestrial > Soil > Wetlands > Peat | place: USA: New York...
CGGCTTCCATTTCGCCATAATCGTACGGAACAAATTCCTCATACAATTTGTCCAGGCGCGAGGCCAGAACCGTCGATCCCGGGTCAAGCCCCCGGATGATGGCCAGGCCGGTGGGCGGCACGTCCACTGTGGCAATCCGCAGGTCCGGCCGGTATTTCTTCAGGCAGAGGATCAGCTTCCAGACGTCGCCGCTCCAGATTTGCGTCGTCCGCTCGCGGGCGGCGGTGACGCTGTCCGGCGGATAACAATCATGCACCAGAATGGTGGAGGCCGGGGCGCAGAATTTCTCCAGGTTGGCAAAATCGCGCAGGGCAAATTCAAACAGGTGCATGCCGTCAATAAACGCCAGGTCCACCGTCCCGCAGCCCAGTTCCCCGGCCAGATCGTGACGGGCAAAGAACTCGTCGCTGGTCATTTGGAAAATGCGCGCCCCGGGCCGGGGCGCAAACTTCAGGTCGGGCGCCGGGTCGATTCCGACGGAGGCGGCCGCCGTCCTGGCCAGGCGAAACGAGTGGCCCTGGCGGACCCCGATTTCCACGTACGTCCGCGGCTTGAGCCAGGAATGGATGCGCTCCAAAACCTCATAATAATCAGCCCCGGCGGTTCTGCGTGAAAAGGCGATCATGGTGTTGTGTCTTTCGCAAATGAAGCGGGCAGGCAGAGCAGATACACTGAACCGCGGTCCTCGGGGCGGTCGTTGCCGGTGAGTTCGTTTTCAGTGCTTTGCAGGATGTCCCAACCCGCTTTCGCCACCATGTCCTGCAGGCGGCCGGTGCTGAAACGCGAGCCCCACGTCCAGCCGGGCGCGGGTGTTTCAAAATAATCCGGACTTGTCCGCGCCAGCGAAACGACGGTTTGGACGACCATCGGACCGTGAATTTTGCGCGCCAGTTCGGACAGCAGTCTGGCCGGGTCTTCAAGATGGTACAAGCCGCCGGCGCAAATGCAAAAATCATATTCGCCCTTCAACTTGAACGCGTCCTCCCTTTCAAAGGCCGTTTTTTCGCCCCACCCCAAAATTTTGGCGGCCAGACGCGCGCGCGCCAGTTCTTTCTTGTCAAGGTCAATCCCGCGAACACTTTCGGCGCCGAGCCGCATCGCGTGCATCCCGTAGAAACCATCCGCACAAAACAATTCGACGCCGCGCAGGCTCCCGCCGCGCTTGCGGCACAGGCGCAAAGCCTCTTCGATCAACGCAAAAAGAATGGCCTGCTTGCACTTCTGGTTGGCTGGATAGATGCCGCCGCGCTGCGGCGTTTCCAACCCGAGCGGCGAGAAGTTATGATACCAGGGGCCAGGCATCAATTTCCGTTCGGCCCGGCTCAGGTTGAGTGATTCAGCAGACATGGGTTGGCTTGCAATCATGACCGGAAGATCTTGCGGCATCGCTTCCAAAACCGCGCCGCCTCGGCTGAAACAACCCCGGTTTTGACTGGTTCCGCGCCCGGCCGGGCTGCCGCGTGGCGTGGAATGGGAAATACTGGCGGCACATCCCATGCCTCCGGCAATTCCAAGCTTTTCAATACCCGTTGCAGCCCGGTGATTCCCGCGCCGCGCGCCAATTCCGGGTTCAGCATCTTTTCGAGCAATGGCGCAAACAGTTTTGAGTTTTCCGGAATGATCTGCTCGAACACCCGGCCCATCGAATACGTGTCGCAGGGCAGCCCTTCTTCAATGCGTTCCAAACCGCCCAAGCCGCCGGGGTTCAGCCAGGCTTCATCCCCGCTCTCAGCCCAGCCGAAATCGATCAACACCGGATGGCCGTCCCGGACCAAAAAATTTTCCAGGCGGATGTCACGATGACGGATGGCGGCGGCGCGCATTTGACTCAAAATGGCCAGGCCTTCTCCCAGAAACCCGGCCAGGCGTTTGGGATTCGAGGAAATCTCCCTGCGGGCCTCGGCCAGTTCGACGCCGGCGATTCGTTCCATGGTGAAAACCGAGTAGCCGTCGCATTGTTCGGAGGAAATGACCCGGGGGAAATACGCCCCTTGTAGCCGCTCCAATATCTTTGCCTCATGCACGGCCATGTCCGCCGTCGCTTGTTTGACGATGCGATCCGGTGACGCATCGGCATAAACTCTGCTGTAATACTTTCTCTTTTTATACTCGGCCAGGCAGCGGCTTGAAATGACGCAGTCGGCCGGGGCCAGCAGCGGCAGGACGGGGTGCAAAGTCACTTCATGGCGCCGGCGATGGCCAATGTAGAGGGTGCGGGTGGGCGAGGTTGGCCCAATCATTTCAACTTTGCAGAAGCATTTGCGCAAGGCCGATTCGAAGGCTTCGAGTTTGTAACCGTCTTTGGCCACCTGCGGATTCCATTCGGTGTGTTTGAAGGAGCCAATGGCTGGATCCTCCGGCGCCACCCATTCTATCAGCAAAAGGGACCGGCTCAACCCGGCCAATTTCTCCACCACCGTTTCCAGACTGCCGTAATTTGCCGTGCAGGAATAAAGCCAATGGACCATGGCAAAGGCCAGGACCAGATCCGCCGGTTCCTCCCAATCCTGCACCCGGGCATTGACGGGCCGAATGTTCTGCCAGCCAAACTCTCTTTGGGCCTGCCGAATCAGGTCCAAATAAGCCTCGTCCATGTCCAGGGAAACCACTTGCCTGGCCCCGTTGTGGCAAGCCCAAAGAGAGAAAAACCCCCCATTGGCCCCGATATCCAGCACCGTTTTCCCGGTCAGGTAATCCGGGTTGAAAATGGACTGCACTAATTTCCTTTTGATCCGCAATGGCTGGTCGATCCGCAGCGGCTCGATTTTCCCCCGGGAAATCCGGAATTCCTGGTACCCGTGGACGGTGACGCGGCCCGGGCTGACTTCAATTCCCGGCGGACGCGCGAATTTATTGGGCTGGCTCCAAAGCGCGCGGCCGGTTTCGGGCATTTCGGCCCGGCTCGCTTTGGCTTCCGGAAGAGTCGGCTGGCCGGTCTGCCGGGTGAAAGGACGGGAAATCGGGCGCTTTTCAACGACCAGGATGCCGTCGTAGAAATGAAGCCCGTAAGTGGATTTGGTGAACTCGGAAACCTCCTTCCCGCCCGCATCCTCAAAATGCCAGGCATGCAGGGCATCCACGAAATTCTTGCTGTACTCGACAAAACTGCCCGGGTTGCGGTAACCGCCCCCGTATCTCTTCCAGTACGAGGTCAGGATGTCTTCGCACAGATAAATGCCGTTTGCGGAAACATGCGGGTAGAGCGCCTCGAAGGTGTTGATTTGCTGCTCCATGGTGTGCCCCCCGTCGTCCACCACAATGTCAAGGCGGGATATTTCACGCTTCAGGCGCGACAGGAATTTCTTGTCGGCCTGATCGCCAATGAAGATGGTGACCTGGTCTTCCGCGAATTGCTGGCAATGGGGGTTGTGGTCAACGCCGAATATCCTGGCCTTGGGGCCAAAGTAGTCCTTCCACATTTGCAGCGAACCGCCGTGGGAAACGCCTATTTCCAAAAAATGAACGTCGGTTTCACGGTACTTTGAAAAATAACGGTCATATATTTCAAAGTAATGCATCCATTTGAAAATCAAACGCTTCTTGTTGTTTTCAAAATAAGTTAACAGGTCGTTCGCCATCCAAGGCAGGTCTTAGGTGTTTTCGGGCTTAAAGTCCACTCAAAACTGGTCCCTTTCCGCCGCAGGCCGCTGCGGCGCCTGGACGCGCTCCGTCATGGCGCGGGACCAGTCCCGGGGCCGGCAAACAGCCTTTGCTTTTGCCCGTCATCGCATAATAATCCAAGCCGCATGAAGAAAACGCCCACGACGTTTCACACCTTGAAACCCTTTCTGGAATTGTTCAAGACCGGGGTTCCAGTGCTCATGTACCATAAGATTGCCGACCCGCCGGCGGGCGCCCGGCTCAAGGGCCTTTATGTCCCCCCGGCCCGTTTCGAGCGGCAACTGGCCGAATTGCACCAGGCCGGCTTCGTGGCCTGCCCGCCCGCCGCCGCCCGCGACGGCAACGGCCCGCCGCGCCGCATGGCGCTGACCTTTGATGACGGCTTCCGCAATGTCTGGGAACACGCCCTCGAACCCCTGGCCGCGCGCCGCTTCTGCGCCATCGAGTTCCTGGTCGCCAATTTCATCGGGCGCCTCAATCAATGGGAGATGCGCGAAGGGGAAGTGCGCGAGCCGTTGATGGACGCGGCCCAAGTGCGGGATTGGCTCCGCGCCGGGCACAGAATCGGCTCCCATTCGTTGAGCCATCGTTATTTGACCCGCTTGAGCGTCAGGGATGCCCGCGAGGAAATTTTCGCCAGCAAAAAGAAACTCGAAGACACCTTCGGCGTGCCGGTCGAAGATTTCTGCTATCCTTACGGCTGTTGGAATGAAACGGTGCGCGAACTGGTCGTGGAGGCCGGATACCGGACAGCCTGCACTGCGAACTTCGGCGTCAACACGCCTGCCATCCCGCCCTTTGCGCTCCGCCGCATCATTGTGCGGCATCCCACCCGAAGCCTCAAGGTGCTCAAGGCCCGCCTGCTGGGCAAGGGGCATTGAAGCTGGCGCGCCTGGCGACCCCGGTGAAATTCTCCGTCCATGACAATCCGCCCGGCGCGCGCTGGCTCAACCGCACCGTCTTGGGCATCGGTTTGGCTTCCTTGTTCAGCGATTGGTCCCACGAAACGGCCACCGCCGTCATGCCCGCTTTCCTGGCGACCCTCGGCGCGTCGGCCGCGTGGCTGGGATTTATCGAAGGCATTTCCGACGGCCTGGCCAGTTTCGCCAAACTGGGGTCGGGCTGTTTCACCGACAAACTCCAGCGACGAAAGCCCATCGCCGTGGCGGGCTATCTGGTGACGGCATTGGGGACCGCGGCGCTTGGCCTGGCGACGGCGGCCTGGCATATTTTGCTGGCGCGCGCCGCGGCGTGGCTGGGCCGGGGCATCCGCACCCCCGTGCGCAAGGCCCTCTTGGCGGCGGCGGTGGACCGTGGCGCGTATGGCAGGGCCTTCGGTTTTGAACGGATGATGGACACCGTGGGAGCCATCGCGGGACCGGCCACGGCCTTTTTCCTGTTGCGCGCTTTCCATCACCATTATCCCAGTCTCTTTGCCGCGACCCTCGTTCCGGGAGTGATGGCCGCCGGGTTGATGGCCTTTGTCGTCAAGGAGCGCGAGCGCAAGCCTGTCCCGCACATTTCATTTGGCGAAAGACTGCGCCTGCTGCCCGTCCCCTACAGAAAATTCCTGGCGGCCGCGGGATTGTTCGGAGCGGGCGCCTTTGCCCACACGATGCTGATTCTGCTCGCGGCCCAGAAATTAACTCCCCGGTTTGGCGCGGCCAAAGCCGCCAGCGCAGCCGTGGCCCTGTACATCCTCCACAATGTCTTTTATGCGGCGTTCTGTTACATCGGCGGCTGGCTGGGGGACCGTTGCGCCAGGAAATGGCTGCTGGCCGTTGGCTATGTGCTCGGCGCGGTCATGGCCCTCTGCGCCATCGCCGCGCCGGCCGGCCTCTGGAGTCTCTCGCTCATATTCGTGCTCGGAGGAATCAGCGTCGCGCTGGAAGAGACAGTGGCAGATTCGTATTGCGCGGAACTGGTGGAGGAAAGGCAACACGGCGTGGCCTTCGGAGTGCTGGCCACGGTCAACGGCATCGGCGATTTTCTTTCCAGCATCATCGTTGGCCTGCTCTGGGCGGCGGCCGGCGCGCCGGTTGCCTTTGCGTACAGCGCCGTGTTATGTGGGGCCGGCGCCTGGCTCGTGACACGGGTCCGCTGACGGACGCAAGTCAATTATCGAAACCTTGCATTTTGCATGCAGAAGCAACCCCGAAAGCCTTCGGGGTTGATTTTCTCAAGACAACTTTCGTTGAACTATATTGCCCCGAAAAAAAACAGTGAAAATTTCCGCATTTTGCAAAGTCACAACTTATTGTCAGCGAAGCGCTTGCATAATTGCAATTATTTACAGTTGACAATGGTCAGGTTGCGGCACTCCGACTGGCAGTCTTTCAGAACTTTCGTCAGTCCGCCTTCTCATCTCGTCGTAGCTGCCGCAGCGCAGGCGGAAGCCTTTTCCTTTGACCCGTAACATTTGCCGTCACAAACCGTAACATTACCCGTCACGTTGCACGATGGTTGAGTCCTGGCATTGCCACTGGAGCAACTTCAGGGACGGCAGACTAATAAGCCTCTCCCCGCTTTCGTTGCCGTTGCCATTCAAGATCACGGCGCTCCCAATTGGCTATTTCACGATAGAAGGGCTGCAAAACTGGATCGTCGCGATGGCGGTTGGCCAATGAATCGCTTTGCTCAAGGATGTACCTATACTCGGGGTCAAGTTCGGTGTCCGTATAAGTTCGGCCTCCTCCACAGGCCGAGAGAATCAATGTCTTGGCCACCGCGTCGGTTGCGGCGAATTCTTGAGAGCGCGCAAGAATTGCACGCACGACATCAGGATGATCGAATACAAAGCGAGAAGGCCGGGTGCCTACCAACTTGGCGAGCACCTTGATTTCGTCGCTGTTCTTGCAGGCTTTGATGAAATTCCGAATCCTGTCGAGTGCCGTGGCTGCATCGGCCCAAATCAAGGAGCGAATCAAAGCGAGGCGAAATTCCTGGGAAAAGCTTCCTTCTTCACTTGTAACCGCACGGTCCCAGAGTGCGCGGATTTCACGATCCACGTATTCAGCATCGCCGAGCGGCCCCAGGGACGGAATTTCGCTGAGGCGCGGCCTGTGGCGTTGCGCAGGGTTAGACTCTGCCAGTTCGCAGAGCCGCCGAACCTGCTCATAGACTTGCTTGGGGAACCACTGCGAAACATTTGTTAAACTGAGAGGACTGGTGCCGCTTTCTGGAAAACAATATTCACCCACGTTGTCAAGGCACTGCGCAACCTTCTGCAACTCCACATTCGACGCCTGATCCTCTATGACGAGGCCAAGCGCCTCCACTATCGCGCTTCCGGACCACTCTCCGTGCGGACGCAATTGGCTCAAGATGTCCATAGCCCATTTGGGATCATGCTTCGAATAAAGCTCGCACATCCTTGCCAGTTCACAAACGACGGATTCTTCTGTTCTCTTCACCGCCTGCAAGACAGCTTCGCGTTCGAACGGCGTGAGTCCACCGCCATGAGCTTGCTTCCAGCCCAGAAAAAGGATGAGTTCGCATAATTGCGCGGAACGACCCCGCTTCGGCAGGCATTCGAGACTATCAAGGTATGCCTCCGGCGCATCTTTGACCGCGCAGAAAAGGACGGTCCGTAGTCCTCGGTCAAGTGCGGGTTGCTCCGTTCCCATCAGTTCCTTTAGCACCGCAGCGCACCAATCTGGAGAGATCTGAGCGAGTTGCTGGAGTAATTCGCCAGAATGCACGCTCTGGTTTATTGCTTCCAACTCGCCCACGGCATGCCAAAGGAATTCACACACTTCATGCGCGGTCTTGAATTTTTTGGACACCTCAATGGCTACTTCGCATGTGAAATCGATCCACTTTCGTTCCGACTCCCTTCGGTCTGAAAAGGCAGACGGTCCGGGCAAGACCGGGAATTCGACATGGGCAAAGGAAGTCAAAGATCGAGCCACTCGCAGTTCCAAGGTGTCTGGAATCTTTTTTAGAACGCGGTCGCGTTCATCGCGTACAACAGGGTCTTGATTAAGTTGCCGCCGATTGCGCAGAACATCTCTAAGTTGCAGCAAAAGTGTCGGCGAGTCCTGGTGAGCCTCCACCGCGCCTTCAATCACCTTGAAAACGTCAAGGCAGTCTTGACGCCAGGATTCCTGATCCGCTTTGGCGTTCTGCTCCGCAGGCTTGATCGCTTCCGCAAGCACGGGAACAACTGCGCAACCGAGCATCGTGTCGGGTGACTTCAGAAATCTTTCAATTATGCTCAATGCACGATGACGAATGGGACGGGCCTTTTCCGCGCGAAGACGGAGCGTTTCGATGATTACCGTATTGCCTTTGCCTCGGTACGAGGCGCTTTGAACCTCTCTGACAAAAAACGGCTTCAGCAGCGCGCTTAAAATCCAGGGCTGGCGACGCAAAAGTTCGATTGTTGACGATTCTTGGATTATCTGTTCCAGCCAGGTCAATACTCCTTCGGACACCTCGATCGGCTTCTGAAATGCAAAGGCCGCCGCTTCCGCAATGGTGGTAATTGCGCCGGAGCCTTCTTCTTTCGTGCTGTCAGCCTTGGGGGTGGCCAATGACCAAAGGAGGTGCAAGGCTTTTTTGGCGTGCTCTGGATGACTGACCACAATGGGTTTCAACAATGGTGGCAAATGTCTGCAAGCGGAGGCGCGGTCGGTCACGGACACGCTTTTCATGGCCAGATCAGTTAGTTCCAATGTCCTTTCCGGCAAGAATACTGCCACTGGCGCCCACTGGGCAAGCATCTCGCTGCGATCTGTCGGAAGGTTCTCGGCGTTCCCTTTTAGATACTGCTCCAAGAAATTTTCCTCATCCTGCACCCAACACCCTTTTTCAAAGCGTGCGATGAACTCCCGCCAAATTGGATCGAAAAGTAAGTTTGGACTTCCATGGCGCGTGCGCGTCTCCCAGTCCGCCTGCGCGATGTTCCGTATCAGTGCCGGAAAATCACTGAACTTCAACTTGGTGAGGACGGTCTTGTGCAAGAGCGACGGGCGTCCTTTCGGCCCCAAACAGGCATCCAGAAGAACTGCATCGGCAAAAAGGTCTGGGTAAAGGCGAATGCCCTCGCGGTTTTCGACTACCAAACCCGCCGCGTCGAGGGACCCTAAATCCTCATCAATGTCCAGGGGGGAACAACCAAGTATCTCTGCGGCATTGTTGAGTAGAGCATCATTTTTCCGCGTGGGTGAAACGAAGGATAGGAAGCCGATGACATGGCTCAACCGCTCGCGTCTCGCTTCGGATTGGAGGTTCAGAAAATCGTCCTTGAAACTTTTGAACACGCGCTCGCGAAAGGCATCCGCCTCGATTAACGATCCAAGGCACATGCCTGACTTGACTAGGCCAGCGCCTAACACCACCAGAAGCGGACAAAGGTCAGCCAAAGCCACCAAAACAGAGGCTTGAAGACGATGCTCAGGAGCCAAGACTTGTTCCGCCAGCTTGCGAATGTCGTCTCGTTCCCAGCGTGGGAGGCGCAACGGATCTTCAAGCCTCTCGGCATATCCATGGCGGTACAGTTGGCTCGTGATGGCTTCCAAGGCTTGAGGGCGGGTGGCGATTAGCAGACGGATGGATTTTGCCTTTGCCGCCGAGCTGGCGACGTCTTGAATCGCCGCGCCCATACGGTGGGCATCGTCAACAATCAAAAGGAGATCTCCCTCCTCGCGGGCGATGAAATCGCTTTGTTCATCGCTCAACCCGTGCTGGTTGAGATTCAGGAAACGAACACGGGGCGCTTGAGGCTGGTTTTCAAGACGTCTGGCCAACTCCAATAGCAGCCGGCTTTTGCCTTGTCCTCCGGCGGCGCTAAGGATGAGTGCGCGATCCGCGCCGGATTGCGCGAACGATTCCAATGTCGCTAGCGCGTCGCTCCAAGGAACGAAAGGGATGGTGTGGCGGAAGTGCTTTTTTTTCTCAACGAGATCGCGCTGGAAGAATTCCTGCCACTTCAACAGTGGTTGGTCACTGCATGTGAAAAGATGCTTTACCCGATCATGGCCAAAAAACCGGTGGACGAGATTGATGGCATCTTCGCGGGGCCTCAATCTCAGAACTTCAATAGTCAAGCGGGAGGCATCCCACCACAGCCAGTTTGGAAGGGCGTGTATTTTCTGTTGTGCTTCTTCGCTCAAACCGCAAGTGGTCACCAGAACGAATTGGTCGGCCTGGGGAAAACCTTCCTCCGCCAATTTAATCGCTCCAGAAACTTCTGAATCGACAAAGGACTTTGTGTGTTTGCATTGAAAGTACCAGGCCGCGCCTTGATCATCCTTGGCCTGTATGTCCGCTCCTTTTTGGGCGTTTCCCGCCAACAAGCGCGTTGCCTCTACAATTCTGCGCTGCGTCGCCTTGCCATCCTTTAATAAAGTTATGACAGGGTGCAGGTTCAACAGATCAGTACAGAACTGTTCAAAATTCTGATCATCCAAATCTGGATAGAACGGAAGCGCAGACGAGGTGTAACCCGTCGGATACTCTACCGCGCTTTCATTGTTAATCGTTGCCATTAAATCAATGCTTGCAAAATAGGACATCTTCTCCTAAATTGCAAGAAAATGCGTTATGAACGACCTAACTTGTTGAGGCTCATAGAAGAAGGAATCAACAAAAAGCCCATCACTTTGCTGCTTGGGCCTCGTCAGTGCGGAAAAACGACGCTCGCCCGCCACTATGCCGGCAGGCCGGACACCCACTGGTTTGATTTGGAGGATTATCTGCACCGAAGCCGGCTGGAGGATAATCCGATGGGCACGCTTGCGTCTTTGCGCGGACGAGTGGTGCTGGACGAGGTGCAAGTCCTGCCCGAACTGTTCCCCGTTTTGCGCGTGCTGGCTGACCGGCCGGAAATGCCGGCACGATTCCTTTTGCTGGGGAGCGCGTCGCCGCATCTGGCCTGGCATTCATCTGAGACATTGGCCGGTCGTGTCTTCCGCATCGAAATGGCTGGATTCACAGGCAGCGAAGTTGGAGTTCATCACCAGCAAACCTTGTGGTTGAGAGGCGGGTTTCCAGATTCGTTCAATGCGGTCAGCGACATGGACTCGCTCAAGTGCCGCCGCGATTTTATCAGCGATTTTCTGCAACGCGACCTGGCGGCGCTGGCCGAGAGCCGACTATCGCCCCAGCAACTGCGCCGGTTGCTCCTGATACTGGCGGCCCATAACGGCTCGACCGTCAATGCTTCGGCTCTTGGGCGCGAGATTGGCGTGGATTTCAAAACGGTTCAGCGATACCTGGACGTTTTGGAAGGCGCTTTTCTCCTGCGCGTCGTGCCGCCGTTCTTCGCCAACGTGGCCAAACGAGTGCGAAAGGCTCCCAAGCTGTACCTTCGGGACACCGGGCTTCTGCACGCCCTGATGGGACTCGAAACAGTCGAACAACTCCAAACCTCCGGTCGAATGGGGTTTTCCTGGGAAAGTTTTTGTTTGGAGCACTTGATTCAAGAAGCCGGGTTGGTCAGCGAAAATTGTTTCCATTATTCCGTCCAGGGAGGCGCCGAGATGGACTTGGTCACGACCCTCGGCGGGGCGATTTACGGGTTCGAGTTCAAACACAAGGATGTTCCCTCCATCACGACCTCTATGCGCGCTGCGGCTGACGACATTGGAGCGAAGCGCGTTTTTCTTCTCTATCCGGGTACTGACACGTTTGCCTTGGATAGTTCCGAACGATTTGTCGCGCTGGCTTGGCGGGACCTGGCACAGTTTCGCTCCCGGTTCGCGTAGAACAAGCAAGCGAGACCCCGCTAATCCACCTTCGGCTGTTCCCGCCCTTTTCAGGCAAACAGGCTGGCAGCGTTGGCCGCAGACGGGAGCAAACGGCCGCCGGAAAAATAATCTTCTGCTTGACTGCCGTTCCAGCGCCGCAACCGATATACTTGCGCAAACTTAAAGCGCGCCGCCGCCTGTCCCTGCCCGCCCACCAGTTCGCTGCCCCGCCGCACGTTGTCCTGCATCCAGGCCGGCAGCAAGAGATGATACGGATTGCGCCGCACTTCCCCGGCGTGAAAGGACGCCGCCGCCACCAGTTCCGCCACGTCCTCCGTGCTGTATTCCACCAGCAGATTGGGCGATTGCATTTGCCCCCAGAACTCCGTCTCCACCAGGTAACACTTCAAATCCGTCATGGCCTTCAACGCGTCCATGACCAGGTAATGGACCCCGATGTGCGTGCTGTTCCAATCCAGCTCGTGCGGAAAGAAAACGGCCCGCGGCCGGTGTTCCGCCAGGACTTTGACCGCCGCATCAACCTTCTTCGACCATGCGGCCGGGTCCTTCGCGCGGGTCGCGGGATGCACGTTGTCCAATCCATTCGGCGCCAATTGCGCCAGGCCGAAACCAAGATAGCCGCAGGCATCCTGCAATTCCTTGAGCCGCGCGGCTTTGCGTTCCGGCAGCGTTCCCAGGGTGACCGGGGCGTTGATCACATTCCATTGTGCCTGGCGCATCAGGCGCAAGGCCAGGCCGCCGCAGGTCGTCTCATCGTCGGGATGCGGGGCGAGGAACAGCGCCTTGGGAGCGTCGGGCGCGATTTTGGGCCGGCGAGCCGGCGGGAATCCGCCCAACGGGAGGGAGCGTCCATCCTCCACAAGCCGGGCGAAACCGGAAACCAGATCCGTGTAGGGATTC
>Ga0326728_10021256_pt1 | contig 12233 bp, 10 predicted proteins | sample MB3enrmetagenome_FD_207602 | JGI IMG/M metagenome (GOLD analysis project Ga0326728, IMG submission 207602) | Lab enriched peat soil microbial communities from McLean, Ithaca, NY, United States - MB31MN | ecosystem: Environmental > Terrestrial > Soil > Wetlands > Peat | place: USA: New York...
CCTTGGACGTTGTCGAACTCTATGATGCGTTCAGTTACATGGAGCCATTATGGCTGGAAGGACTTGGATTCTGTGAACCCGGCGGTGGACCGAAGCTCCTTGAACGTGGTGTCACAACTATGTCCGGGACCTTGCCGGTCAATCCTTCCGGAGGAGTAATCTCGGCCCATGCTGTGCTGGTTGCTGGTTTGGCGCGGATCGTCGAGGCGGTGCTCCAGCTAAGAGGCGAGGCTGGCAACCGCCAGGTGGGAGGCGCCGGGACTGCGTTGGCCCATGGCATCAACGGACCCTGTGGCCAGAGCCACTGCGTATGGATTTTAAGCAATGAAAAGTGAGGGCAAACCATGGCAAGAAGTGTTGCGATCGTAGGTACGGGACAGACGAATCACAAGAGCCACAGACCGGACGTAAACGGCAGAGAAATGATTTATGAAGCCGTAAAGAGGGCGCTGGACGACTGCGAGCTCTCCATTCGCGATATAGACGCTATCGTCATCGGCAATATGGACCATTTCGAGTCCATCAACTATGTGGATACATGGAGCGTGGAGGGTTCCGGCGCGTTGATGAAACCCATTATGAAAGTCACTACCGGCGGCACCACGGGCACCTCTGTAGCAATTGCCGCGCATTATCATGTTGCATCAGGCCTGTTCGACAAAGTACTTGCCATTGGCTGGGAGAAAAACTCCGAGAGCGACACTACCGCCGCTATCATTACGTGCAGCGATCCGATTTGGGACCGCGCCTACTATTCCGGCGCCATACCAAGCCTGGCCACCGAGGCCAGCGCCTACATGAAGCAATATGGGGCCACACAGGAAGACGCTGCCCGTGTGGCTGTAAGAGATCGCACCCACGCGCTCAACAATCCTCACGCGCACTTGAGGAAAGCCATCACTGTCGAAGATGTAATGGCGTCGCCGATGCTCGCCTACCCTATCAAGTTGCTCGACGTTTGCCCAAGGTCGGATGGGGCTGCCGCCGTTGTGTTTGCAGCGGACGGCATAGCTCAAAAGACCGCTCCAAAGCCGGCATGGGTAAAGGCCTGTGCGGTACGCCATACTTACACGTGGTTTGGTGATTCGACAGACTACTACTCCGGTCTCGTGTCTTTGAAGAGGGCTTCTCAAGACGCATATCAAAAGGCCGGCATCAGGCGCCCGGCGGATGAAATCGATGTAGCCGAGCTGTATATGCCATATTCCTATGCCGGGCTTAAGTGGATAGAGGACCTGGGATTCTGCGGACCGGGTGAAGGGCCCAAGTTTATCCGGGAAGGTCATACCGATATGGGTGGGAAGATACCCGTAAACCCGTCCGGCGGCGTGATCAGCACCAATTGCATCGGCGCGACGGCCCTGCTGAGAGTGGCGGGGGCTGCCGTGCAGGTCATGGGGAAGGCTGGTCAAATGCAGGTGCCTGACGTTAAGGTCGCCCTGGCGACGGGGTTTGGCGGATGTTTTTGGTCTGATGTAATGATTCTGGGAACAGATCGTCCATAACGGAAAGAGGAGACAGCGCAATGACAACTGAAAGGGTTCACGGACAGTTGCTGACATTGACCTTTGGCACTCCCATGCCTTACGAGTGGTCCATCGGAAGATACGGAAGCCTGTTCTTTCATGAAATTAGAGAGCATCAGCGGTTCATAGGCATCCGCTGTGCTAACTGCGGGAAAGTGTACGTGCCTCCAAGGAGATTGTGCGCCCCCTGCTTCAGAGAACTGGATGAATTGGTCTCCTTGCCGAACATGGGAACCCTCACGGCTTTCTCGGTCGTAAACTACCCTTTTCCGGACCCGGCCACTGGAGTGCAGCGCCCCATCCCGTATACTTACGCCTGCATCAGCATCGAAGGCTCAGACAACATCTTCAACCATATCGTTAATGAAACCAATGTTGAAAAAATCAAAGTAGGAATGAAAGTTGAAGCGGTGTTTAAAGAGAAGGACGAAATGCAAGGCAACATCCAGGATATCCAGTACTTCAGGATCATAAGCCTGGAGAGGGGGTTGACATGACGTCGCCTTCCGGGTCGATTGTCGTTGGGCAAGCCCTTAGTGAAGCTGCCGGACGTATGCCCGATCGCCTTGCATACATTTATGCAGGCGGGGGCATAAGCTTCAGGGAAGCGGATGAGATCTCGGACCGGGTGGCTGCGGGTTTGCTGGAACTCGGCTTCCGGAAAAGCGATCGCATAGGCATCATAGGTCTCAATCAACCAGAATGGCTTTACACCTACTTTGGCGCAGCGAAGATTGGCGCCGTCATCGTTGGGCTGAGTGTGCGTTATCGCGAAAACGAACTGGAATTCATTCTGAACCAGTCTGATGCACGCGGGGTGGTCACTCTCGCCTCTTTTGGCGATCAAATGGACTATGTCCAATTCTTCAATCAGTTCCGGAGCAAAATCCCTTCCGTTGCCAAGTTCATCTTCATAGGCAGGCCGGGGTTCGAGGGAAGCCACACTTTCGACGAACTTATGTATGCCGAAGCCGATCTATCTACCCTCGACGCCGCGAAAGCAGCAGTCCATACCGGCGACCCCGTCATGATCATTTACACCTCAGGGACTACAGGCAATCCAAAGGGGGCCGTGCTTACACACCGATCAATGCTCGCCTCCGCTCGTGCCGAGGCCCAGCACATTCGGGCCGATGAGAACGATGTGCTGCAAATGGCCATGCCGCTAAATCACGTTGGGGGTATCACCTGTTCCATTTTGACATTCCTGCTCGGCAGAGGAGTCATTGAACTGGTTCCGGTGTTCAATCCGGACCAGATGATTCAAATGTTCAAAGAGCACCCCCCGACATTGATTATCGGCGTCCCTACAATGCACACCCTCCTGTTGATGAAGGAAGAAATGTCTTCCGTAGAATTGGACACAGTCCGGATCGTGATCACAGGGGGATCGAACGCGGATCCGAACCTATTGAAAAAACTGAAAGAGGTTTATCGTAACGCCGCCGTAATGAACCTTTACGGCCTGTCCGAGACGTCCGGCGCCGTAGTTATGAGTCCGTGGGATTCTGATTTCGATTCGACGGTGCACTCCATCGGAAAGCCGATGGGCGGAGTTGAGATAAAGGTGGTTGATGTCAAAGGCGTCCAACTGCCCACAGGAGAAATCGGCGAGATCCTCTTCAGAGGGGAAATGGTCGCTGCCGGTTATTTCCGGCAATACGAAGATACGAAATCCGCCTTTGACACAGACGGCTGGGTCCACACCGGGGACCTGGGTTATCTCGACGAGCGGGGATATATTTATCTAAAAGGCCGTCTCAAGGAGATGTTTGTCCAGGGAGGATACAATGTGTATCCCATTGAGGTCGAAAATCTCATTTCCACTAACCCCAAAGTGAGCCTTGCGGCGGGGATCGGCGTGCCGGACCCCGTAATGGGAGAAATCGGCCGATATTATATCGTACCGAGACCGGGTCTGGAACTTACCCCCGACGAGATCCTGCTTTTTTGCAAAGAACGCCTGGCCGATTACAAAGTGCCCAGGCAGGTGGTTATTTGCCGGGAATTGCCTCTGACTCCCGCCGGCAAAGTTATGAAATCCAAGCTCAAAGAGGACTATGAACAAGGGCGATAGACTCTAACGATTGAGGCGGCTTCATCCGGTTGTTGAAATCCTTGTCGCAGTCAAGCGAACCTCATGGAGAAACTCATGGCAGATAAGTTCGTCAGCCTCCGAAATTTGCGGTTTTTGTTGTACGAAGTTCACAATGTGGCGTCGCTAACCCGGTATTCCCGATTTCAGGATCACGATCAAGGGTCTTTCGATATGGTCTTGGAAACCGCTATGCGTATCAGCCGGGAGTTGCTGCATCCCAAGTTCCAGGAAATGGACCGGCAGGTACCGGTTTTTGCCGACGGTCACGTCAAGGTGCATCCAATGGTGCGCACTTTCATGGTCGAGTGCGGCGAAGGAGGATGGATCGGTGCTGCCGCGCCTTTCGAATCGGGCGGACAGCAACTTCCTAGAACCGTGATTGCAGCCTGCACCTTCATCTGGGGCGCCGCCAACTACTCCGCCAGCGTGTATCCATTACTTACTGCGGGGGCTGCGCACCTGATTGAAAGCTTTGGCTCGCCGGAACTCCAGGAAGCGTACATTCCAAATATGTACGCCGGCAAATGGCAAGGGACAATGGCATTGACAGAACCGCAGGCCGGCAGTTCCCTGGCGGATATCACCACGGCGGCGGAGCAAGCAAATGGAGGATACTACAAGATCCGGGGTCAAAAGATATTCATTTCCGCTGGAGATCACGACTGCGTAGATAACGTCATACACCTTATGCTGGCAAAGATCAGGGGGGCGCCGGCAGGGGCGAAAGGGATCAGTTTGTTCGTCGTTCCGCAGTTGAGGTACGAGGGGGACAACCTCGTCCCGAACGATGTCAACACGGCTGGTGTATTTCACAAGCTCGGCTATCGAGGATGTCCTATCACGCACCTTTCCATGGGCGAAAACGACGACTGCCGGGGATGGCTGGTGGGAGAGCCGCACAAGGGACTGAACTACATGTTCCAGATGATGAACAATGCCAGGATCGAAGTGGGGATCGGCGCAGCTTCCATTGCTTCCGCCGCCTATTACGCATCGCTGGCTTATGCCCGGGAACGGCCTCAGGGACGCCGGCTCGGGGACAAACAACCGGGTCAACCGCAAGTCCCGATAATCGAGCATCCAGACATTAAACGGATGTTGCTTTTTCAAAGGGCCGTTGTCGAAGGCGCAGTCTCTTTGCTTCTTCAATGCGGCCTGTACTCGGATCTTGCCGAGGTGTGCGCCGGTGAGGAAAGACGGCGCTATTCTCTTTTGCTGGATTTACTCACGCCGATAGCGAAGTCTTATCCATCGGAGATGGGCATCATGAGCGTCAGCCAGGGGCTGCAAATACTTGGCGGATATGGATACTGCGACGAGTTTTCCCTGGAGCAGCATTATCGTGATATACGCATCCATCCGATTCACGAAGGAACGACCGGAATTCAGGCGCTCGATTTATTGTCCCGCAAGGTTCTTATCAACGAAGGCGCCGCTTTCACCCTCTTTCTGGAAGAGCTTTCACAGACGATCAGCGATGCTTCCGGGTCGGCTGAGCTACAAGCTTACGCGGAACGACTCGATCGAGCGCAGGGTGTTTTGAAGCAGGTGACGGAACACCTTGTTGCATTAAGCCGCAGTGGGGACCGGGAGCGATTCCTTACCGACTCGACGCTATACCTGGAGATGTTTGGGATTGTTGCCGTAGCCTGGCAGTGGCTGCGGCAGGGCGTTGTCATCCGGAAAGCCCTGAGCGAAGACCGGTCGGAACAGGAAGCTGCCTTTTATCACGGCAAGTTTCAAACCATGCAGTTCTTTTTCCACTATGAGATGCCGAAAATCGAGTGGATTTCCAAACGTTTGTTCGAAACGGACGGCCTCACTGCCGAAGCCGCTGTCGAAACGTTTGCGGATTAGTACAGTGTCAACAAGATTATCACAATTTGTCACCCTCGCGAAGGAGAGTGCCAAGGCCCGGAAAACCAAGGGGTATGGAGTTTTACTTCCTTCTTTTTAAAGGGAGATCGAGGGATTTTAAATGCATGCGCGCAAAATGGGAGAATTAAAATCCCTATGCCCTTACGAAAAGGTAGAAATATTCCGGGTTCAAAGGCTTTTGCGTGACGCCAAATTGATGGAAATCGCAGCTGTAACCACCGAGATCAGAAAGATCATCATAGCTCGGGGAGAGCTCCTGCGCAAAAGCAGGGTTTGAAGGATTTGATGCACTCGGACCGCGCTCGAAGAACTTTCAAGCTGCCGGGAGTCGCCGGCGCTCTGGTGCAAGCCGGAATTTCTGCAGGAAAGCCCATCCCCGCTATTGGGGACTGTGTGCTGCTGAATTTCGAGAGCGGGCTTTTTGCTCTTTCCGACAGCTCAGATCGGGACCCCGGCTTGTCGAGGAGATTTCTGCTTCGGTTTGACAGGATGGTTTCCAACTCCGCAAGGATGCGCCTCGATCACAAAATCAATTCCCGGGAGATTCCGGCAATCGTCGAGAGGCTCTACCATGAATGCTGCAAGATTCTGGAAACATTGCGAGGCATGGCAAGCTGCACGTTTACCGGCATTCAGCTTCTCAAGACCGACAGGGGCACGGATGGTTTGATCTTTCACACGGGCGACAGCCGTTTGTACGAATACGACCCTCTCAGCCGGGAGTTGACCACACTGGTCGTGCCGAATTTCTGGTTGATAGGCAGGACGGAGAAATTGTTTCAACTGGCTGAATTTAGAATAAAGCCCCAGGCATTGTTCATCCTGTCCACGGACGGAGTCCCCGCTTTGAGTGACAACCCGGCCGGGAAACCCGGCGTCACTGAGATTATTCATGACAGAAGGGTGGAAGAAATCCCCGACGCGATCATGAACATGGGGGTACCGGCCGGCAGATTCCAAGATGACGCTGCATTGATCGCTCTTTCACCGGGAAACGTGAAACCTGCGAAAAAAAGGATAGTCATTGGAGGTGCAAAAGCGGGCTGTTCGATCCTGCGCCGGGCAAGGGAGGCAGAAGGCTATGAATGCGAGATATGACACGATCGTGGTAGGCGCTGGAATTGCCGGCCTGGGCCTGGCGGCGATTTTGGCCAAAGAGGGAAGGCAGAAAGTGCTTGTTCTTGACCGTTTCCGGTCGCCCGGAGGGAGGTTGAGGTGCTATCCGAATTGCCCCGCAGAGGGTTGGACCATCGACACGGGATTGCACATGATCGAATTGGGCGGCAAATCTTCCGCTCACGAGCTCAACAGCCGTGTAGGGAAAAGCGTTGCATGGGCGCCCTTGAGCCAGACGGTTGAATTCTGGGATGGCGCCAAATTCAAGAATCTGGCCGATCTTGTTCCCATGAGTGGAGAGGACAAGGATGCTTTCAAGTCATTGCTGGCGAAAATAGCCTCTGCAAACGATGCTGAGATTGAAGCATGGGATAACCGATCCCTGGAAGAATGGCTTAAGGATGTGTCGCAGGCTTCGATCAGGGACCTTATTACGGATGTGGGCATGATCATGACCACCATACCGGCGGCTATCGATATGGCGGCTGGCGAAGTCCTCTATATTGCAAGAGACAATCTACGGAAAGCCAAGCAATTGCTGGCGGCCGGCTACCCGTTGGAGGGGATGCGGGGGCTCACGAGAGGGCTGGAGGAAGTCATCGCGGAAAATGGCGGTGAAATCAAGGTCAACTGCGAAGTGCAGGAGATACTGATCCAAAACGGGATGGCTGAAGGTGTCCGCGTTGTTTCCAAACCCCATCCCTACGAACCCGAATATCGAATCTCTGAAACTCAGGCTGTTTACGCAGACCGAGTCGTTTGTGCTCTGCCGATCTATCAGCTTGGAAAACTTATTGATTTTTGCCCTGAGACTTCTCCTTTGCCTCATTGGTGGTTGAAACGCATCCAGGATATCCAGCACGAAGTCACTGGTCTGGTCGGGTTTATGATCGGATTGTCCGAACCCGTCGTCGATCCGGACAAGTTGTGCTTCTTCACTGCCCTTAAGACCGGCCGCGCAAAACTGCCGTTCCAGGCCTTTCCCGCTTCTAATTTTTCACCCGCAGTGGCGCCAAAAGGAAAACAGCTGTTGCATACCGACATCGTATGCGAACATCGAGAGGCTGCGGATAAGTTCAAAAGAGAGCGATTACTGAATCTGGTGTGGGAGGATATTAAAGATATGTTTCCAGGAATTGAAGGCAAGACCGAATGGCGGCTTCCTTATTACGTGGACGGCTGCGACGGACTTGCGAGAAAACCTGGACTGGTCGGAAATTTCAAACCGGGGCTTATGGCCCCCGGGATCCCCAATCTGTTCTTTGCGGGGGACACTTATGTTGGAAGAGGACTTGCGGCCAACGGCGCCGCCAGGAGCGCTATGCTTTGTGCAGACATTATTCTGGAGTCGTTACGTTAAATGTCACAATTCTAATGTATGAGAGAGGAAGAGATGAAGAAGATCATTCTTACAGCAGCAATTACGGGAGCCGCTACATTTCCAAGTCAAAGCCCCTACATTCCCATCACCCCGAAACAAATAGCAGATGAGGCAGTAGATGCCTGCAAGGCCGGCGCAGCCGTAGTGCATATCCATGCACGCAACCCTGAAGATGGTCGCCCATCCGCCAGTATCGATCATTATAGAGAGATTGTCAGCTCTATAAAAAGTCGATGCGACGTAGTAATCTGTATTACAACCGGAGCAGGGGCCGGCATGACCATCGAAGAAAGGACCGCCACCATCTCCTTGTTCAAACCTGAACTTGCTTCCCTGAACATGGGGTCCATTAATTTTTCCATGCATCCGGCGGTGTTCAGCCGAATCAAGGAATGGAAATTCGAGTGGGAAAAAGCCTGGGTCGAAAGCAGCCTGGACTTTATTTTTCCCAATACATTCGCCTCGCTGGAAAAAATCACCACCATCATGAATCAGAACGACACTAAGCCGGAGCTTGAGATCTACGATACAAGTCATTTGTATAATACGCAATTTCTCGTCCAGCAAGGGTTTCTTAAATATCCTCTGCATATGCAGTTTGTGCTGGGGGTTTTGGGTGGCGCACAGGCAACCGGATATGACCTGGTTAATCTCAAAAACACCGCGGACAGGCTTTTCGGAGACCGGTACACTTGGTCCGTCATAGGAACGGGCTGGCCTTACGAGTTCCGCATGGGAGCCGTTGCCTTGACACTGGGCGGACATGTTCGCGTTGGATTGGAAGACAACCTGTTTATTAGCAAGGGCGAACTTGCCCGGAGCAACGCCCAGTTGGTGGAAAAAATGAGACACATTTGCGAGGACCTGGGAAAAGAGGCGGCTACACCGGCAGAAGCCAGGGAGTTTTTGCAGCTGAAGGGCCTGGACAAAGTGGCGTTTTAGAGGGGGGACACAGACCAGCTATCGAGTCGCGCCGGCCTCACGATTTTGAAGCGTGAGGTCCGGCAGAGCAGTGTTTCTTAGCCAACCGTAGTTGAGGAGGAAGGAGAATGACTAGAGCTGAATTGGTTGCCAAAATCGCAAGTGCAGCCGGAATTACCAAATCTTTGGCCGAAAAAGCTGTGAAGGGATTTGTTTCAGCTGCCTCCGGCGCACTGGAAAATGGAGATAAGATCACACTGGTAGGCTTCGGGACTTTTATCGTGTGGGAAAGATCGCAACGTGCAGGCCGTAATCCCAGAACAGGCGAAAGGATCAAAATTCCGGCGTCAAAAGTGGTGAAGTTCAAGGCGGGAAAGATTCTGAGCGAGAAAATTAAATAGAAGAATTTTTCATCCAATGGTCTCAAAGGGACTGCTCGCCGGAGATTGCAGGCGGTCGGTCCCGTTTAGCCGGATTTGACCGTTAAATCCGGCTTGCTTTTCCGGGCGGCAAAGATCACTTATGACACGGGCTTTCCCCAGATAAGGATCTGCGCTTTGACATCCTCGGCGATGCAGAGTCTATGATTGGCGATCCGAGATCATTTGACCATATGAATCATCCCTTTCCATTCGCCCCATCCGGGGATTAGTCAGGAGGGCACGCCATGGACGTCGCCGGCGCATTTGCGAAAACCTCGCACCGCTTACCTGAAAAGCCGATGCTTGTTTTCAAAAACAAGTCCTATACTTTTCAAGAGATGGATGCGCTGTCCGACCGGCTTGCCGGGGGGCTGTCATCTCTCGGAATGAGACAGGGCGATGTGATTTCCATCGGGCTTCCCAACGGACCTGAGATCATCATTACCCTGCTGGCTGCGGCTAAGCTAGGCGCTGTGGTGGTCCCTCTAAACACCATGCTCAAAGAAAAGGAACTCGGGTATGTGTTTCAGGACTGCCCCATAAAGGTCGCGGTCACCTTCCGGTCGCACGCGGAGATCATCAGTCGTTTGAATCGCCAAGGCATTGATGCGCCTCGGCTCGTTGTGGTGGGAGAGGGCGAGGCGCCGGACTGGTTTTCTTATGATGCGCTGACTCGCCAGGACTCTCTGCGCTTTGCCCATGCCCCGATGAAAGATGACGACGTATTCCTGATTGTGTATACGTCGGGGACCACCGGGGAGCCCAAAGGAGTCATGCTCACACACGGCAACGTATTGTCCGTTGCCCGGGCTGTGGCTTCATTTCAGCGGCAAAGCGAAAAGGACAGTTGGGTCTGCTTCTTTCCTTTGACCCACATCACCGGCATTGTCAATTTCATCATAGGCGGTTTTTCCACTGGTTCCACCATGATCCTGCAGGAGCGCTTCGAGGTGAATGATTACCTGGAGAGCTTCGTCCTGCACCGATGCAGCATAATGGGAGCAGTGAACGCAGTCTTTCAGACCATCTTGGCCAGCCCTAAGCTGGACGATTCCGATTTACGCAGCCTGCGTCTGATCACCAGCGGTGGGGCTAGCCTCCCTGTGGAACTCTACAGGCGATTGAAGGAGCGTTTCAGGGTGCCGATTCTCGAGATGTACGGCATGACCGAAAATGCAGCGACTCTCACCTCCAACCCGCTGGAAACCCAAAAAGAAGGGTCCGTGGGGCTGTCGCTTCCGGGCATGGAAGTGCGTGTCGAGGATGAGGAGGGTCGAGACCTTCCGGTCGGTGAGGTGGGCGAAATCCTGGCCCGGGGGCCCGGCATTATGAAAGGATACTACAACAAACCGGACTTGACCGCAAAGGCCCTCCGCGCCGGCTGGTACCATACTGGTGATTTAGGCCGGATGGACGAGGACGGGTTTCTTTATATCGTCGACCGCAAGGACGATATGATCAACGCGGGCGCTTTCAAGATCTATCCACGGGAAATCGAGGAAGTGCTCTACACCCACCCTGCGGTTCAGGACTGTGCGGTAAAGGGAGTTCCCGACGAACGGCTTGGACAGGTCCCGGTTGCATTCGTGGTTGTGAAGGAGGGACAGGCCGTCATCCGTGAGGAGTTGGAAGCCCTTTGCCGGGACCGGATCGCCAACTACAAGGTTCCCAGACGGTTCCACTTTACAAGCGAACTGCCCAGAGCAGCCCAAGGCAAGGTAATGAAACGGTTGCTCGTCGAAAACTTCGGCTCCTCGTGACCGTTATCGACGCAGCGAAAGAGCAAATTTGTGTCATTATCTCAGATGGTTGTGACGCATGCAGCAATACTCTTGGATTTCTCACGCGTAAGTCAGGCTGAAACCATTATTCCATTGGAAGTTCATCAACCTTGCCGAGTTATCTCAAATAAACATGCTCATCGGTTTTTCGCTCCCGCGCTGCCCTTCCTCACGCGGTGGGTAAAACCGAATAATATTCACCGGCAATCGCCGGGGCTTTTCTGAAAGACAATCTTTTCGCCAAATTTTCAAAAGGTCAAGAAATAATAAATCTCTTGAAAAATACGAATTTAGGGGCTAAATGGAGGCGGGGATAATTTCTATGTTGGAATCTTCCTGTGGGCTGCTATATGGTGAGTGTAGCTCGAAGAAGGCCGAAGCATGATAAATCATAATAGATATGACCCCAAAGTTTTGCAGGCTGGAGGTTAGACCGGATTCAGAGTCCGCCCTGAAACTCTTTCTGGATTCGAGGAGAATTTATGGAAACCGGGAATCCGACCGCGCTCGACGGGAAGAATTGAATGCGAAGGTTGTTGAATGACATTCGATCTGGGGCACGCGGGAAACGACAACGTCGTAGACTTTCGAAAGGTTTCAGTTGCGTGTTCGACCTGGAAACCGTATGGTGCTGCGAATTTTTGGTAGGAGCCCAGCTTCGGGGGGAGCTGAGAAACTGAGCGAACTGCCATTCGAATAACGGGATGCAGCAAAATAGATTCTCAATTAGTCCGGCGTTTTTGCGGACAAATTCATTTCTCAGGACATCATTGTGAACGAGACCAAAGCTAGAATTCTACAGGCCGCAGAGGAACTCATATTCGAAAAAGGGGTTGCCCGGACCACAATAGCCCAGATTGCAAGAAAAGCTGAGGTGTCTGACTCCCTTGCCTATCAATATTTTAAAGACAAGGAAGACCTGGTTTTCGCCGTAGCGTACCAGAGGCTCGAAGACACCTGGAACGACCTTCAGGAGCAACTTCAGGGAATCATCGACCCTAGGTCTCAGCTTGGAAAGGTCATATGGATTCTGCTAAAGTACAATGACCGCCACCATAATTATGTCCGGAATCTGATGTTCGGATACCGTTCCAACAAAGATTTTTATAA
>Ga0326728_10021257_pt1 | contig 12231 bp, 8 predicted proteins | sample MB3enrmetagenome_FD_207602 | JGI IMG/M metagenome (GOLD analysis project Ga0326728, IMG submission 207602) | Lab enriched peat soil microbial communities from McLean, Ithaca, NY, United States - MB31MN | ecosystem: Environmental > Terrestrial > Soil > Wetlands > Peat | place: USA: New York...
CGATTGTCTTGGCTCAGCAGGACAGCGTCAACCGTTTTTATGGGGGTCTTCCGCGGTACGGCCCGGCCAGCCTTGACCACAAGGACGCCGGCCTTTACCTTGCTGAAGGGACCCCATGGCCACTTTCAACTATTTTTCCATCGCTGAAACACTCGAAAAATTCCGTCGAAACGAAATTTCTCCGGTTGAGATGATCACCGCACATCTGCAGCGCGCGCAGGCGCTCCAGCCTAAGCTGAATGCCTTCGTGCATCTGGACGCGGAGTCGGCGATGGCGCGGGCTCGCCAGGCGGAAGCTGCCATACAGCGTGGGGAGCCATTGCGAGCGCTGACGGGGATCCCGCTCACGGTGAAGTCGTGTATTGATGTCGCCGGCTGGCCGTGTCCCGCGGGCTCGCTCTTGCGCAAAGACTACGTGCCGGCGAGCGACGCGACGCTCGTGGCGCGCCTGGAAACCGCGGGAGCAATCCTGCTGGGCAATACCAACACGCCGGAATTCCTGATGGCCTACGAAACGGACAATCTCGTCTCCGGGAAAACTTCCAATCCCTGGGATCTTTCCAGATCCGCGGGCGGCTCAAGCGGTGGCGAAGCCGCGGCCATTGCCAGCGGTTGTTCCATGGGCGGGGTAGGTAGCGATGGCGGCGGTTCGATTCGCGTGCCCGCGCATTTTTCCGGCATTTGCGGACTGAAACCTACCCCAGGCCGCATCCCGGCCACGGGGCATTTTCCGCCGGGGGCAGGCGCGTTCTCGTGGATTGGTGTGGTGGGGCCGATGGCGCGCACGGTTGCGGATATTCGCGCGCTCTTCGAGGTGATGGCGGGGCCGGACGCCGGCGACGCGCTCTCCGCGCCTGTACCCTTGCGGCCTATTCGCGCGGAGGAATTGCGCGGTCTGCGAATCGGAATTCTCGAGAGCGGCGCGCTCGGCGCCGCCACGCGCGAAACGCAAGCCGCCGTGCACCGCGCGGGCCGGCTCCTAGATGAACAGGGCTTCCCTGTCGAGCCGGTGAGATTGCAGGGACTCGACTGCGCGCTGGAATTGTGGTGGTTCTTCTTTGGGCCGGTGATCGGCGATCTGATCCGTCACAGCATGAAGGACCAGGAAGAGTTGTTGAGCCCGATGTTGCGAGAGTATCTTGCAGCTACAGCGGCGGAACCCACGGTCACACTGGAATCGTTTATGACAGCGTGCACAAACCGCGATCTGGTCAGGGCGGAAATCCTTCGCCAGATGAAGGAGGTTCCCGTTCTTCTCTCGCCGGTTTCCACGGCGCCTGCCTTCCAACATGGCGCGGGCAATTATCGCTCCGGCGATGCGCACAATTATCGCGACACGATGCGCTATTGCCAGTGGCTGAATCTCACGGGCTTTCCGGGCTTTTCTCTTCCTTTCGGCCAATCGCCCGAGGGACTTCCCATCAACATCCAACTGATTGCCCGGCCCCACGAAGAAGAACTCCTACTGGCCGTCGCGGAAACTCTCGAGCAAGCCCGCGGCCCCTGGCAAAAGCCGCGGCAAATCTAGTGCCGTTTCAACTTGTTGCTACGAATGTCGGCCAGCCAAGAAGCGAGGGGTTGTTTGAGATAGCGCCCTCCTCGTTTCGTTTTGGGGTAACGCTCTCGCCGATCGCGCTGTTCAGTCCGGCAGTTGGGTCAGTTCCGGGCTGGGCACGTACTGCTCTTCCAGCTTTTCGCGATCCTCAGTGAACCCTTTGTCCATGAGCTTTTTGGCGACTGCAAACTCGGCTGCGGCTTCCTCTTTGCGGCCCAGACGTTGCAGCACCTGGCCGCGTATGAAGTGCGTGCGCTGGTTTTCCGGCGCCAACTTTGTCGCTTTGTCGATAGCTTGCAATGCTTCGGCATATTTCTTTTGTCGGAGGTAACTTCTTGCGAGACCAAACCAGGCGTTGTCGCTTTTTGGATCCTTTTCGAGCGCCTTGCGAAATTCCTCCACGCCATCATCATTCCGCTGCAGGAGCCAGTAGAGGTGCCCAAGCTGGACGTAGTTGTCCGCAAGATCCGGCTCCAGTTGAATATCCTTGAGGAATTCGGCTTCACTCTTCTCGTAGTCGGCGTTGTGCAGGTATGCCACCGCAAGGTTGAAGTGCAAATACGGCAGTTGCGGATTCAGGGCTTCAGCCTTTCCCAGCTCTGTCAGGGCGCCGGCGATCTCCTCACGCTGGAGATACGATTTGCCGAGGATGAGATGAAACTCCGGCGTGTCTCCGCCAATGTCAATAAGCCGGAGGATAGCTTTTTCGTCGAGTTCCTTGTCGCCCGCGCGACTGGCAGCCATGCCCAGGACGTAGAGATACATCACGTTGCTGGACATTGGCTCCCACAGGGGCTCGAGCGTCTTCACGGCGGCAGCGTAATCCTGGGTGAAGACCTGGCACAGGCCGAGCAGGTAGCGGGCCTGCTGTGAATTGGGCTCATCGCGTACGACGCTTTGCAGCGGGGGAATGGCTCCGGCGTAATTCTCGCGGTGAAATTCGACGAGGCCGATGTTCAAGCGGATGCCCGCCATTTTGGGGGAAAGCCTCTCTGCCCTTTTCAGGTTTTTCAAGGCTTCATCCCACTGCTTGCGGCGCATGGCGATGACGCCCAGATTGGCGTAGGCGGCGCCGGCCTTTGGATCCGCCACCAATACCTTGCGGAAAGCGTCTTCGGCGGATTGCAGATCGCCGCTCTGGAGGGCCGTCTGCCCTCTTTGAAACCAAGCTTGGGGACCATCGGCAGTGCTGGTTTGGTGCTCCGAACTCGCCCCATCAGAAAAGCGCGGCTCTGCGGGCGCTTCCCTGGCCAGGCTGGCCGCGAGCGCCATTCCCGCACAAATCCCAAGAACAATTTGTCTGTTTTTCATCCGTCTCAGGCTAGTGCCGTGTCCCGAAAATATTGTGCAAAAGTCCAGAGTCTTCAAGGGCTAAAGCCCAATTAACTCTAAGGACTTTACGCCGGGGCTGAAGCCCCGGCCTCCTAAAGAAAAATGCAAGGAAGTTCCGGGACACCACACTAGTTTCCGCCATTCTTACTGTCCGCTTCAACTCAAGTTCGCTTCATTAGCAACGGCCTTACTCTGGCCGGGGGGAGGCAGGGCCGATGGCCCCGGAGAACCGGGCTTATTTTGTCCTTGACAGATGCACGACTTTCCTTTATTAATCCGATTTAATAGGTTGTTTTGGGATGCGGTCAGGCTCCGTCGAGGAACCAGGGATGTGGCGGCGAGTGGTCGGGACGCGGACTTTAGGGTGATATTCGGCTCTATTTCTTCTCCCTCCTGCCTCCAGTCTCTCCATCATTTGGGCGAAATTTAAGTTACGGAGGTTCATTGTGAAGGCATTTCGATTGGTTTTTCATTCGTATGGCGCGCGGCTGCTCTCCTGCCTTGGGGTACTTGCCCTTTTCCTCTTGCTCCCCTTGCTCGCATCCGCGCAGACGAACGGTTTGATCAGCGGCACGGTCACAGACAAATCCGGGGCCGCAGTAGTCGGCGCACAGGTGGTCATCGCCAGCGTTGGCGGCAACCTGACGCGCAGCACGGAGACGAACGGGGAAGGCGTTTACGTTGCTTCCTCGCTGCCTTCCGGCACCTACAACATTACGGTCACTGCCAAGGGCTTCCAGAAATTCGAAGCGCAGAACTTCGTTTTGGAAGTGGCGCAAAAAGCGCGCGTGGACGTGATGCTGACGATCGGGTCGGTGAACGAGGTGGTGGAGGTCACGGGCGAAAACGTCGCCCAAGTGGACACACAATCTTCCGAGATTGGCAGCACCATTACGGGCAAGCAAGTCCAACAACTCGAACTGAATGGCCGCAACTTCACACAACTGGTCACCTTGTCGCCGGGCGTGATCAATCAGACCGGTACCGATGAAGGCACGGTTGGAATCGCCGGCAACACGGAGTACAGCATCAATGGCGGCCGTGTCGAGTACAACAACTGGGAAATCGACGGCGGCGACAACATGGATAACGGTTCCAACTCCACCCTCAACGTGTACCCCAACCTCGAAGCCATTGCTGAGTTCAAGGTGCTCACCTCAACTTACGGCGCGCAGTATGGCAAGAACGGCTCGGGCACGATAGAAGTCGAAACCAAGTCCGGCACCAGTTCTTTCCACGGCAGCGCTTTCTACTACGGCCGCAACGATTTCTTCAACGCCAACTCCTGGCAGGACAACGGACAAGGAATTCCGCGTCCTGCTTATAAGAAGCACGATTGGGGCTACACAGTCGGCGGCCCGATCTATAAAAAGAAGACCTTCTTTTTCTGGTCGCAGGAATGGCGCCGGGAAAAAGAGCCAGGCACGACGATCGCACAGAACGTGCCATCGGACGCGGAACGCGGGGGTAATTTCAATGACGTTTGCCCGGTCTACACGGGGGCCGCTTTCGATCCGACCGTCTACACAGACTGCCCTTCTCAGTCTGGCTCGCCAGGTACACCGTTCGTGAATAACACGGTTCCCACGTCATTTTCCACAACTGCAACCGCGCTGCTGACCTTGATCCCTCACGCGAATGGGACACTCGGACAATATGCCACGGGCCAAGATGCGGGCAATCCGTTGCCGGCATACCTGGCAAATCCCAGCTTGCCGACGCACTGGCGCGAAGAACTGATTCGCGTGGACCACAACCTCACGGACAACCAGCGCTTGACGTTCCGCTGGATCCATGACACCTGGGGCACGGTCAACCAGGGCCCCTTGTGGGGCCAGTACGGGAACACCTTCGACAACACCAATACGAATTTCACCGGACCTACGACCAGCTTTGTGGCCCGGCTCACTTCCAATTTTACGCCTTCTCTCCTGAACGAGTTCGTGGCCAGCTACACCGACGATCACATCTTCCTGTCGAACGTGAACAGCGCCGTGAATCTGCCCAGCGGCGGCATTGATCTCAATCCCTTGTTCGCCAACGGACTGGGAGGCAAGATTCCGGCTTTCTCTGTGGGTAACACAGCTGGTGTCGCGTATGGCTCCGGCGGCTTTAGCGTGGACACCGGATACTTTCCTTGGAAGAACGCCAACCCGACGTACACCTACCGGGACATCGTAACCAAGATCATCAGGACCCACACTTTGATATTCGGCGGATATTTTGTCGCCGCGCAAAAGAACCAGGAATCCTCATTCGATGTTCAGGGCCAGTTGGCCTTCGCGGTCGGCAACCCAATCAGCACTGGCAATCCGTTCGCGGACCTGCTCACCTCCCAGATCGGTACCTACACGCAGAACGAGGCGGACATCTACTACTATGACCGCTACAAAATCTTTGAACCTTTCTTCCAGGACGATTGGCGCATCACCAGGAAATTGACCTTGAATCTTGGACTTCGGTGGAGCATTTTCGGACGTTACCAGGAGAAGCACGACCAAGAATTCAATTTCTCCGAGGCCAGCTATGAACTTGCGAAGGCCCCGGGTCTGTATCCCTTCAACAGTGCCAACGCAGGGTTGCTTGACATCACGCCCGGTACGAGCCTGCTTAATGGGCTGTCCCAGTGCGGTAATTCCAATCCAACCGTCCCTGGCGTTTCGCCTGGCGTCACGGGCTGCATGAAGAACAAGTGGATGAATCCCGGCCCGCGCCTGGGTTTTGCGTATGACCCCTTTGGTGACGGGAAGTGGGCCCTCCGCGGCGGCTATGGCATTTTCTTCGAGCACATGAACGGCAACGAGGCCAATGCGGAATTGCTAGAGGAAAGTGTCAACCCATTGGCGGTAAACGGCACCGTCTACAATGTGACCGGCTACAACAACGTGGCAGGATCCGCTGGGCCTTCAGGTCCGCCAAGCCCTATAACCCCGACCTCCATCCCGGATCAAGTACAGTGGCCCTACATGCAGCAGTGGAACCTGGGCATCGAGCATCAATTGCCCAGCAACATCATGCTTTCCGTCGCCTACGTCGGCAGCAAGGGCACGCACCTCACACGCCAATACGATTTGAATGCGTTGACAGCGGTGCCCGCGTCGGAGAATCCCTACATTGCCGCGAGTCTTCCCATTACTTCGGCCGATTGCTCGACGGCCTCCACAGGAGGGCCGGGCCCCAACTGGACTTTGGACCCCAATACCGGCTTGCCGATTTCCGCAGTCATCAGCAATGGCGCGACGATCAGCGGCCAGGCAGCGCAGAATCTGTTCGTCGCCTGCGGTTATGGAGCAACAAACTATTTCCGGCCATACCAAGGCGTGGGATCGATCGCGCGCGTCGAAAACTCCGCCAACTCCATCTACAATTCCCTCCAGGTGGCCTTGCGCCGCAGCCTGGGTGACCTGACGCTGAGCGCCAGTTATACCTACAGTCACTCGATCGACGACTCCTCGGACCGCTACGACCTGGTGTTCACCTACCCTGGCGATTTCGCACTGAGTCGCGGCAGCTCCAATTTTGACGTTCGGCAGGCATTCACCTTGAGCTACGTGTATGCGCTGCCCCTCTTCAAGAAGCCCGGTAAATTGCACACGCTGCTGGGTGGCTGGCAGATTTCCGGTATCTCTACGGCATTGTCTGGAGCGCCCTTCACAGTGACAAATGGCACCACGTACAGCGACAACGCGGGTCTCGGACAAGGTATCGGAGCAGTAGCGTCGTATCCCGATGTGGTCGGGAATCCCAACGCGGTGACACCGGCCGAGCAAGCTGCTTATGCCGCGGCAGGCGTGTTCGGAGTTCTGAAGTACAATCCGGCGGCGTTTGCGCTTCCGGTGGGCCTCACGTTCGGCACGGCAACACGCAATGAGTTGCGCATGCCGGGGCGATTCAACAATGACTTCGGCTTGTTCAAGCGCTTTGAGTTCAGAGAGCGCTACGCGTTTGAATTCCGCTGGGAGAACTTCAACGTGTTTAACCACACGCAATTGGACCAGGTCAACGGAAATGCTTCAGCCTACGGCAGCGGCGCGAACGTGGGCATGCCCTGTGTGGGAGGGCCAAACTACAACGCGGGTGCCCCATCGTGCGCCTCTGACGGCTTCCTGGTGCTGAATGCCTCTCACAACCCGCGCATCATGCAATTTGGATTGCGCTTTCAGTTCTAACCCCCAATGTGGAGCCACGGCGCGCGTCCCAGCGAACGCGCTGTGGCTTCCACCCAGCAAGAGCGCCCCATTCTCGTCGGGGCGCTTTTGTTTTGCTCCTCCCATCTGCGATTCGTTGTACAATCCCCGCATGAACCGCCGAACTTTTCTGGAAACTTCCATTGCAACTGCTGTCCTGACTTCCCTTCCCAGCAAGAGCTTCGCCGCCACGCATCAGATCGAAAAAGTCGGCGTGCAGCTCTACTCCGTCCGCGACCTTATGAAGAGCGACTTCGAGGGCACCATCTCCAAAGTCGCTGCCATCGGCTACAAAGAGGTCGAGTTCGCGGGCCTCTTCAACCATTCACCCAAGGACGTTCGCGCCATCCTGGACAAGGATGGGCTGACGGCGCCCTCCTCCCACGTCGGCTACGACATCGTCGAAAACCATTGGCCGGAAACGATTGAGGCCGCAAAGATCATCGGACAGAGCTACATCGTTTGCCCGTGGATTCCGGATGATGCGCGCAAGCAGCCGGATGGCTACAAACGCATCGCCGAACTGTTCAACAAGGCCGGTGAGGCCTCGAACAAGGCCGGCATCCACTTCGCGTACCACAATCACACCTGGGAGTTTCAGCCAAGCCCGTTGCTGGGCGGCAAGCGCCCCTATGATTTTCTGCTCGATTCGACAGACGCGAAACTCTGCAACATGGAAATGGACCTTTGCTGGGCTGCCGTCGCCGGCCAGGATCCCGTTTCCTATTTCAATCGCTACCCGGGCCGTTTCCCGCTGGTCCACGTCAAGGACATGAAGAAGCTCCCGAAACCCTCGGATGACGATACGGTTCTGACGAAGCTGGATACTCTCAAGGACGACATGACCGATGTCGGCTCTGGCGTGATCGACTGGAAAAAGATTTTCGCCAGCGCGGACATCGCCGGCATTAAGCACTTCATCGTCGAAAACGATTGGCCGAAGGATGCTATTGCCAGCCTGACCAACAGCTACGCCTACCTTTCCAAACTGCGCTTCTGAGCGCGGCAAGAACCGTCCGGTTCGTCGAGGCTCTTCGTTGCGAGGGGTTATTCTGCAATTCAGAATGGCGCGGAACAGCATAGCCTAAAGTGGTTGGGCAATGAAGCGGGAACGGGCGATTCGGCGTGCACTGCTCCGCCCGTATAAACGGAAAGGGCGCCGAACCCCAGCGCCCCAGCCCGTATCACCGCAGGATCTCAACAATCAGCAACGATTCAATTCAAGCTCCGAGGAGTTCGTCGCGAACGTTTTTCAGAACGTACGCAGCGCGTTCCACGCCTACTTCCCCGCTTAGGTTCGGATCCTCGTTCTCGATGCTGAGAATCCCGTCGTAGCCGACGTCCATGTACGCCTGCACGACGGACTTCCAGAGCGCCGCGCCGTGGCCATAGCCCACAGCGCGGAAGGCATCGGAAGCAAGGGGAAGCTCACTAGATTTGAAGACAAAGTTGAGGACGCCGTATTTCGCGACGTTTTCCGGGTAAAGAACAGTGTCCTTCATGTGCGCGTGATAGATAATGCCTTGTTTGCCGAGGAAATGGATCACTTCCACCGGATCGCATCCCTGCCAGAACAGATGGCTCAAGTCGCAGTTGGCGCCAATCTCCTCGCCGACGGCTTCACGGAGCCTCAGCAATGTGCGTGGATTGTAAACGACGAAGTTGGGATGCATCTCGAAGGCCAAGCGATGAATACCGTGTTCACGCGCGAACTTGGCCGCTTCTTTCCAGTAGGGAATGACCTTTTCGTCCCACTGCCACTTTAGCATTTCGTCGACCTCGGGAGGCCAACGGTACGCGACCCAGTTCGGCTGAGTATCCGTGGGCGAACCACCCGGACACCCGGAGAAGCCGACAATGACCTTGACGCCAATGCGCTCGGCCAGCAACACGGTCTTCTTAAAGGTCTCCCTGTCCGTTGCGGCGTGTTTGGGATCCGGATGTACGGGATTGCCGTGGCAACTCAGCGTGGCGACAGGAATTCCACGGTCCGCAAATTTCTTAACCCATGCTTTCGCTTTTGCCGGATCGGCAACCAATTCATCCAGCGGGCATTGCCAGGAGCCTGGATAGCCTCCGGTGCCGATCTCCATGGCCTCGAGGCCGAGGGCGCTGACTTTGTCGAGCATGGCATCGATGGAGAGATTTTTGTAAACGTCCGCATTGAACACACCGATGGGGATCTTACGTTTGTTTCCGGAAGAAACCTGCGGAGCGCGCGAAGATTCGGCGGACAAATGCGATGCGGCACCTATTAGGGACGACGTTGCGGGGAGAGCAGCAGCAAGCACGCCGCTACCACTGGCGGCAAGAAACTCTCTACGATCCAGGATTTGTTCTGATTTCGGGGGATCAAGGTGCTTGACGGACATTGCAAGACCTCCTGAGGGTCACGAGAGATGCGCAAAAACGATTTCAGCGGCATTATACGCTGGGAGAATCGGTGGAGAGAGACAAAAGTGCAGCGGAGTCACTTATGCGGGCCGAGAGATTCGAGCGGCGGCACGGAAACGGACACCGTAATGGCACGCTCGGGAGGCGTCTTGGAATTCTGCAGCGCATCGACGAGCATCTCAATCGCCTGACCCGCGTTGGGCGGAATATAGACGGTGGCAGCCAGAAGACCACTGCGCACCCAGGCCTGCCCGGTTTTCGGAAGACCGTCGCAACCCAGGTATGGGATGCTCAACCATCGCTCCTGCTCGATTTCAGAAGGCAATTCCTGAAATGCTTTTCGTACACCAATCGCCATGGAATCGTCCTGGGCGGCAACCAGATCGATGTTGGTTTTCTGCGAGGTCGTGAGTTTCAGCCAGGAACGCACCGCGCGCTGCGCACTCTCCTCGGTCCACTGCCCCTTCAACGTGACCAGGTGGATGTTGGCGGGCTTGGCCTCCTGCATACCTTGTGCGCGTTCCTTGGCCGCTGAATTTTCTGACGGTCCCTCGATGTAGAGGACGGTACCCCCCGTGGGGAGAAGGGCGGCACACTGGCGTCCCTGGATGCGCCCGATTTCAACGTGGTCGGACGTAACACAGAAAACCGGCGCCATGTTGGCCGCGCGCAGCTCTGGAATATAGTTGGCGTCGCGATTTAGGACCACCCAGCCAATTCCGGAACTCACAGCCGCGCGGGCCACTTGCGTCAATGCGGTACCTCCCACAGGCTCGAAGATGATGGCATCCGGACGATCTTCGGGCGCGGCCTGGATTGCTCTCAGGATTTGCGTGCTCTGGTTGATGGCATCGTTGTCGGCGTAGACCACTTCGACGTCAACGCCGAACTTTCGCGCGCTTTGCTCGGCAGATTGCTCTTGCTCGATCTGATAGTCGTTTTGGTTGGTTGTGAGGGATACAAGGAACTTTGACTTGGGCATCGCTCCCCTGACTTTGCAGATTCTTCCTTACAATACACCCGCAGTAAATAAAGTGCGCAGGAACGTTTCGGAGATGCCGCATAAGGGGAAACTTCGGAGGTTCGTCGTCTGGTTGTCAGGTGGGGGCCGCGAATCGAAGCCTGTCTGCTTGATCAGCGCTTCGCGGGATGCAGCGCCTCAAGCCCTGGGATCGATGTGGGCGAAACGAGCACGCGCTCGGGCGGCATTTTGCCATGCTGGTATGCGCCGACCAGCAATTCAATGGCTTGCCCCGCCAACGGGGGCGTATAGATCGTGGCGACCAGAAGGCCGCTGCGCAACCAGGACTGGCCCGTCTTCGGAAGGCCGTCGCACCCGGTGAAGGGGAGACTCAACCAGCGATCCCGCTCCGCCTCGTTGGGAATCTCCTGGAAAACCTTGCGGGCCCCGATGGCCATGGCGTCATTCTGCGAGCCAATCAGATCAATGTGGAACTTTTGTGAGGTAGAAAGCTTGAGCCAAGAGCGCACCGCGCGCTGCGCACTCTCCTCGGTCCATTGCCCCTTCAGCGTCGTGAGGTGAATGTTGGCCGGCTTCACCTCCATTGTTCCCAACAAGCGTTCTTTCGCAGTCAAACTCTCCGAAGGCCCTTGAATGTGCAGAACCGATCCGCCGCCGGGGAGAAGCGCTGCGAACTGACGCCCTTGAATGCGGCCGGTCTCAATGTGGTCGGAAGTCAGCACGAAAACAGGAGCCTTACAGGTCTGGCGGAGTTCCGCGATGTAATTGGTCTCCCGATTCAGGACCACCCAGCCCACGCCGGCGGTTGCCGCTGCACGGGCGACTTGTGGAAATGCCGTACCACCGACGGGCTCGAACACCACGGCATCGGGTCGCTCCTCGGGGACGGCCTGAATTGCCTTCAGAATTTGCGTGCTTTGATTGATGGCGTCGTTGTCTGCATACACAATTTTTGCTTCGACACCAAGCTTGCTGGCCATCTGTGCGGCGGAATTAGCCTGTTCAATCTGGTAATCATTGTCGTTGGTCAACAACGCTACCAGGACCCTGAGAGTTTTCATTGGCTGTCCTCAAACGAGCACGGAATCCAGCATACTCCCGGGCTCCTCGGGTGGCGGCAATATGTGCAACAGATGTTTCACGTCTGGAAACCTCCGGGTGGGCCGGAAGTTTATGGGGAAAATGAGGAAATTGCTGACTTTGGCCCCTCCATGCCGAGTGGTGGCGGGGAGCGGTACTCTGAGCAAAAGAACGCAAGCACCGTCGGCGAGTGGGGCAAAAGCCACAACCGGCCCCATAAGCAAAACTTAGGTTGATTATAAGTTCTTTCTTTACACGGACCTGGAAAAGGCACTACGGCCCTGTTCTGGTACGCCCCTTGCTGACTTGATTCTGGAGGCGACCTCCGTGGAGTCGCTAGCGTACCGGTTCGTTCCCGCTCCCCAGCTCCCCCTAGAAATCCACAGCCCCGGACTATCTTCTAACCCTTTGCGCACCGATCGGATAGCTCCGGGATACGGACCCACCCGGCTCCTTTTATCCGCTTGGGCTTCCAGCGCTGCGCGACCTTTGAAACGTTTGCCGCACGCGGCAGTTCGCAGAGAGGCGCTATGAACTGGCAAGAGGATTATCGCCGCAAGGTGATGCAACCGGGCGAAGCGGTCCAGTGCATCCAGTCCGGAATGCGTGTTTACATACATCCTGGCTGCGCCGAGCCGGAAACGCTCGTAGAGGCCCTCATCGGGCGGGCTCCTTACGTCAAGAACGTGGAAATCGTGCAC
>Ga0326728_10021258_pt1 | contig 12231 bp, 5 predicted proteins | sample MB3enrmetagenome_FD_207602 | JGI IMG/M metagenome (GOLD analysis project Ga0326728, IMG submission 207602) | Lab enriched peat soil microbial communities from McLean, Ithaca, NY, United States - MB31MN | ecosystem: Environmental > Terrestrial > Soil > Wetlands > Peat | place: USA: New York...
GTTGAGGTGAAGTCCGAGAGCAATCGCCGCTCCGAAAGCCACGATATTGATGAAACCTATCGCCAGCGGCTGCCGCTCCAATTGGGGGGAGGGCAGGTGGAGCACCTGCACGCAGACCACGTCGGTTATCCCTAACGCCATCCCCAGAATGATTTGGATCCCCAGAACGAGCATCACCAGCAACGTCGCCATCCAGAATCCAGGTCGGGCCAGTTGTCTTTCCAAAGCCGGGTCAGGACCACTTGTTGCATTCACTTTCGTTGTCTCCATTTGGGGGCCATCTTGGGTGCGCAGCCTGCACCTCTCCCCGGCAGGAGTCAAGTGCCCAAGACCCGCATCCCGACCAAGTTTTTGGGCGGTTTTAGTATTGCAAAGATCTCAGCGATGGGGGAGATTCCAGTCTTATGAAACTCACTTGCTTGATCGGGCTGTCGGTTCTTGCCATTTTTCCAGGCGCTGGGCCAATCCTGGCCCAAGAGGCCGCCCCTTCCCCAGCCCCGGTTGTCAAGGCCCAGGACACCAAGGGCACACCTGATGAAAGGGCGGATCAATTGATCGCCCAGATGACGCTGGCGGAAAAAGTCTCGCTCATCAGCGGGTCGGGCTTCGTCACCCATGCCGTTCAGCGGCTGGGCATCCCGGGCTTCACGATGTCCGACGGCCCTGGCGGCGTTCGCAATGCGCCGGACGGCTCGCAAGGAGCCTGCGCCTTCCCCGCCGGTGCGGCCCTGGCGGCGACCTTTGATGCAGAGATGGCTGCCGCGTTCGGCAAGGCCATGGGACTGGAAGACCGCGCCCGGGGAACGCACTTTCAACTCGGCCCCGGTCTCAACATCTGCCGCGTGGCCGTAAACGGCCGCAACTTCGAGTATTTCGGCGAAGACCCTTATCTGGCCTCCATCATGGCCGTCAACTGGGTCAAGGCATGCAGCGCCCAAGGCTCCGTGCCGGTCATTAAGCACTTTGCCGCCAACAATCAGGAACTGAACCGCAACAGCGTGGATGCCCAGGTGGACGAACGCACGATGCACGAGATTTATCTCCCCGCCTTCAAGAAGGCCGCCACGGAGGGCGGCATCGTCGCCGTGATGTGCTCCTACAACCGGCTGAACGGCTTCTACGCCAGCGCCAACGACTGGCTGCTCAATCAAGTCCTCAAGAAGCAGTGGGGTTTCAAGGGGCTGGTCATGTCCGATTGGGGCGCCTCCCACGCCACCACCGATGTCGCGCGGGGCCTGGACCTGGAAATGCCGAACAGCGCCAATCTGAGCTTCCAGAGAATCCAGCCGGCGATGCAGTCCGGTTTGGTCACGGAAGCGAACATCAACGGCGCGGTCCATCGTCTTCTTCGCACGGCCGCCGCGCAGGGGTGGCTTGACGCCGGCTGGCAGCAAAAGAACCCCCAGCTTCCGCTGGACTCGCCCGACTCGGCGAAAACCGCGCTTGCCATTGCTGAGAATGCGATTGTGCTTTTGAAGAATGACCGCAATACCCTTCCGCTGGACCATGCCAAAGTGAAGACGATTGTTGTTGTCGGCCCGAACGCAACAGCCCCGGACGGCGGCATGCCGGCCAACATCGGCGGCGGCGGCAGCGGCGCGGTGGCGACATTCCGTTCCCACTACACAGAAGCCAGTTATCTGGATGGCATCACCAAGAGTGCCGGCCCCAACATCAAAGTGGTCTATTTGCCCATGCCCGCTCCGGGCGGGGCTAACGCGTTCGATTTACTGGCCAGCGCCCGGACATCGGCGCAGGGCCAGCCCGGCCTGACGCTGGGCGTTGCGGTCACGGGCGAAGGTCCGGCGGTTGCAATACCGTCCACTGTGCAAACGTCGGTTAATGTCACTTGGACCGCCGGGCAATTGCCCTTTGGCGTGCCCGCCAATCGCGATGCGACGTTCACCTGGAGCGGCGTCGTGACGCCGACGAACGACAGCGATTGGCAGATTGCCTCTGAAGGCAACACGGTTGTGACCATTGATGGCCGCGCGATTGCATCCGGCACGATCTTCCATCTACAGGGTAACAAGCCTGCGACCGTGGGCATCCAGGCGACGGCGCTGGCCAACCCGCCCGCTGGCCGTGGCGGACGCGGCGGGCGGGGCGGCGGCGGTGGCCGGGGCGGCCGGGGCGGGGCGGGCGGCGGGCTGGCGGTGAGAGTGGCGCTGGTGGCTCCGGCGATTCCCGATCTTGCGGTGGCAAAGGACGCGGATGCGGTGGTGGTGTGTGTCGGACTGACTCGCAACGTCGAAAGCGAAGGGCGCGACCGTCCTTTTGATTTGCCCGATCTCCAGCAATATCTCATCACCGCCGCTTCCAAGATCAATCCCCATACCATTGTCATCAACAACAGCGGCGCGGGCGTGGGCATGGCGGCCTGGCAAGCCAATCCGGGGGCCATTCTTCAAGCTTGGTATCTGGGACAGGAAGGCGGGATTGCGGTGGGAGAGGTGCTTTTCGGCGAGGTGAATCCCAGCGGCCACCTTAGTTCCACCTTTGATAAGAAATTCGAGGACAACCCGGCCTTCGCCTATTACCCCGGCACAACCCCCGCCGGTTCGCAATACCCGGTCGAGCCTTATACGGAGGGTATTTTCTATGGCTACCGCGGCTACGACAAGGCGGGCAAGGATCCGCTGTATCCCTTTGGCTACGGTCTGAGTTACACAACCTTCGAGTTGTCAAATATGAAGGCAGAGAAAGCGGGCAACCAAGTCATAGTTTCCCTGGACATCAAGAACACGGGCAGCCGCCCGGGCGCCGAGGTCGTGCAAGTTTACGTCGGCGAAGCAAACTGCCCCGTGCCCCGGCCGCAGCGGGAGCTGAAAGCCTTCAGCAAGGTGAAGCTCGCTGCCGGGGAAACGCGCAACATCCAGATCACGCTGCCGCGCGAGTCCTTCGCCTACTGGAGTCCGGCCACCAGGGACTGGGCCGTGGACACCGGGAACAAATTCACGATTGAGGCGGGCGTCTCCGAGCGGGACATCCGCGCCACTCAATCACTCACTGGCCTGTAAAGGCCGCGCCAGGGAGCCGGCCGATTCAATTCATGAGTGACTCATAAAGTCCGCCGGCAGTCGTCGGAGTATATGCGAAACCATTGGCATGGAATCTGTCCCTTACCGGCAATTTTACCCGTCTTTGTGATTGATGATTGACACCAAACCCCCTCCAGCATTACAAATCACCCATGAACATTACAGAATTAACGACAAGCCAACTCCGCCAAATCTTCGCCATCAAGGAGCAGATCGAGGCCCTGCAAGGCCAACTCGACTCCATTGCTGGGGGAGGTGAAGTTCCAACCCCGTCCGCCCTGGAAGCCCCCGCTCCGGCCAAGCGCAAATATCACATGTCCGCCGCCCATCGCCGCAAACTCATAAAGGCCTTGGCCAGGGCACGGAAAATACGCTGGGCCAGGGTGAAAGCAGCCAAGAAGGGCAAGAAGAAGGATTGGCGCAGCAGGCCAGCAGTGAGGGCTAAACTTTCCGCCGCGGCCAAGGCGAGATGGGCGAAGGCGAGGGCGGAGGGGAAAACGAGGCTGTAATTCGCCTCCGGCCACCCGGAATCATGAAAGATGTAATTCTCTGTTTCGTTTGCATCGCGATTCTCCAACTTGCCTGCTGCTCCCCCGCCAATAAAGTTGCAGATCTGAAATCCGAAACCGGAAGAGGCACTTTTGTTTCCACGAACGGCCGCGCGGTTACGGCGGTCTATTCCAACGAAGGCGACACCAGGGATCACGCCACAGTGCTATTACTTTTTCCAGACAAAACACAGGTGCAGTTGAATTTAGCAATATCAGCCTCTGGAACGAGATACACCAATGGGACGGCGGAATGGTGGGAGCATCAAGGCGAAGCCACCTACGATGTTGAAGGCACAAACATCTTCCGCGGCAAAATAGTGTCATCAAAATGATGCCTATGAAACCCGCCGCGCCCCGTCTGAGGCGCCCAGACTGATGCCGCCCAAGCTGCCGGGTTACGGACGCCCGCCCCCGGCGCCGGTGTGAGTTTGATTTGGCAATGGGGACGGCCCAAATGGCTTGACGCCCGGCTTGGCTGGCGCCCATTTTCCAGGGGATGGCTGTGAACTCAAAGTATTATTCATTATTGCTCACCAATGTGTTGCTGTCCGGCAGTAGCGCGCCGGCCCAGCATCTGTGGTGGAATCTGGCTGGGCAGGGCGAGGGCACCTGTCTCTACGGCGAAATCACCGTGCTGGCGACGCATCCGACGACTTATTATTGTGGCGCCAACTGGCATCCGGGCGAGCCGGCAGGCGGTTACTGTGGCATCCAGCACAACGGCTTACAGGAACGGCGCACGATTTTCTCGATCTGGGATACATCGCCGGATTTGCCGCCGCAAGTAAGCGAGGCCGGCCCGCAAACCGTCTTTGGCAGATTTGGCGGGGAAGGGGAAGGCGGGCACACCCACATGCTCTGGGACTGGAAAACCAATGAGACTTTTCAGTTTTTTGTCCGCAAACAACCAGGGTCCCAGCCGGAGACCACCGACGCGCGCTATTACATCTACGATCCCGCCGGGAAGTGGCTGCATCTGGCGACCATCACCAGCCCGGACGGCGGCCACCCCAGCGTGGCCACGCTTGGCGGCGGCGTGAACTCGTTCCTGGAGGATTTTTCAGGTCGGGATCGTTCTGCGCCGCGTCTGGCTTTGTATCGTCTCTGGCTGGGGCCGGACGTGGAGAATCTAAAATGCCTGACCCAGGCTGCGGGTGACGGCAGTTGGGGTGTATTACATGATGCCTATTTTCTCGCGTCCGGCGGCACCAATGAACTGGGGGCCGTCTTCTCGAGCTTGGAGCGGCAATACGGAAAACCTGTCTTTGGCGAGAAAGGAACGCCCTTGAACCCGATCTCGGACCGGGCTTTGTCTGCGGGTTTGGTGGAGGAACTGAAACACCTGCCCCATGCTGCTGCGGTCAAGGAAAACTCAAATCCATAGAGAGATTGCAGGACACCGGCGCAGACGCATCCCAAGATCAAGTTCCTGGACGGCAAGCTGGAATGGAGAGGCGGATCGAAGGAGGAGTGGGGTGAGGCGGGGGAGTGGATTCTCTGCCAGGGCACCTGAGATGGGCAACCGCGACCTCAGGATGAAGGCTGAACATGTCAAAACACCGGAAACTGCGAAAGAGGTGTCTTCGCATGGGGTGGAAAAGCGCGCGGAAAGGCACAAAGGGCAACAATGCGCCCCCCTGTGCCAGAGAACAGTCCGAAAAGAGGGCTTGCAAACCTGTGGAGCAGGCAGAAAATCACGAAAGAGGCCCACGCTGGTTGTGGGCAAGAATCCAAATGAGAAATCCCAGCTTAATCTGTATGAAAGAATGCGCGCATCGAATAAGCCGGCGTGATTTCTTGCGTCGGTCCATGGCCCTGGGGGCCGCCACCGCTTTTCCCTTGACCGCCTGGCCGGCGGAGGTCCGCCGCGCCAGCGACGTTATTGAACTTGGCCCCGCAAAAGTGAAAGTATCGCGCATGGCGATCGGGACGGGTTCCTTCGGCGGCGGCCGCAGCTCCAGCGAGATGCGAAAGCTCGGCGCCGACGGGGTCGCCGACCTGCTGTGGAACGGTTACGACCACGGCGTGTTCTTCCTGGACTCCGGGGATACCTATGGCAGCCATGATGCCATCAAGATCCTTCTCCAGAAGGTCCCGCGCGAAAAGGTCACCATCATGACCAAGACCGAATCCCGCAGCGGCGCGGACGTGAAGGCCGACCTGGATCGCTTCCGCCGGGAGATGGGGGTGGATTACCTGGACATCGTTCTGCTTCACGGCATCTCGGTTCCCAAGTGGGACGAGGTCAACAAGCCCCAGATGGACGTGCTTTCCGAGGCGAAGGAGAAGAAGATCGTCCGCTCGGTCGGCATCAGTTGCCATTCTCTTGACACCATGAAAATCGCGATCAACAGCCCATGGCTCGATATCTGCATGGCCCGCATCAATCCCGCCGGCGTGCGCATGGACGCCGATACCCCCGCCATGCTGCCGCTGCTGGCCGATTTGAAGGCCAAGGGCAAGGGGATTATCGGCATGAAAATCCTCGGCGAAGGCCAATTGGTGGAAAATCTGGACGACGCCCTTCGCTTCGCAGTGACCAAGGATCTGGTCCACTGCTTCAGCATCGGCTGCGAGAGCCGCGCAGAGTTCCTGGACAACTTCGCCCGCATCGCCAAGGTTTCCCAGCCCTCCTGAGCGCCCTTGCGCCAGGCGGCGGCGGAGCGGCGTCTCGGCAGAGCGCCGCCATGTTATGTCCAGACCCGCCTGAGCCGTTCGCGCCAGGGCCTGGAAAAGGCGGCTTCCCCGCCTGCGCCGCCAGGCCGGATATTTCCTGTTTCCAAGGAGAGCGGGCGCGCCAAGTTAAGGCACTGCCTTCAGTTTTGGCTCCCGGCATGAGCACACAAGAGCACTATCACGTCGAGACCGAGGAGATTTATTACATCACACATACCCGCAGATTGCCACAGGAGGGAGAAAAATGGCTGGCTGGTCACTGCTTTCCCCGAATCCGCCAAGCCGGGCCAAACCAGGCAGATTCAATATGCAAATCCCAACACCAAGCAATGCCGGCCAGTTTTTCAGCGGACCAAGGCAAGAGGGGTCAAGGGGACGCCTCAGCGTCCACCAACGGACGCAGTCCCATCCTCACCGGCGGCGGCGCGGCGTTGTTGGTGGTGACCGTCACTTTGGTGGAGGCCACCAGATTACTGCCACTGGTCCAGCTTGAGCCGCCATCGGCCGACCACGGCGTCCACGCGCGCTTTGCTGGTCTTGTAATAGATGGCGCCAAAGACCAAGATAGCGCCAATCAACAGCACCAGGCTGCCCACGACGGTCATCCGCGCGCTGCGCTCCATCTGCACCAGGACTTTGTAGAGCAGTGACACCAGGTCCACCATCAACCCGGCGAAGCCGAGGGCCAGATAGAGCCGAATCCTCAGCACGCTCCCCAATCCCATGGACAACAGGCAAAGGAGAATCATGGTCATGTTGAACGTGATGGCGTGCTTGGTGTCGGCCAGCGCGTAGTAGCCTGTGCTGGCCATCATCGCCATCAAGGTGACCAGCCGGATCCAGTTCCGCGCCTCCGGTTGAATCCGATTCTTGAAGAGTTCCTGAAGCACCAACACGCCCAGGCCGACGGGAATGATGTAGGCATGGAGCACGCGCAGTTGCAGTTTGGAATAAAACATCAGCAGGATGAATCCCACAAACCCGCCCAGCGCCAGAATGTTGTAGGGCGATTCCCGGTTGTCTTTGCCCAGAAAGGTGAACAGGACGCTGTGCAGTCCCACCACCATCAACGCCAGGTTGACGCCCAGGCCATGAAACCACACCCAGGCCAGCGCGACCACCGGCAGCGCGCACAGAGTCGTGAGCATCGGCACCCGCAGCGCGCGCGGTTGCAGGTCCAGGGCTTGTTTGGCCCCGGCAAGCCCCAACGAAAAAGCCAGGCTCGCCCAGACATCGTATTCATAATTCCACCCACCGGCCGCCAGCATGAACTGGCGGCGGATGGAGACGAGGCAGGCCGCCGCGCAGACTTGCATCAGATAATGGGCCATCATGGAGTCGCGGTCCCTGCCCTCGAAGAACCACGCCACGGCCAGCGCGGCCTCCAAAAGGGCCAGCAGGCTGCATTCCCACCCCGCGAAGGCCGCGCGGTAATACAACACCTGGAGCGCGACAACGATCCCTGTGGCGATCCACACCGTGGTTTGGTGGAGCGGACGTCCCTGCGTTTCCAGCTCGTTCAGCATCACGTCAAATAAACGGAACTGACTCCGGGGCCAGGAGTGGTAACCGGCCGCCCAATAAGCCGGGAACAACCGGCCACCCAGGCCGATGAGGAACAGCATCACCGTGCTTGCCAGAATGGGCCACGGCTCCAGGGCCGCCTCCAATCCGCCCTCCTCGAACCGGGCCTGGCTGAAATAGACCAGCCAGACTGGAACCAAAAGCAGCAACGCCGCCAAGACCTTTTCCACCTCCACGGCGCCTAAACTGTTCGGACTCGGGGGCGTGAGAACGTCATTCGCGGCGCGCGCCGCGCCCATTGGATTCCACGCCGCCAAAAGAGCACCGAGTCCCATGGCCCAAAGCCCGACCGCCGACCAGGGCCGGTGATAGAGGACATGCGCCAGCACGAATGCGCCCAATATCACCGCGATCCTGCCCACCAGGCCGGGCTGGAGCTTGCCGCGCAGGATTTCAAACGCGGCCAGCAGCCCCAGCCAGATCGCCAGGAGGACCCAGATGATGTCGCCCTGGGGCAGGTAACTTGGGATGAGAAAGTCAATATGCAAGGCCGCCGCCAATTCCAAGCCGGCCACAATCTGGTAGAGAGGATCGCCCCGCAGGATTCCTTGATGGATGAAAATGGTGGCGGCGCCCGCCAGCAACGGGGCCACCATAAAGGTGTTGGCCGTGTAATCCATCAGGCCCCAGAGCGTCGCCCCCTGGGTGGCGGCCAGCAGGCACCGGCCCCAGGAGCGGCGGAGTGAAAGCCAGGACGCGTCGTCCAGCCCGGCCAGACGCTGGATGAAGGTCCGCAGCGGCGAGCGCTCGTAGCTGAGGAGAATCCAGAAATGTCCCAGCGCGAGCGCGCACCAGGCGCCGGGCATGGGGTGGTCAAACGGGCTGTACCCCGGCAGAGCCGTCAGCAGAAAATAGCTGCCCGTCATCAGGGCCAGGCCGCCGTAGAACGCCAGCCAACTGGTGCCGCCCAATCCGTGCAAGCGCAGCAGCACCACACCCAGCAGCAGGATGAGCGGGGCGTTGTAGTGATAATGCAGGGTGCTGATCGGCGTGCCGGGAAACATCACCAGTTGGAAAATCCCCTTGAAAACGTAAAGTCCCAGCACGGCAAAACCGAGCACGGCGGCGGAGTTGCGGTAACGCCGGGCTTCCGTCCGGCCCTGGCGCGTTCCAAGTTCGGCCCTGACGTAGAAGTAGATGACCGGCAGACCCAGCGCGACCAGCGCGAAAAGCGGTTGGCGAAGCCACGGCGCCAGCAAGGCCGCGCACCAGAACGCCACCACCACTCCAAAGTGATACAGCGCCTCGCACAAGTCCGTGTACGCCTCCTCCCCCGGGCCGGGATGGCGCGCCGCCCTCCGGAAATACCAGCCCGCCTGCCAGGCCAGCGCGCCGGAGACGATAAAGCGCAGGGAGGTCATGACCGCCAAATTGGGCGCGGTAAAGTAGTTGGCCGACAGCAGCGCCAGAACCAGACCGGCCATCCCGAGGCTGGCTTGATTGATCGCCGAGTTGGCCGTGACGGAACGGATCATTCGCCGCAGCACCGAAGCTTGCAGCAGGGTGATGCCCAGGCCCAGGCAGATGAGGTGCAGTTCTGGAAGCTCTGGAAGACCGTGGCCGCGCAAGAATCCACCGCCGAACACCCGGACCAGGTGAATGTTGCCCAGGAGCAGCAGAAAACCGGCTCCCCCGTAAAGTGCCGCCCGCCGCAAAAACAAGCCGGCCAGCGCGAACGTGAGTGTTCCCAGGTAGGACGTCCAAAGTTGGGCCTGGCTCTCCCGCAGCGCCGGGTCGGCCGTCTGGTAAAGGGCGGCCGCGCCGGAGAGAGTTATCGCCGGCCCGAAGAGCCAGACGCACGAAGGCGCGCTCAAGACCGGCAGAGCGAAGGCTCCAGCCAGCAACCCGGCGTAGCGTTGGCGCGCCCAACGGCCAGCCTGTGTCAACAGCACGATGGCCAGGCCCAGGAGACCGAGCCGCCAGGGGGTTGCCAGGAGTTCAAGCTGGCTGTCCAAGTTGGCGAGCGCGGCCAGTTGGTCGCGATGGATCATCACATACGCCAGCAGCATGGCTGGCAACAGGAGGAGGCTGGAGGCCTGCGCCCGCGCGGTCAGCAGCAGCGCGCCCAGCAGCAAGACTTGTTGCGGACTTGACAAGCCCAACCCGTGAATGCCATCCGCCAAACCCAACAGCCCCAGCAACGCCGTCAAGCCGGTGGCCAGCACAAACCACGGCGTCAACACCGGGGAAAAGAGTCCGAACATCACCCCCGGCCCGCCACCGGCCCCGTCGGCGGCGGGTGCATGAATTGATGTGTCAGTGGAAAGTTCAGCGCCCTCAAAACGCAGCCTTTGCCTCAATTCCAGCGCCACCAATAAAAGCTGTATCCCCACCAGCAACCACAGGGTCGGACTCAGACTTCTTTCAATGGAAACCCGAGTCCAAAGCGGACCTGCGCCGGGAGCCGTGAGAGCCAGCAAGCCAATCCAAATCTGGAAAAACAGAATTGTCCCCCAAAACCATTGTCGCGCGCGCAGGGCGTGCCAGATCACTTGGGCGGCCACGAAGCCGTAAAGGGTCCATTCCAAGGCCGCTCCGACGAGCAGGACGCAGATGCAGACGACGGCCAGCGCCGCGCTGCCGGCCAGGAGCACCTGGCGCGTCGGCTCCGTCAACAGCGTCCGAACCCAGTCGCGCTTCGGCTCAAGCCCAAAGCGGTAAAACCAATAGAGTCCCTGCAGCAGCAGCCCTGTCACCAGAACCGGCCAGGTCCAACGCGGTTGAGCGGCCTGATGCCAGTATCCGAAACTCAGGCCGGCAAACAGGCAGAGCCAGCCCAAGTGAACCCCCACCACCGCGCCAGGGTGCCGACGAAAATAAATCGCGGCGAACGTCCACGCCACGCCGGTGATTCCAACAGCCAGCGCCGTCTGGAACGGGATTCCGTAGCCGGCCAGGTCTCGGAGGACGTGCCAGGTGTCCACCTTGATGAGAAGCCAGACCGCCGCAGCCATTACGGGCCAAGTGAACAAAGTATGGTCGTGCCGCCGGGCGGGGAAAAACTCCTTGCCCGTGAAACTGTCCCCTTCGGGCAGGTCTTTCAGGAACGCCCAGGGACGCAGCGCGAAACAGAGCCACGTCAGCGCCAGCCCCCAGAGAGCGCTGCCCAAGCCAGTGCCCCAGAACTGCCCGGGGATGGTGATCTGCATGTTGGCTTTCAACTCCGGGAACAGCACCGCCATGATGACCACGGCCATGCCCGACGGCACCAGTGACCTGGAAAAATAGGCGGCTGGTATCAAGGCGAGCATCATCAGGAGCGGCCCCCCGTAATCCATGTAGTCGCGATACCAAAGCGGCTCCGGCGCGTTGTCGCCCAAGGCCACCCGCAGCAGCATGGCCGCCACCGCCAGAATGCCGTAAAGCCACAACACAGTTGAGCGGGCCTGCAGAAGCAGCGGTTTTCGTGCGATCCAGTTCGCACCCAGCCAGAGCCAGGAGAGGAGCGCCAGGCCGAACACCATGCTGTTGTGATGGGCGCTGTGGCCGGCCACATCCATGAACCCGGCATAGGGCAGCGCCAGCGCCAAAATCGCCATGCTCGCGTGCAGCCATTGAACCTGTTGATCCCGGAATGCGCGCCAACTGAGCAGCACCGCCACAAGAAGGAGCCAGCCGGCGGTGCCCAGCGGTTCGCACGGATAATGCCATTGGACCAGCGGGGCGATCAGCGCCGTAATCATCAGCGCGACCAACTGCATGCCCCGGCAAGCATGAGCCAGCTCGGACCTTGCGGCGGGCATCGTGTTTTCCGGTGTCGCCGCGTCCGGCCCGGAAGTGAAGGGACCCGGAGCTTCCGCGCCGCGCTTCCCACAGATCCACCCCCCCAGCCCGAACCCCAGCGCCATCGCCACCCCCAGCAGCGGCAGCCACGTCCGGGGATATTGCGGCAGAAGCCCCACCGCCGCGCCGCCCAGTCCCAAGAGGGTGAGCGCGATCCAATCGTGCAGCGGGTGCCGCCGCCGCAGCCCTTGGTACATCCAAACACCGCCCGCCGTCAGGAACGACGCGACGCGCACCGCCGGTTCGCTGAACCCCATCAGCAGGCCCAGCAAAATCGCGCCGAAGCCGAGGAACGATTCGCCGCCGTGCAGATGCGGGCTTTCTTTCAATTGCAGCGCGCGCCCCTCCGCATACAGGATCAGCCAGCCGGTCAGGATCACCATCAACGCGTAGGTCGGCGCCTGCGGCACCTGCCGCATGAATCCATGCACCCAGATGAACACTTCCAAAAACGTGATGGCCAGCGCGCCGGCCACAAACCAGGGCACCCGCTTCTCGTCAGCCATTTGCCGCGTGAGGATCTTCTTTGTAAAGAAGACGATTGCCCCGACTGTGGCGGCGAATCCGGCGTAGAATCCGGCGCCCACGCAGAGGAA
>Ga0326728_10021259_pt1 | contig 12231 bp, 11 predicted proteins | sample MB3enrmetagenome_FD_207602 | JGI IMG/M metagenome (GOLD analysis project Ga0326728, IMG submission 207602) | Lab enriched peat soil microbial communities from McLean, Ithaca, NY, United States - MB31MN | ecosystem: Environmental > Terrestrial > Soil > Wetlands > Peat | place: USA: New York...
ACCCATCCCGGCCACAGCCTCCTCAAGGCCCAGTCAACGGGCTTCGGCTCCATCGTCTCCTTCGAGGTGGAAGACCCTGAGCTTGTTCCGAGGATCCTTGCTTCGGTCCGGCTCTTCCTTTTTGCCGAAAGCCTCGGTGGGGTCGAATCCCTCATCACTTTCCCCGCCGCGCAGACCCATGCGGACATGGACGAGGAGGTACGGCTGAGACTGGGCATCAACGATTGCTTGTTGCGCCTCTCCGTGGGCATAGAGGCGGTCAGCGACCTGATCGACGATCTCGCCTCTGCCCTCGGCGGGTAAAGGGAGGCGCTCGCGGGCGGGATAGCGGGATATGGGGAGAGAGGGCGGCATGAAGGAGGAAGGCATGGACTACCGGACAAAGATACTCCACACAGGAAGAGATAACGATCCTTACACGGGTGCTTCGAGCATCCCTATCTACCAGGTTTCGACCTTCGCCCAGGACGACCCCATCGAGTTCAGCCAGTATCACTATGCGAGGGGATCGAATCCCACCAGGGAGGCTCTGGAGCACATGGTGGCGGTGCTGGAGGGGGGAGCCAGGGGCTTCGCCTTTTCTTCAGGAATGGCAGCCATTTCGTCGGTCCTTCTCCTTTTCAATACAGGGGATCACCTGGTGGTGAGCGAAGACGTGTACGGCGGAACTCACCGGGTGCTGGAGAAACTCTTTTGCCGGTGGGGGCTCCGCTACACCTTCGGCGATATTTCTGCCCCTGAGGGGCTGAAGAAATTGATCGAGCCGGAGACGGTGGCGATCTTTGCCGAAAGCCCCTCCAACCCGACGCTGAAGATCACCGACCTCGCCGGTCTGGTGCGGGTGGCCCAAGAGGAGCGGCTTATCTCCATTATCGACAACACCTTTATGAGCCCCTTCCTTCAACGGCCGATCGAGCTCGGCTTCGACATCGTGGTCCACAGCGGCACGAAATTCCTCGGCGGCCACAGCGATCTCATCGCGGGGGTCGCGGTGACGAAGGACGACGAATGGGGAAACAGGCTGAAAGCGATTCAGGTCGCCTTCGGTGCGATCCTAGGCCCCCAGGATTCATGGCTCCTCATGAGGGGCATAAAGACTCTGGCTGCCAGGATGGAGATCCAGCAGAGGGGGGCGTCGGCCATTGCCTCCTGGCTCTCCGAACAGCCTGAGGTGGAAAAGGTATACTATCCGGGCCTCCCCACCCATCCGGGCAGGGAGATACACGAGAGACAGGCATCGGGTCCCGGCGCAGTGCTCTCCTTCGAGCTCGCGAGCGCCGAGATGACCCACGCCTTCATGCGGTCGGTCGAGCTGCCGCTGCTCGCCGTGAGCCTGGGCGGGGTAGAGAGCATCCTCTCCTATCCCACGACCATGTCCCACGCATCGGTCCCCGCTCCGGTGCGCCTGGCCAGGGGGATCTCCGAGAGGCTCGTCAGGCTCTCCGTGGGACTGGAGGCGCCGGAGGACCTGATTGCGGACCTGCGGCAGGCGCTCAAGAGAGCGGCCCGGAAGACGTGAGGGCTTCTCCCCCGTTGAGCTTCTCCCGCATGGAGAGAAGCTTCCTGGAGAGGGCTCTTTTCCTTCTCAGGCTTTTCCCGTTCAGCTCGATGAGCTCGAGCGCCCCGGTCGGGCAGGCCCTGACGCATGCGGGGTTCCCGCGGCAGAGGTCGCATGGGTCGGGAAGTGATCGCCGCCCGCTCAGATGGAGCACCTCGAAGGGGCACGAGAGCACGCAGCTGGCGCACGCGGAGCACCGCGACTGCTCTACCGAGACCGGACCAAAAGGGCCTTTCCTGGAGAGGGCCTCTCCGGGGCAGACGGCGATGCAGGGGGCCTCTGCGCACTCACAGCAGAGAAGAGGCACATGGCAAGAGAAATCCGGCTCCCCGTCCGTGATGCGCAGGGCCGAAAAGTGGGGCTCGCCCGCCCCCGCCCGTTGTGCCCGGCACGCAATCTCGCACTGCCCGCACCCGGTGCACTTTTCCGCGTGGACGAGGATCGAAGACCGTGCACGGTCCGTCTTCTTTGCCCGGCGTGAAGACTTCATCGGGCAAAAGGATAGTACAGACTCGATCGTAAATAAAGGGAAGCATCCTGTCCAGACGTGAAGTCAGGAAACTCCTGAAATTTTTTCTTGACAGAGCGGTTGAGATAAAGTATATTAACACTAGTATCTTTGTAGACTAAATCAGGCCGATGCACGAAAACGTGAACCGAATACGGTGGAGGAGGTTATTATGGGCAGGTATGACGACAACATTCAATCCATAGGCGGATCCCCCCTTGTCAGGCTCAACCGGGTGATCAATGGAAAGGTGACGGTCCTTGCCAAGATAGAGGGCAGGAACCCGGCGTACTCGGTGAAAGACCGCATCGGTGCGGCCATGATCTGGGATGCGGAGAAGACGGGACGGCTCAAGCCCGGCATGAAAATCATCGAGCCGACCTCCGGCAACACCGGCATCTCCCTCGCTTTCGTCGCTGCGGCCCGGGGCTACGAGCTTCTTCTCACCATGCCCGAGAGCATGAGCATCGAGCGGAGAAAGGTGCTCAAGATCCTCGGGGCAAACCTGATATTGACCGAGGCCGCGAAGGGCATGAAGGGCGCAATCGCCAAGGCAACGGAGATCGCCCAGGCCGACCCTTCGGGCTGTTTTATGCCCCAGCAGTTCGAAAACCCGGCCAACCCCGCCATCCATGAGGCAACCACCGGCGTCGAGATCTGGAACGACACGGAGGGTACCATGGACATCCTCGTGTCGGGCGTCGGAACCGGCGGGACGATCACGGGCGTGAGCCGGTATTTCAAGATCACGAAGGGGAAGAAGATCATTTCCGTGGCAGTGGAGCCGGCCGAATCCCCGGTTCTGACCCAGGCCCGCAAGGGGGAGGAGCTGAAGCCCGGCCCCCATAAGATCCAGGGCATCGGTGCCGGCTTCGTGCCGAAAGTCCTCCAGATGGACCTGGTCGATCGCCTCGAGACCGTGACCAGCGATGAAGCCATCGACATGGCGCGCCGCCTTGCCCGGGAAGAAGGCATCCTCTGCGGCATCTCGAGCGGCGCGGCCGTGCATGTAGTCGCCCGCCTCGCGAAGGAGCCGATAAACGAAGGGAAGACGATTGTCGTCATACTGCCTTCCGCCGGCGAGCGCTACCTCTCCACGGCACTTTTTCAGAACCTCTTTCCTGGCCTCGAGACGGCGACCGCCTCCGACGTCGCCATCTGAGGCCCGGCAGAGGAAGGAGCATTTGACGCATGAGGGTATCGACCAAGGGCAGATACGGGCTGCGGGCAATGATGGACCTCGCAGCCAATCAGAAGGATGAGGTGCCGGTGTTTCTCGCGGATATAGCGAGGCGACAGGGAATATCCGAGAAATACCTCGAGCATATATTCGCTGCCTTGCGGGCAGCGGGACTGGTCACCACGGTGCGGGGAAGGAAGGGGGGTTTTCTTTTGGCAAGGGGGCCCTCCGAGACCACGGTGAAAGACATCATCGCAGTCCTGGAAGGTCCGTGCGTAGTGGTAGACTGCGTCTCGAAACCAAGAACCTGTAAGAGGGCGGAAACCTGCGTCACCCGGGATATCTGGGGCCTCCTCGGCCGGAAGATAGAAGAGGTGCTCTCGGGTTATACCCTGGAGCAGCTCGTGGAGATGCAAAAGGAGAAATCGGAGAAGAGTACCTCCATGTACTACATATAGACTGGGTAAGAGACTGACCACGATCATTGATCAAGGAGGAGCAGGCCCATGGGAAGGAGAAGAGCCGACACGCTCGTCATACACGCGGGACAGGAAAGCCCTGACCCGGCAACCGGGGCACGGGCAGTGCCCATCTATCAGACCACGTCCTATGTATTCAAGGACGCGTCTCATGCGGCCAATCTCTTCGCACTGGCCGAATTCGGCAACATCTATACGCGTATCATGAACCCCACCTCCGACGTCTTCGAGCGGCGCATGGCCGCAGTCGAGGGCGGCACCGGCGCCCTCGCGGTCGCATCGGGCCAGGCTGCCGAGACACTCGCCCTCTTGAACATTACCAGGGTAGGTGATGAAATCGTAGCGGCGAACAACCTCTACGGGGGCACCTACCAGCTTTTTCACTACACCTTTCCCAAGCTCGGCCGCACGGTAAAGTTCGTCGACTCCACAAAGCCCGAGGAGTTCAGGAAGGCCGTTGGCCCCAGGACGAGGGCGATCTATGCGGAAACCGTGGGCAATCCCAAGCTGGACGTGCCCGACTTCGAGGCGCTGGCAAAGATCGCCCACGACGCCTCAATCCCTTTTGTGGTGGACAACACCGTGGGGGTGGGTCTTGTGAGACCCTTCGATTACGGAGCGGACATTTGCGTCATATCGGCCACGAAATTCGTGGGAGGCCACGGCACCTCCATCGGAGGGGTGATCGTCGATGCAGGCACGTTCAATTGGGGCAGCGGCAGGTTTCCCGAGTTCACCGAGCCCGACCCCAGCTACCACGGGCTCAAGTTCTGGGATGTCTTCGGCAACTTTCCGGACCTTGGGAACGTGGCCTTCATCATAAAGGCGCGGGTGCAGCTCCTCCGCGACCTCGGGCCCGCCCTGAGCCCTTTCAACTCATTTCTCTTTCTCCAGGGACTGGAGACGCTGTTGCTGCGGCAGAGGAAACATTCCGAAAATGCCCTGGAAGTGGCAAGGTTCCTGAAAGCACATCCCCTGGTGACCTGGGTGAACTATCCCGGCCTCGAAGAGAGTCCGAACTACGCGATCGCGAGCAAGTATTTGAAAAGGGGCTACGGGGCCATCGTGGGCTTCGGCATCAAGGGCGGTCTCGAGGCGGGGAAGAAATTCATCGAATCGGTCGAGCTCTTTTCGCACCTCGCAAACATCGGCGATGCGAAGAGCCTCGTCATCCATCCCGCCTCGACCACGCACCAGCAGCTCACCCGGGCTGAGCAGGCGGAGACGGGGGTGACCGCGGACTATATTCGTCTCTCCATAGGCATCGAGGACGTGGAGGACATCAAGGAAGATATCGACCAGGCGCTCCGAAAGGCGGCGGTATATGAAGGGGCAGGTGGGTAGTATGGGCTGTGGGCCCAAGCAAAACGGTGAGGCGAAGGGATAATGGCAGCCGGCGGCGAAGGTGTGGGGATCGTAGAGACGCGGTACTACACCTTCGCCCATAAGCCCCACCCTCTGGAGGTGGAGTGCGGAAAGACGCTCTCGCCCGTCACCCTGGCATACGAGACGTACGGTAGACTCAACCGCGACAAATCGAATGGAGTGCTCGTGCTCCACGCCCTCACCGGCGATGCCCACGCTGCAGGGCTTCACGAAGGGGACAAGAACCCCGGCTGGTGGGACAACATGATCGGACCGGGCAAGGCCTTCGATACCGACCGGTACTTCATCATCTGTTCGAACGTGCTTGGCGGCTGCAGGGGCTCCACCGGCCCCTCTTCGATCAATCCGGAGACGGGAAAGCCTTACGCCCTCGATTTTCCCCTCATCACCGTGAAGGACATGGTCAATGCCCAGCGCCTCCTCGTCGACCACCTCGGCATAGACCGGCTGCTCTCGGTCGCAGGGGGCTCCATGGGCGGGATGCAGGCGCTCCAGTGGGCCGTCTCTTATCCTGAGCGGGTCCGCTCCGTCATACCCATCGCCACCACGGCCACCCATTCTCCCCAGCAGATCGCCTTCAACGAGGTGGGCAGACAGGCAATTATGGCCGACCCGAACTGGAACGAAGGCGACTATTACGGGAGAGAGCTCCCCGCCAAGGGTCTCAGCGTGGCGAGGATGGTGGGACACATCACCTACATGAGCGATCTGTCGATGAACGAAAAGTTCGGCAGGCGCTTCAGGACGTGCCACTCGCACTTCTCCTTCGATCCGAACTTCGAGGTGGAGGGCTACCTCCAGTACCGGGGGGAGAACTTCATCAAGCGGTTCGACCCCAACTCGTATCTCTACATCACGAAGGCCATCGACTACTTCGACCTTGCGAACGGCAGGGGCCTGCAGGAGATATTGAGGGGCGTGAAGGCGCGATTCCTCGTGATCGCCTTCAAGTCCGACTGGCTCTACCCGGCCTACCAGTCCCAGGAGATCGCCAGGGCCTGCAAGCGGGCCGGCGTGGAGGCAACCTACGCGGAGCTCAACTCGACCTGGGGTCATGACGCCTTCCTGATCGAGATAGCGGAGCAGTCCCACCTGGTCAGCCATTTTCTCAAAAAGGCAATGGCCGCGGTATAGGGATGGACAAGGACGGCTCGCACCTCAGGCCGGACCAATCGGCCATAGTGGAGATCATTACGCAGGACGCCTCCGTCCTCGACCTGGGCTGCGGCCACGGGGAGCTCCTGGAAGCGCTGGTAAGGGAGAAGCGCGTGAGGGGCCAGGGCATAGAGATCGACGACGAGGCCATACTCGACTGCGTGGCGAAGGGTCTCAACGTCTTCCACGACGATATAGACAGGGGTTTGTCGGAATACGGGGACCGGTCCTTCGATTTCGTGATCATCAATCAGACCTTTCAGCAGGTGAGGAAGCCGGATGTGGTCCTGAGGGAGGCCCTCCGGGTGGGAAGGGGGGTGATCGTCGGTTTTCCCAATTTCGCGACGCTGAAGACACGGTTTCAATTGGGCCTGAGAGGAAGGACACCTGTCACGCCATCGCTCCCTTACGACTGGTACGACACGCCCAACCTTCACTTCCTGAGCATCCTCGATTTTGTCGACTATTGCCGCAAGAGCGCCATACGGATAGAGCGGACCTTCTATTTTACCGCGAAAAGAAGGGTGAGGGTGTTACCGAACCTTTTCGCGGAGACGGCGATGTTCCTCATCACGAAAGGGCGCGTCTGACCCGAAGGGTCCCGGTATGGGCCTTTCGCGGCACGGCAAGCGCATTTGGAAGCTGTCCGCCGGCCGGACCGCATGACACCCGTTCCTTCGCACGTTAAGGCTCCACTCCCGACATAAGCGGGGTACCCAGCTCCATATTGCCTTGCTGGGTCGCACCGGCTTTTCATCGCTTGAGGTGCGCGGTGGAGTACGGGCAGAGAAGATCGAGCACGCACCTCATCCCCGCGAGGGGGAGCGCGCTGCTCCGCCTACGCTGGTGAGCGGTCGTTCCGCATACGTGCTCAGGAAGGGCGCCATACGGTCTCACTCAAATTGGGATCTCCAAATGCGCTTGCCGTGGGGGAACGGGCGGGAGCAGGGTCTCTTCACGCCGGCGTCTCTTCTTCCATCACTGCCTCGAGACCGAGGTCTTTTATCATCTCCAGGTCGAGGCTGCTCTTCCTTCCCGCGGTGGTCAGGTAATTCCCCGTCATGAGAGAGTTGGCTCCCGCGACGATGCCGAGGGGCAAAAGCTGCCGGAGGTTCGTCTCCTTCCCGCCGCAGAGCTTGATATCTTTGTCCGGGAGTACGAATCTGAAGAGGGATATGGTGACGAGCAATTCAAGGGGGAGAAGGGCCGGGGTGCCCATGAGAGGCGTGCCCGGCCTGGGATCGAGTATATTGAAAGGGACCGAGTCCACATCGAGCTCCTTCAGCGTCATGGCGAACTCCACCCTCTGCTCCACGGACTCACCCAGGCCGATGATGCCGCCGCAGCACGTCTTGAGGCCCGCCTCCTTGGCCGCCCGTATGGTGTCGATGTCCTCCTCGTAGTCGTGGGTGGTGCAGATACGGCCAAAAAAACTCCTCGCCGTCTCCAGGTTGTGGTGGTAGCGGTAGAGCCCGGCGCGCTTGAGCGCCTTTGCCCTTTCCCCGTCGAGGAGGCCCAGGGAGACGCACGGTCTCATGCCTGCAGCCCTGATCCCGGCAACGGCCTGGTAAATGACCTCCCATTCCTCCTCGTCGTCGATCCGCGTGCCGCTCGTGATGATCCCGAACATGTGAGCGCCTTCTTGTTTCATCTGCCTGGCCCGGTCCACGATCTCCTCCCTGGAGACCATATCGTAGACAGGCGCGTCGGTCTCGTAATGCACCGACTGGGCGCAGAACTTACAGTCCTCCGGGCACCTTCCCGATTTGGCATTGATGATCCCGCAGAGGTTGATCCTTTTTCCCTTGAAGAACTCCCTAATTTCCGAGGCAGCGGCCATGAGCGTGAAAGGGGTCTCCATGCCTATCCGGTAGAGCGTGAGGGCCTCGTCGAAACCGATGTCTTTGGTCAGAAGAGCCCGCTCTTTCAGTTGTCTCAAGGTGTCGCTCATAGGTTGTCTCTCCTCTTTCTCTTAAATTCTTATCCGGTCAAGGTCGAGGGGAAGACGATCGACCACGTGGCGAAGCGGCGCGCCGTCGCTCGTCTCCACAGTGACGGGAAACGTGCAGTTCTTGGCGTGAAAGGCCAGGACGTTGGCGGATAGGGCAATGAAGGTCTTATCTGCCTTTCCTACGAGCAAACCCGACGGCCCCGTGAAGGAGACGGGCTCCATGAGAAGGTGACCGGCCCGAGACAGGCCGTGGAGGCGGTCATTCTCTTCCCTGTTCCGTCCGACGATGAGCTTTGTCTCCTCCGATAAACGGAAGTGGCGGCCTATCTTGAGCAGGGCCGCGTCATGCATCGAACAGTCGGGATTGAACCGGAAGAGGTCACGCAGCCTGTGCGCAAAGAGAGGATCGGTGAGGAGGCAGCCACCGGCGGGGCAGCTATACTCCTTCAGATCATATTCCCTGACGAGCCGGTATTGGCCCTTCCGTGATCTGCCTGAAAAATCGAGCAATTTCTGCCTTTCCACTATCCCTTCCTTCTCAGGGAGCGTGGGCGGAAGGTGGCGGGCGCACAGAGGCCTCAGGATGAGCCCTTCGAGGCCGCTCTCCCTTTCGATCAGCGCCATGGCATCCCGCCTCTGCGACATCGGTCTCTGGCCGAGCACCTCGCCGGTGATGATGAAACGCGCGCCTACTTCCTCCATGAACTCCGCAGTCCTCTTGAGCATGAAGATCCGGCAGTCTATGCAGGGGTTCATGTTCTTGCCGTAACCGTGGAGGGGTGCCTGCAAGATTCTGAGGTATTCGGTCCCCTTTGTTTTTACCGCGACCTTCACGCCGAGCTCTTCGGCACTTCGGAGCGCCTGGACCCCGCATCCTTTGTGCGCCCCGTGGGAGCAATTGCAGAAAGGCGAGGTGAAATGCAGGGCAACGACCTCGATGCCCTGATCGACGATGAGCTTTGTGGCCAGTATGCTGTCGAGCCCCCCTGAGAGCAAGGAGACGGCTTTGTACCCCATTCTGTTCCTCCCCATCATTCTATTGATTCCTCACCATAAATGTCAAGAAGCCTGAGAAAGACTACCAATTCTGTCTGCTTGTCTCGTGGAGCACCCCCGGACAAGAATAACCGCGATTGTCCGCTCATGCCGAAATCGCTCACCTCTGTTACCGTTCTTGGACCAGCCTTTTTCGCGAGTCGTCTCCGAGTCTGACACCTCTCGCGGCTTTCTTGACAGCTCAAGCGGCCCTCCCTGGAGGCTTCCGCAGCGCTGCCCGGGCGCCGTTGCTCATCCGGCCGGCCTCCTTGGCGCAGGGCTGCGGTTTCGGTCGGGTCGACCTTTGATTCACCGGCGTGGAAAGGGCCTCAGTCCCTGGGAAGCGCCAATGATGCCTCGCTCCGCCGGCAACCTGCTAGAAGCGGGAAAACCCGGGCAAAGGAGCAAGAAAATGATTATGAGACTGTGAATGAGCACGGGTGACCCAGTCCAGAGGGCATGGATATTGCTAAAGAAAGGCAATGACCAAGGGCAGTCGAGATTACCAAGGGGGCTCTGCACAATGCCCGGGAGCTGCCGGGGTTACCACGGTCGGGAAGGCGAAGAAGCCTGCCGGAATACCGCTTTACATCGCGCGATGAACGGTGTATCAATGAGAAGAGGACTGAAAAAGACCGGGAGGGCGAAACATGAAAAAACGCGTGCTGTTGGCTTTGATGCTGGCTGTCTGCGTCTCGATTGGCCTCTGGAGTTGTGCCACGAGGCCCGTGGCCGTGTGTACCGCGCCGGGCGATACCGCCGAGCATCACTACGTTGCAGGTATGGAGGCCCTGGCGAGGGAGGATTTGCCGCTCGCCCAGAGCAATCTTGAAAGGTCCGTCTATTGCGATACGGAGTATGTCCCCGGTTATGCCGGCCTTGTCATACTTTACGCCCAAAAGGCTGCCCATGACCGGGAGGCGGTTTCCCGCAACGCCGACCGGGAGAAGTCGCTCGAGTTGATCCGCAAGACCGAGCGGCTCGAGAGGTGCATAGACGAGAACGCCTTCATACTGTACCTTGCCGTTATCCGCGCCAACACCGCCATGGGCGGGGACGGGTGGTTCGAAAACGCGCAGCGCGCCTATGCCCGGGCGCACGGGATGCCGGTTAAGGAAGAGGCCCTCATCTATTATCAGGACGTGGAAAGCCTGGATTACTTCATGGGTCTCGCCTTTCTCAAGGCCGGGGAGTTTCAGCAGGCCCGGGACTCGTTTGCGCGCGTCTTGAATGCGAAGAGGCAGAGCAAGTGGTTTGCCCCGGCTGATGCGGCGTGGAAGAAGACCGACAAGATAGTCCGCGCAGAAGCCGGCCCCACCATCGGTGATATCGGCAGGAAGATCGCCGCGCAGGATTTTGTGACAAGAGCGGACCTTTCAGTGCTCCTGGTCGATACGCTCAAGATCGACAGCCTCTTTCGCAGCACCCAGGCAGGACCGATCGGCCCCGCCGTAAAGGGGCAGGAGGTCCTCCCCGCCGATGTTGCCGGCAGCCCGTTCAAGGGAGACATCCAAACCGTTTTGAGATGGCGGATCAGGGGGCTCCAACCCTCGTACGATGCTGCCTCGGGAAGCTACCTGTTCAAGCCGGACAATTACGTGAAAAGGGGAGAGATGGCCTTGCTGCTTGAAGACCTGATCATCAGGAATACGGGGCACGAAAAGCTCGCTTCCGCATATCTCGGGCAGGAGAAATCTCCTTTTGTCGACGTGCAGCCCACGTCGCCTTTCTACAACGCGGTGATGACGGTAACCGCCAGGGGTATCATGGAGGGGGCTATGACGGGCAGATTCCAGGTCGATGACCCGGTGAGCGGGGCCGACGCGGTGCTCGCCGTGAGGGCACTGCAGCAAAGGATTAAACCCTAATCAAACGTGAGGAGGCGGGAATGAAGAGAACTGTTGCGATAATTCTGGCTTTCACCATCTCCGTGCTTGCCGGGAGCGTCCTTGCCCAGTCAAAAGGCGACCCCGTGGACGAGCGGTTCGCCAAAGCCGACCGGTGGCTCCGGCAGGAGCACCTGTCGATCACCAGGACCGTGACGCAGGCCTTCACCGATGGGTACCTGGTGGTGGAGGGTGAGGGCCTCCCCGCCAAGGATGCCTCGACGCCCGGCCAGAAGCGATTGACGGCACAGCGGGCAGCGGAAATAATTGCCTATCGGAATCTGGCCCAATTTCTGGACGGCATCGCCGTGGTCGGTGATTCGCAGACAAAGGACCTCCAGATGCGCTACGACTTCGTGCGGACTGCGGTCACCGGCTTCGTGAAAGGCGCCCAGATTGTCTACAAGGATTACAACGAGAAGGACGAGGTGGCCCTGGTCCTTGTCAAGGTCGGTATGTCCGGGCCCGCAAGCTTTGGGGAGCTGATGTACAACAAGCTTCTGGACAACAGGGAAGCCCTCAGGGAGATCACGGGGGAGCAGAAGGTCGCCGTGCTCAGGCCCGTACCCGTGGAGCCGTACGACGGCCTCATCATCGATGCAACTGCGGAGAGTTTCCGGCCGGCCCTCATCAACCGCATTCTTACGCCAAAGGGGGAGATGCTCTACGACCCCTCGAAGATAAGCCAGCAGGTGCTGGTGGAACGGGGGTGCGGCGAGTACACCAACAGCGTCGCCAAGGCGAAACAGGTCTTGGAATCACGGGGGGTCAAGAATCCCCTGGTCGTCAGGGCCGCAGGGACCGCAAGCCCCACGGACCTCAAGGTGACGGACGAAGACACGGTCAGGATATTTTCGGCGGATCAGAAGTCTGAATTCCTGGCCAAGGCAAAGGTGGCTTTCGTACTGAAATGACGAAGAGGGGTCTTTCCTTTTCCTTTCTTGCGGCCCTTTTCTTTCTCTCCCTTCCGCCCTCTGTGTCGAGGGGTCAGAACCCTGACGCGCCCCCTGCCGGCGCGGGGCAAGCCCTCCCGAGGGTAGTCGCGGTCCTGCCCTTCCAGGGCACTATCGACGAGCCGGGGCTCACGGGTATG
>Ga0326728_10021260_pt1 | contig 12230 bp, 8 predicted proteins | sample MB3enrmetagenome_FD_207602 | JGI IMG/M metagenome (GOLD analysis project Ga0326728, IMG submission 207602) | Lab enriched peat soil microbial communities from McLean, Ithaca, NY, United States - MB31MN | ecosystem: Environmental > Terrestrial > Soil > Wetlands > Peat | place: USA: New York...
GCAGTTGGACGACATCGCCGAGATGCTCAACGCAAGAACCAGAAAGTCGCTCGGATGGAAAGCCCCGGCAGAACTGTTCCTGCCCCAAGGCGCTTTCAACTTCCAGAAGTTCTGGTCAGCTAAAATCGATAATGTTGCACTTGGAACTTGAAAGCGCCGCGCTTTGTATTCGCCGCCCTGGCACGTTAATCTCTTGAGAGCACCATGTCGCCCCTCCCGCCCAAACCCGCCGAAACAGCCGACCCGTTTGCCTGCTTTCATCCGGTGACGGCGGCGTGGTTCAAGGCTGTCTTCGACGCGCCCACAGCGCCGCAACGAATGGGCTGGCCGGTCATCGCGCGCGGCGCGAATGCGCTGATCCTGGCGCCGACGGGCACGGGCAAAACTCTGGCTGCGTTCCTCTGGTGCCTCGACCGGCTGATGCTTGAAGACAGGGATCAGGGATCAGGGATCAGGGATCAGAAAGACCGCGGCTGCCGCATCGTTTATGTTTCGCCGCTGAAGGCGCTGGCGGTGGACGTGGAGCGGAACCTGCGCTCGCCGCTGGCGGGCATGGCCAACATGGCGCGGCGCATGGGCGTCGCGTTCCACGAGCCGGCGATCAGCGTGCGCACCGGCGACACGCCGCAGCGCGAGCGGGCGCGCTTCGCACGGCATCCCGCGGAAATTCTCATTACCACACCTGAGTCGCTGTATTTGCTGCTCACTTCGCAGGCGGCCGAGGCGCTGCGCACCGTGGACACCGTGATTGTGGACGAGATTCACGCGTTGGTGCCGACCAAGCGCGGCGCGCACCTGGCGCTGACATTGGAGCGGCTTCAAGCGCTGACGGCGAAGCCGCTGCAGCGCATTGGGCTCTCGGCCACGCAAAGGCCGCTGGAAGAAGTGGCGCGGTTCCTGGGCGGCATTGAGGTGGTGGGGCCGGAGAGAAGCGAGTCAGCGAGTCAGCGAGTCAGCGAGTCTGCTTCGGTCGCTCAGGATGACAGCGCCGATTTGGGCGAGATTGCCGATTCCAATGCACTACACTATCGCCCGGTCACCATCGTCAACGCCTCTGCTCCCAAGAAACTCAAGCTGCGCATCGAGGTTCCGGTGGAGGACATGGCGCGGCTGGGTGAGATGGAAGAGATTCCCTCGGGGCCGGCATCGCAGACACCGCGGCGCGTTTCCATCTGGAATGCGATTCATCCGCGGCTGCTCGAAATGATTCGCGAGCGCAACTCGACGATTCTCTTCGTTAATGCGCGGCAAATTGCCGAACGGCTGGCCGGGGCGCTGAACGACCTGGCCGGCGAGCCCATTGCACGCGCTCACCACGGATCGCTGGCAGCAGCGCAGCGCGCGGTAATCGAGGAACAGCTCAAGGCCGGGCAGATTCGCGCGCTGTGCGCGACTTCCACTCTGGAGTTGGGCATCGACATGGGCGCGGTGGATCTCGTCATCCAGATCGAGTCGCCGCCCTCAGTAGCCAGCGGGATGCAGCGCATCGGGCGCGCTGGGCATCACGTGGACGCGGTGAGCGAGGGTGTTCTGTTTCCCAAATATCGCGCCGATCTGGTGGCCTGCGCCGCCGTGACGCGCGCCATGCACGAGGGGCATATCGAGTCCACGCGCTTTCCGCGCAACCCGCTGGACGTGCTTTGCCAACAATTGGTGGCGATTGTCGCAAGCGCAGGGAACAAGGGACCAAAGGAGCGAGGGAACAAGAAAACAGGGAACAGGAACAAGAGATCAGAGAGCAGAGATCAGAGATCGGCGCGGCTTCCAGGATTCGAATTTGAGACCGGGGGAGATTCTAACTCCGCCAACTTCCCTAACTCCGCTTCCGCTGAGGTCTCGGTTGATTTTCTCTTCGATCTCGTGCGTCGCGCCGCGCCGTTCGGCTCGCTTTCGCGCTCGGCCTTCGAGGGCGTGCTCGATCTGTTGAGCGGGCGCTACCCTTCCGACGAGTTTGCCGAGCTGCGGCCACGATTGACGTGGGATCGCGTGCGCAATGTGGCGACGGCGCGCAACGGCGCGGCGCGCCTCGCGATTCTCAACGCGGGAACCATTCCCGATCGCGGACTCTACGGCGTTTTCCTTGCATTCACCGACGGCAAACCGGTTCGCGTGGGCGAGCTCGACGAAGAAATGGTCTTCGAGTCGCATCCCAACGAGACGTTCATCCTCGGCGCGTCAACTTGGAGAATCGTGGACATTACGCATGACCGCGTGCTGGTGACGCCTGCTCCGGGAGAGCCGGGCAAGATGCCGTTCTGGAAAGGCGACGGACCGGGGCGGCCGCTGGAATTCGGCCGGCGCATCGGCGCCATGGTGCGCGAGCTTCGCGCATTGCCGCAAGCAGCCGCGCTCACGCGCCTGGTGAACGAGCACGATCTCGATCCCGGCGCCGCAGAGAATTTGTTGCGCTTTCTCGCCGATCAGGCCGAAGCCACAGGCCAGGTTCCCGACGACCGGACGATCGTTGTCGAGCGATGCCGCGACGAGCTGGGCGACTGGCGCGTGTGCGTGCTGACGCCGTTCGGCAGCCGTATCCACATTCCCTGGGCGATGGCGGTGAGCGCGCGCATCCGCGCCGCCGGCGGGCCAGAAGTGGAGACGCTCTGGGGTGACGACGGATTCGTGTTGCGCTTCCCTGACACCGACGAGCCGCCCGATTCGGATTGGATTCTGGTGGAGTCGGCCGAGGCGATGCAGCAAGTGTTGCGCCAGTTGGGATCGACGGCGCTGTTTGCCGGGCGATTTCGCGAGGCGGCGGGCCGAGCGCTGCTGTTGCCGCGCCGCCGCGCCGACCAGCGCTCGCCACTGTGGCAGTTGCGCAAGCGATCTTACGACTTGCTCAGCGTGGCCTCGCGTTATCCCAAATTCCCTCTGCTGCTTGAAGCCTATCGCGAATGCCTGCGCGATGTTTTCGACATGCCGGCGTTGATTGAAACGCTGCGCGCAATCGAGCAGCGGCAGGTGCGGATGCATGTCGTCGAAACACGCAAGCCATCGCCGTTTGCGTCATCGCTGCTGTTCAGTTACGTGGCCAATTTCATGTACGAGGGCGACGCGCCACTAGCCGAGCGCCGCGCGCAGGCGCTGACCATCGACCAGGAGCAGTTGCGCGAGCTTTTGGGCGAGGCCGATCTTCGCGAATTGCTCGACGCGGAAGCGATTGCGGAAGTGGAAGAGGCGGCGCAGTGCCTGGCGGAGAATTATCGCGCGCGCTCGGCGGACGGCATTCACGATCTTTGCTTGCGGCTAGGCGATCTGAAGCGCGAAGAACTGGCGCGGCGCGTGGTTTCGGCGGATTTGCTGGCGCATGTCGACCGGCTGATTCGCTCGCGGCGATTGCTGGAGCTGCGGATCGCCGGTGAAAGGCGTCTGATTGCTGCCGAAGACGCTGCGCGCTACCGCGATGGATTAGGGATTCCGCTGCCGCCGGGGTTGGCGGCCGCGCTGCTCGAGCCGGTGGCGCAACCTGTGCTGGAACTTGTGCGGCGATATGCGCGCACGCACGGGCCATTTACACTGCGCGAGGCTGCGGATCGTTTTGCGCTGGACGCGGCGGTGGTGGAGAACGCGCTGCGGCTGCTTGCGGTGGAGGGCCGCGTGCTTGAAGGCGGTTTTCGACCGGGAGGCCTTCAACACCCCATCGGATACACAACATCCGATGGGGGCCCCGGTTTTCATCGCGAGTGGTGCGATGCGGAGATTTTGCGGCAAATCCGGCGTAAGTCGCTCGCAAAGCTGCGCCGCGAGGTCGAGCCAGTCGAGCAGCGCACACTGGCGCGGTTCCTCACACACTGGCAGGGCCTGCTTGCGCCGCGCCGCACGGCCAATCTCGACGCGCTGCTGGACGCGATTGAATCGTTGCAGGGCGCGCCTTTGCCCGCGTCTCTTCTCGAATCGTCGATTTTGCCTGCACGCATCTCGGGCTATGCGCCGGCCGGGCTCGATACATTGATCGCCGCGGGTGAGGTGGCGTGGGCTGGAGTTGAACCGATCGGCGAGCGCGACGGGCACATTGCTCTGTTTCTCGCGGACAAACTGCCACTGCTCAAGCAAAAGCGGCCACCTGTAGAACCGCTCACCGAGCGCGAAGAAAAATTGCTCTCCGTGCTGGAATCCGCCGGCGCAAGCTTTTTCGATGCGCTGCATCAGGCTGCGGGCGGCGGCTATCCCGGCGAGACGATCGACGCGCTTTGGAGTCTCGTGTGGCACGGCCTGATTACGAACGACTCGCTGCACGCTTTGCGCGCGTATATCGCGAGACCTGACAGTGCGCGCACGCCGCGACGCCTGCATACCGGCATGGTTTTTCGCTCGCGCCGTACTACGCCGCCCATGGCGCAAGGGCGATGGTCGGTACTGGCACTGCGCGCGGGGATGGATAGGAAAGTCATCCCTCAGGGGCTGAAGCCCCAAGAATTCTCTGTGCTGTCTGGCGGCACGGCTAAAGCCGTGCCCTTTCAAAGCGATGCTCAGCCCTCCGCCACCGAAGCCAGCCACGCACTGGCAATGCAGTTGCTCAATCGTTACGGCGTGCTGCTGCGCGAATCGGTTGCGGCGGAGAATGTGCCCGGCGGATTCAGCGCAGTATATGACGTGCTGAAGGCGCTGGAAGAGAGCGGGCGCATACGGCGCGGCTATTTTGTGGCCGGGCTGGGCGCGACGCAGTTTGCGCTGCCGGCCGCAGTGGACCTGTTGCGCCAATTGCGCAGCGAACCTCCGGCGGAGAAGCCGGAGTTTGTGCAGTTGGCGGCGACGGATCCGGCGAACCCATACGGTTCGGTGTTGCGCTGGCCCGATTTGCCGGTTGCGGCGGAGGATTCAGAATCCGCGCCGCGCATACTTACGCGCGCCACCTATGCCGAGGTGATCCTGCGCAATGGCCAGTTAGTGACCTGGCTCAAGCGCGGCAACCCCAATCTGTTGGTGTTTTTGCCGGCCGAGGAACCGGAGCGGTCGCAGGTCGCCGCGGGCCTGGCGCATTTCTTCAGCGCGCGCGGGCAGGAGCGCATGCGACTGAGCAGCCATGAGGGCACGCTGATCACCACCATTAACGGACAGCCGGTGGCCGCGCACTTTATGGCGCGCTTTCTCATGGATGCGGGCTTTCATCCCGGGCCACTGGGCATGCATCTGCGGCGCATTCCGTTGCCCTTATCGCATGCCGAACCAAACCGGCCCGAGGTTCAGTAAGAAATGCCAGAAGGCGACACGATCTTTCGCACCGCGCGTTCTTTGGGCCGCGCACTCGCCGGCAAGCCGGTGACCGCGTTCCGCTCGACGTTTCCCCTGCTCACTCGCTTCAACGACGACATGCCAGTGGCCGGCCAAACTGTGGAGAGCGTGGAAGCGCGCGGAAAATGGCTGCTGATCTCTTTTTCGGGCGGCGGCATTCTTGCCTCGCATTTGCTGATGAGCGGCCGCTGGCATATTTATCGTCACGGCGACCTCTGGCAGCTTGCGCGAAACCACATGCGCATCGTGATTGAGAACGGCGAGTATCAAGCTGTGGGTTTTCGCGTGCCTGTGGCCGAAATGCACACGGCGCGCTCGCTGGCGCGGAGCGCAAAGATTCCTCGCGCGGAGAACGACGTCTTGAGCGCGGGGTTTGACGCCGGCGCCGCGCTGGAACGGCTGCTGGCGCGGCCCGAGCAGGCGGTGGCCGATGCGCTGCTCGATCAGCGCGTGCTGGCCGGTGTAGGCAACGTATTCAAATCGGAGATTTGTTTCGTCAATGGGCTCAACCCGTTCCGCATGGTCGAGACCCTCAGGCGTGAAGAGGCCACGGCGGCGATCGCCAGCGCGCAGCGGCTGCTGAAGGCGAACGTGCTTGAGGACTCCGGCGACACGATCGTGACCTATCGCGGCCAGCAGCGCCGCACCACGCATGCATCCGATCCGAGCGCCAGCCTGTGGGTGTACGGGCGAGCCGACGAACCGTGCCGGCGCTGCGGCGAGTTGATTTGCAGGCGCATCCAGGGCGCGGATGCGCGCGTCACGTTCTGGTGCCCGCGCTGCCAGCCGATGCCCGATGGATCGGATGTAGATGGAACTTGAAAGGTACAGGGCCCCTGATAGGAGGCGAAATGATGACACGTGCAACTTCCCCTGAGAACAAAGCTGAAGACCAGCTTGCCGAATGTATCGACAAGTTCACGCCGGAGATGGCCAAGGCAATTCGCGCCGTGCGGGCTGCCCTGCGCAAACGGCTGCCCACGGCGAATGAACTCGTGTATGACAACTACAACTTCTTCGTTGTCGGCTACAGCTCAACCTTGCGGCCTTCAGACTGTTTTGCTCAATTAGTGGCCGACGCCCACAGTGTGCGGCTCGCGTTCTACTACGGTTCGACGCTTCCTGATCCAGCGGGAATCCTGCGGGGCGGCGGGAAACAGAATCGATTCATCCGACTCGCGAGTGCACGCGATTTGAGCAAGCCTGAAGTGGATGCGTTGATTCACGCGGCCATTACACAAGGCAAAGTACCGCTTCCGGCAACGGGGCGAGGCACTCTCGTAATCCGTTCGGTCTCAGCAAAGCAGCGGCCGCGCGTGTAACGGCAAAGCCCGCGCGACGGCGCTAGTTCCCCGGCTTCCCCACTCCGAAAATTTTCTGAAAGATGTTGCGGTGGTCATCACCGCCGAGACCTCTGCGGTCGCAGGTGTCGGTGGGCGCGGTGCCGTCGAGGAAGGCCGCAGTGTAATCCTCCGGACAGGCTGAGTCGGCGAGCAAGTTCGTTGCCTTGTCGAGAGTCACAATCTGTACGCCTTCGGGCGGCGTGAACTCGTTGGTGTCGGAGTATTGCGGCAGCAGAACTGCCTGCTTCATGAACGCGGCCCAAATGGGGGCGGCGGCATGCGCACCCTCGAGGTTCAATTCGGTGTAGTCGTCGTTGCCCACCCACACAATACAAAGCAGGCTGCTGGTGAAGCCGGCGAACCACGCGTCGTGGCTGGTCCCGGTTTTGCCCGCGGCCGGAGAGGTAAAGCCCATGCCGCGCACGCCCGCACCCGTTCCGCAGGGATCTCTGCCAGCAACCTCTCCAGTGTTCCGGTCGCACTCGAGCACAGCTTCCATCATGCTGGTAGTGAGGAAGGCCACGCGCGGATCGAGCACCTGCTGAGAGGTTGGCGCGTAGTCGTCGATGATGTCGCCGGTGGGTGTGCGCACGCTGGCCAGCATCCATGGATCCAGGTGCACGCCGCCATTGGCGAACACGGTATACGCGCCGGCCATTTCGAGCGGCGTTGCGTCATAGGACCCGATGGCCATCGACGGAGTTCCCTCAGCTGTCTTGATGCCGGCCGCGCGGGCCAGAGCCGCAACGCGATCGAAACCCACCATCGCGGCCAGGCTGATGGTGGCGTTGTTGTCCGATCGCATGAGGGCGTAGCGGGCAGTTATCTGGCCGTAAAACTCGCCTTTGTAATTGTGCGGCGTGTATTCATACGGGGTTCCCTCGCCGTACGTGGCTTGCGCGTCGTCCAGGATAGTGACGGGCGAAAACAATCTGTTTTGCCCCGGCAGCATGGTGCCCTCGACAGCGGTTTGAAAGGCGGATGCATAGACGAACGGCTTGAATATGGAGCCCGTGGGACGGTGCGCAACCGCGTGGTTCACCTGCGAAGCGCCATAGCTGCGCCCGCCCACCAGCGCCAGCACCTGGCCAGTGTGCGGGTCGAGCGCAATCAGCGCCACTTGCGGATAGATATACGGTTTGCCGAGCTTCTTGTCGCGCGCGTGCAGCTTGTCAACCTGCTCGTCCACAACGTGGATGGTCGAGTCAACGACAGTCGAAGCCAGTTGCTGCAGGTCAGGATCAAGCGAGGTGTAGATGCGCAATCCCTCGCGGTTGAAATCGCGGTCGCCGAGCCTTTGCGTGAGCTGGTCGTGCACCAGATCGACAAAGTAAGGCGCTTCGCTGGCATCCACGCTGCCGGGAACCAGATGCAGCGGCTCTGCCTTGGCTGCTTCGGCCTGGTCCTTGGTGATAGCGCCTGTCTCGACCATCGAATCGAGCACCAGGTTGCGCCGCTCGATGGCGCGCTCGGGATGATGAAAGGGATTCAGCCGGCTGGGGCTTTGAATGAGTCCGGCCAGCAGAGCGCTCTCGGCCAGGCTAAGTTGGCGCACATCCTTGCCGAAGTAGGCTTGCGAGGCCTCGCCGAATCCGTCGATCGAGAAACTGCCGCGCTGCCCGAGCGGCACTTCGTTTGCATACATCTGGAAGATCTGCTTCTTCGAGAAGCGGTGCTCGAGGATGATGCTGATGACGGCCTCGCGAATTTTGCGCGAGTAGGTGCGCTCGGGGGTAAGAAAAAATCCGCGCGCCAACTGCTGCGTGAGCGTGGATGCGCCCTCCTCATAGCGATGAAGGTGAAAGACGTCGTTGCGTATCGCGCCCAAAATGCGCACATAGTCGATGCCGCTATGCTCGAAGAATCGGCGGTCTTCAATGGCGATGACGGCATGAACGACATTCGGCGGAATCTCGTCGTAGGTGAGCAGGCGGCGCTTGGTGCGATTGGCGTCCTCGCTCAGGCCGGTGATGAGCTGCGGCTCGAGCTCGTAACTGGAAAGCTGCTGGCCGCGGTCGTCGACGATCGACTCCACTTCGCCGCCGCTGACGCGGATGATAGCGCTATCGGGCGCGTGGTACGACTGCGGACCGGGATGCACGGTGATTTGCTGCACGCCTTCGCTGTAAGTCCCTAACGGCGATGGCTGCGCGGCGCCGTCGCCGGAGTAGCCGGCATCGCGCAGCTCATTGGCGATCCAATGCAAAGTGAGTTTTTGCCCCGGACGCACCTCACGCGGCGCGGCGTAGATTTTGGCGGTGTTGGCGAAGATCGGCTGCTTGAGCCGCTCGTCCACTATGCCCTGGTCCTTGAAGTAGAGAACGCTGAAGACGATGAAACCGATGAGCGCTATGGACGCGCACACGGCCAGGGCAAAGAGCAGGATCGACGATTTCGCGGGCCGCTTCCGCGCGGGCTTCGCGAATTTGATCTTGATTGCCACCGCCGCTCCTTGAAAACAGCTTTCAGCTGTTAGCTCTTAGCCTTTAGCTGATCCTGCATCAATAGGCCTTTGCAGCCACAAGCCGATATCGAAATCTGCACCAGGCACGCAAAAGCCAGAAGCTAAGAGCTCACAGCTAAGAGCTGTTCCTCCGCGACGCGCATCTTCACCAGCGCCGCCGCTTCGGGCAGCGCCACGTCCACGCTGGTTCCGGTGGAGCGCGTCACCAATTCCACCTGGCCCGCGGCGGCCTTCTTGCCCACGTTGAAGCGATAAGGAATGCCGACAAGGTCCGCATCTTTGAATTTGACGCCGGCACGCTCGTCTCTGTCATCGAGCAGCACGTCGAGGCCCGCCTCTTCGAGTTCGGCAGCAATCCTTTCGCCCGTCGCGCGCAGCGCCGTGTCGGCTGCGTTTGTGATGGTGACCACCACTGTGAAAGGCGCGATCGCAGCCGGCAGCCAGAAGCCATCGGCGTCGTTCGACTGCTCGATGGCCGCGGTGAGAATGCGCTCGATGCCAATGCCGTAGCTGCCCATGATCGGCGTCACTTCCTTGCCGTTGGGGTCAAGCACGCGCGCGCCCATCGACTCGGTGTATTTCCTGCCGAGCTTGAAGATGTGGCCAACCTCGACGGCTTTGCCGACGACGAGCTTGCCCGTGCAGTTTTCTTTCGGGCAACCCTCGCCTTCGTTCACGCTGCGAATGTCGGCACTGAGGGTCCAGCCGAAGTCGCGGCCCGGCGTCACGTTGCGCAGGTGATAGTCGAGCTTGTTGGCGCCGCAGACCATGTTCTTGCGGCTATCGAGCGCCTTATCGATCACGACGGTCAGGCCTTCACCGAGCGGATGCGCCTCCGATTTGAGCCCCACCGGGCCCAGATAGCCGGCTGGTCCGTTGAAGAATTGCGACAGTTCCTCGGCTTGCATGGTGCGCAACTCGCCGGCGCCGATTGCGCCCAGCAGCTTGGTTTCGTTGACTTGATGATCGCCGCGCAGGAACGCTGCCACGCCGTGCCAGGTGTCTTTGCCGCTAGCTGCACTGCGCTTGAGCGCCATGTAGGCCACGCACTTGATGTCGTTGGCCTCGCTCATCTTCAGGAAGGCTGCGATGTCGGCGATGGCGCCCATTCCGGGCGTAGGAATCAGCTCCGGTTTGCCGTCGCCCGTGGGTTCGAGCTCGGCGACGGGCTCCAGAATTGAAGTCGCTTTCTCCAGATTCGCCGCGTAGCCGCACGCCGGGCAGCTTGCGATCAGGTCTTCGCCGGCATCGGTATAGACCATGAACTCCTGCGACTGCGAGCCGCCCATGGCGCCCGAGTCGGCTTCGACAGCCACAAACTTCAACCCGCAGCGCGAGAAGATCGTGCGATAAACCGCGTCCTGCAAATTGAAGCTCCGGTCGAGCCCAGCCTCATCCAGATCGAAGGAGTAGCTATCCTGCATGATGAACTGGCGCACGCGCAGCAGGCCCGACTTGGGCCGCGGCTCGTCGCGGAACTTGGTCTGAATCTGGTACCAGATCTGCGGCAACTGCTTGTAGCTGCGCAGCTCGCCGCGCGCAATCGAGGTCATGATCTCTTCGTGCGTCATGCCCAGGCACAGGTCCGCGCCCTTGCGGTCCTTCAGACGGAACATGTTGTCGCCCATGCCGGTCCAGCGGCCGCTCTCGGCCCACGGCTCCTTGGGCAGAATTCCCGGCAGGTAAAACTCCTGGCCAATCTTGTCCATTTCCTGGCGCACGATGGCGATGACCTTGTTCAGCGAACGCTGGCCGAGGAAGAGGTAGTTGTAGATGCCCGCGCCGAGTTGGCGAATGTAGCCGGCGCGGAGCAGAAACTTGTGGCTGGCCACTTCGGCATCCGCCGGGGCCTCGCGCAGAGTGGGAATAAAGAGCTTCGACCAACGATGCATAAAAAAGAAGCAAGAACTTTCCCGTCTGTAAATGCAGACGTAGGGCAAATGGAAGCAGTTTTTATTCTAAATGTCCTGGGAGTCGGACTCCGAGGTCGAGGCTCACGGCGTGATTCCAGCAATGGAAGCAATAATGTCGCGCACCGCAAGCAGGACCTCGTCAGGAGCCCTGCCGATCAGCGTGGGATTGCGGACCTTCCAATCCGCGCTGCGCAGATGCGAACAGAGCACTGCGCCATACACCGGCAAGCCAGGCGGCAGAGGAACCTCCGACGCATAGCCTTTGATTTTGCTTGTGATCGGACAGACGAAAGCCAGCGACGTTCTTGCGTTGAATCGCACGGACGAAAGCACCAGCGCCGGTCTGCGACCCGCTTGTTCATGACCCACCTGCGGATCGAAATCGAGCCAGATCAGATCGCCTGCTTCCGGAACGTACATGACTACCAAATCTCGGCTCCGCGATCAGGACCCCAATCAATCTTTTCCATTTCAGCGTTCTCGGGAATTCCCGCCAGGATTTCATCCAAGGTGATGCGGCGACGGGGCTTAGCGGAGGGACCACCCGCCTTCTTAACCAGCGCAAGTCTGCCTGGCCCGCTCGCGACCCACTCCACTGCCTCGCCCGCAGTGATCGACGCCTGCGTGGCCAGTTCCTCCGGAATCTCGACCGTGAGCGTGTTTCCCACGCGAACGATTCGGGTTGTCATCGGTTAACTCCTACTGAAATCATAGCGCGAATCGGGTTCTATTGGGAGTTCCCCCAACGCAACCCTACACAGAAAGTTGGAGTCCAGGGTTCAATTGGCATGGTTCGAGTAGTATCTTCTGTAATTTCGATGGTTTGGCGGTCGAGTAACTTCCGTGTACTTTCCAAAATTCTCTGCCCATGAGCCTCATGTTGAGATTTTGCTTTAGCAATTCGTCATGCGGATACAGATACCAGATTTCTGACTGCGGAAAACAGATAAACAGGTTCTTACCGCTGTATTTCTTATTGAAAGATAACCGTCCCATGAGTTGAACCTTCAGGAATGGACCGTCTATGTGTTGTGCGATGAAATCCGCGCCACCCCAATCGCTCGTCATTCGAATTGTGACAAATCCCAGATCGGCGAATATAGCCGGGACCTTCTGTAAGTTATAGGCCTCTATTTGGCGTTTATTGAGTCCTTGCGCTCAAACTCCAAGTGCAACATTTCTGAAAGGGAAAATGTTGCATGGGGAAGAACTACAAGCATCTGTTGTTGGAAGAGCGGGCCTTGTTGCAGACGCAGTTGGAGATGGGCTGGAGTCCGG
>Ga0326728_10021261_pt1 | contig 12230 bp, 12 predicted proteins | sample MB3enrmetagenome_FD_207602 | JGI IMG/M metagenome (GOLD analysis project Ga0326728, IMG submission 207602) | Lab enriched peat soil microbial communities from McLean, Ithaca, NY, United States - MB31MN | ecosystem: Environmental > Terrestrial > Soil > Wetlands > Peat | place: USA: New York...
CCAATTATAGATAGCGTCGCCGTGGAACTTATTCGTTCCGGATTTCGTGATATAAGTAACCTGCGTTCCGGCATATTGGCCGTATTGCGCGGAATAGGCGTTGTTGATCACATTAGCCTCGCCAATGTCATTCGAGCCCAGCAGCAGGTTGGAGGCGCCGCTATTATTGAGGCCGAGGAAAGGATCGTTATCGTTCGTGCCGTTTATAGTAAACAGGTTGGAAATGCCGGGCATCCCGCCCGCGACGAAGTTGCCATAGCCGGCCTGCGTATTCATCACCACGCCGGGCGCCCCCTGCGCAAAATAGGTGAGATCGCCCCCGGGATTGGGCATGTTTTGAAGCGTCTCCGTGTTGTAGGCCGTTGCCACGTCGGCGTTCTCCGTCTGGATGACGCTGCTGGCTTCCGAAACCTGCACGGTCTCGGTGGCCGTGGCCAGTTGGAGCTGGATGTCCGCGGCAGTAGGCTGTCCGGCGGTGACCACGATACCGTTCTTCTGTTGCACCTGGAAACCGACGGCTTTCACAGTCAGGCTGTAGGCTCCTACAGGCACGAAAGCAAAACGGTACGTTCCCTGCGAGCTCGTAATGGTGTTCTCCGTGGCATTGGTGTTGACGTTGGTCAGTGTCACGGCGGCTTTGGGCACGGCGGCTCCGCTCGGATCTGTAACCGTCCCGGTTATGTCGCCCGATGTAATCGATTGCGCCCCAGCACCGGTATTTATGGCTACGCCCATGCACAGGGCGAGGCACACCGGCAGTAAGTGTCTCAGCATCGTACCCTCCCACTGGAAACTAATGTTAGATTAGCTTCCAAACCTGGTCTCGCTCTGAGCAACTTACTAGCCACTATGTCTTTGGGGCGGTAAAGACCCCGATAGAGGGGATGAAGAGCCGGCACGGTTAAATTTCGGACAACCTGAAGGTCCGAAAAACGACAGATTGTAGTGGAAGGCGGCGCGATCACGGCACGCTATATGGAATCCGGCAGCCGATTATATGGATTCTAAGAGCCTGGCGTCTGATTACTCGCGCGCAGGCGCCGTGCACCGGTGGGCTTAGATCCCCGATTGCAACGTGCGATCATGGTCGCATCGCATGATTTCAGACCCAATCCACGAAGAGTGGCTGGCGGCCGCGCGCACCGCCATGGAGATCGAGGCCGGAGCGGTGGCGCGGGCCGCGGCGCGCCTGGGCGGCGAGCTGATTCGCGCCGTGGAGTTGATCCGGGCTCATCCGGGCAAGGTGGTAGTCACGGGCATCGGCAAGTCCGGACACATCGCCCGTAAGATGGTAGCCACCCTGTGCAGCACCGGCACGGCCGCGGTTTTCCTGCACCCCGCCGAAGCCGTGCACGGCGACCTGGGGATCTACACGCCCGGCGACCCCACCGTGCTGGTCTCGAAAAACGGCAGCTCGCCCGAGCTGTTATCGCTGGTGCCCCTGCTGCGGGAGTTCCATTCGCCGCTGATCGGGATTCTCGGCAGCGCCGCCGCGCCGCTGGCCGCCCAGCTGGACGTACTGCTGGACGCCTCGGTGGAGCGCGAGGCGGATCCGCATAACCTGGCGCCCACGGCCAGCGCAGTGGCCGCCCTGGCTCTCGGAGACGCTCTGGCCATAGCCCTGATGTGCGCGGGCAATTTCACCCGGGAGGATTTCGGCCGCTACCATCCCGGCGGCCAACTCGGCCGCAACCTGCGCCTTTCGGTGCGCGAGGCCATGCACGGCCGCGATGAGGTAGCCCGCGTTTCGCCGGAGGCTTCGCTCAAAGAGGTGATTATCGCCATGACCCTCCAGCCGCTGGGAGGCGCCTGCGTGGTGGCGGCCGATGGCGCGCTGGCCGGCTTCATCACCGATGGCGACCTGCGCCGCGCCCTCACCACCCACGACGATATCCGGGGCCTGAGCGCCGGGGACGTCATGACCCGGAAGCCCGTCACCATCGGGCCGGAGGTCAGCCTCGGCGCGGCCCTCGACCTGATGGAGCGGCGCCCGTCGCAGATTTCGGTATTGCCGGTGGTGAACGAGGCCGGACAGGCGCTCGGGCTGCTCCGGATTCATGACATCTACCTGGGTTCGCGTTAGGCCCGGATAAAACCATTGCGAAGTTCGCGCCGCTAGCGTACAGTGAATCGAATCGGAGGATATATGGCCTTCTGTAGCAATTGCGGAGCCCAGGTAAGCGGAGCTTTCTGTGGCAATTGCGGCACGCCGGTACGCGCCGCGGGAGCGCCCGCGCCAATCCCCGCCGCCGCGAGCGCCGCGGGCGTACCGCCCGCGCCCGTGCGCAGAACCAGCCCGCTGGTCTGGGTGCTGGTAGTGATCCTGGGGCTGTTCGTCCTGGGCGGCGCGGCCACCGTGGGAACGGGCCTGTTCATTGCCCACAAAGTGCGGCAGGCGGGCCTCGATCCCGGCCTGATGCGCCGCAACCCCGGCTATGCGGTCGCCAAGATGTTCCTGGGGGCTCATCCGGACCTGGAGGAAGTGAGCCATGACGATAACGCCGGCTCCATCACCGTGCGCGACCGGCACACCGGTAAGGAGACCACCCTCAACTTCAACGACATCCAGAATGGCCGCTTCCACATCACCGCCGAGGGCGATAACGGCGAAACCGCCACGCTGAATTTTGGCGGTGGCGCCGCCAAGCTGCCCGCCTGGGTGCCGGCGTATCCGGGATCGAACGGAAAGGCCACTTTTTCAGCCACTGGAACCGATAACCAGGGCGCCAAGGAAGGCGGCACATTCGCCTTCAGCACGCCGGATTCGCCCGCGCAGGTTTTGTCTTTTTACCAGGACAAGGCGCGCGACGCGGGGATGAAGGTCAACGTGAACACTACCACCCCACAGGGCGGCATGTTCACCGCCGAGGACGAGGGCAGCCACCGCTCCCTGGTCGTTGTCGTGGGTCGTTCGGGACCGGACACCACCGTCAGCGTGACTTACGGGTTGAAGGAGTAGGGCGGACGCCGGGTCATCCGTGGCCGAGATACATCAGCCAGCCCAAGCCGAATAGCGCAACCACGAAGCAGGCGAAGATGTAGATGCCGTAGTGGAGGCGTTCGCGGTCCGTGCGCTTGGTGACCACGCCCATCACCACGGCCGTGCACAGCGAAAACAGTATGGCCGCCTCGAAATGCGAAAGCGTCATTTTGGGCATCAGTCTTTTCTCCCCGCGGCGATCTCGAAAGCATCCACCATGGCCAGCAGGTTCAGCAGGCCGGCGGCCACCAGGAACTTGGTGCCGTAATCATGGACGTGGCCGGCTACATCCGGCTGATTGTACCCCAGCCACACACTCAGCAGATAGAAAATGCCCCCGCAGACATCGCCGAAAAAGCCGCCCCAGTTGATCAGCGCGGTGAGCAGGTCGCCATTCTGCGGGTGGAACATCGCGCCGCGCATCATCAGGCCGCTCACAAACATGACCGTGACCGCCGCCAGCAGCAGGATTCCCCGGCCGGTCCGCTTCAGGAGGAAGTGGCCTCCTCCGGGAACCAGCCATCCCAAGGCCACGGCCGGCGCCCAGGTGGCCAGGGGCGGCGTTACCGGCTTCTCTTCGTTTGCTTTGGCTGTCGCTTTCGCCATTCTCTCCTGAGTGTAGCAGTGCGGGCTTGCGGGCGGGCCGGTACCGTCTGAACCCACACCCGGCGCATAATCATCAGAGGAACACGCTCATGAGATTCGACGACAACTCGCTCAGTATCGGACGCACGCCCCTGGTGCGCCTCAACCGTCTGGCCCAGGGAGCTTCGGCCACCATTTGGGCCAAAATCGAAGGACGCAACCCGGCCTATTCCGTCAAGGACCGCATCGGCGCCTCCATGGTATGGGATGCCGAAAAACGCGGCGCGCTCGGCCCCGGCAAGGAACTGGTGGAGCCCACCAGCGGCAACACCGGCATCGCGCTGGCTTTCGTGGCGGCCGCGCGGGGCTATCCCATTACCCTCACCATGCCCGAGACCATGTCGCTCGAGCGCCGCAAGGTGCTGGCCGCTTTCGGAGCCAAGCTCGCGCTCACCGACGGCTCCAAAGGTATGAAAGGCGCCATCGCCAAGGCCGAAGAGATCGCCCAATCGGACCCGTCCCGCTATGTTCTCTTGCAGCAGTTCAAGAACCCCGCTAATCCCGAAATCCATTTCCGTACCACCGGGCCGGAGATCTGGGAGGATACCGAAGGCCAGATTGACGTGCTGGTTTCGGGCGTGGGCACGGGCGGCACCATCACCGGCGTTTCGCGCTATATCAAGCAGGTTCGCGGCAAAGCCGTCCTCTCGGTAGCGGTCGAGCCAGTGACGAGCCCGGTCATCACCCAGCAGCGCAAAGGCGAGCCGCTGGCGCCCGGGCCGCACAAAATTCAGGGCATCGGGGCGGGCTTCATCCCCGAGACTCTGGATCTAGGCATGGTGGACCGCGTGGAGACCGTCACCAACGAGGAGTCCGTGGAGTTCGCGCGGCGGCTCGGGCGGGAAGAGGGCATCCTGTCGGGGATCTCCTGCGGGGCGGCCGCGGCGGTGGCTGTGAGACTGGCGCGGCAGCCTGAATTCGCGGGCAAGACCATCGTGGCGGTGCTGCCGGATTCCGGCGAGCGCTACTTGAGCACGGTACTCTACGAAAGCCTGGTCTGAGTTTTTCGCGGCCGCGCGGAACGGGCTTGCTAAAGCGGACCGATTAGGTATAATAAGGTTCTAACACCTGAAATGGTGTATTCCTGGAGGCACTATGAGTTCTTCTCGCCGCAACTTTCTGGTGGCCGGGATCGGATTGCCCGCGCTCGCATCCGCTTCCCGCTCCGCCGATCCGGAACCCCAAACTCGCGCCCGGCGCTCTTCGGATGTCCAGTTCGAATACCGCATCCTGGGCAAGACCGGCCTCAAAGTCACCGCCGTGGGCATGGGCTGCATGGTCACCTCGGATGGCAGCGTGGTCGAGCGCGCGGCCGATATGGGCATCACCTATTTCGACACGGCCCGCGGCTACTCCGGGGGCAACAACGAGCGCATGGTCGGCGCCGCCCTCAAGGGGAAGCGCAACAGCATCACGCTGTCGAGCAAATCGCATTCCGCCACCGGGAAGGAGGCGCTCAATGACCTGGATACCAGCCTGAAGGAACTCGGCACCGATCACCTGGACATCTGGTACCTCCACGCCAAGACTAAGCCGGAAGAGGTTACCGACGACCTGATCGAAGCTCAGCAAACCGCCAAAAAGGCCGGCAAGATCCGGTTCGCCGGCGTCAGCACTCACGCCGGCCAGCCTACGCTGGTGCCGTGGCTGGCGAAGAATCCCAATATCGATGTGGTCCTGAGCGCCTATAACTTCACCCTGGAACCCGCTGTCACCACGGCCCTCGAGCAGGCCGCCGCGGCGGGCAAGGGCGTGGTAGCCATGAAGGTGATGGCGGGCGGATTCCGCACCATCAAGCCGGGCGATCCCGCCTACGCGAAGCTCAAGCAGGATGGCGGGTTGCTGGCGGCTCTCAAGTGGGCCATGCGCAACCCTAAGGTGGTCAATACCACCATCCCCAGCATTACCGATAACGACCAACTCGCGGAGAACCTCACGGCCATGGGGCATCCCTACGGCGCCGCCGAAGAGAAACTGCTGGCCGAGCGCCTGGAGCTCATCCGGCCGCTCTACTGCCGCACGTGCGGCCAGTGCGACGGCGCTTGCCGGCAGGGCCTTCCCGTAGCCGATATGCTGCGCATCCTGACCTATGCCGATGGTTACGGGCAGTTCGCGCTGGGCCGCGAGCGTTTCCTGGAACTGGCCCCCGAGCATACCAGCGTAAAATGCGGCGATTGCCCGAGCTGCACCGTTCAGTGCCCGCATGGAGTTAAAGTAGTAGAACGCCTGATTCGGGCACAGGAACTATTCGCATGCTAAAACTCGTCTTCGGAGCAGCTCTGGTGGCCGGCGTGCTCGCCGCGCAGAGCCTTCCCGCTCCTACGTGCACTCTCGTGCCGGGCTGGACGCAATCCGGGCCGGCCCGCTCCTATGTTTCCGACAACCTGTTCGAGTATATGGACGGGAACGCGGAAGGCTATCTCATCTACGGCTTTCAGAAGATGCAAGGAGTCACCTGCAAGAAGGGCGAAGTTACCTTCGTAGTGGACGTCTCCGACATGGGCGACGCCGATTCCGCCTACGGCATCTTCACCGCGAACTTCGATTCGCGGCAGCCCGCTAACCCGGTCGGTATGGGTGGTCAGATCCAGCCGCGGCGTGCCACCTTCGCCAAGGGCCAATACTATGTGGAGATCGGGGCCAATCCGGAAGGCGACCATACCGCCGCCCTGACGGAGTGGATCACGGCTCTCGATAAGACCGTTTCCGGCAGCACCACCGTTCCTCCCGCGATGTCGTGGTTTCCGGCGGAGAAGCGCACGGGGCTGCGGCTGGTTCCGGAGAGCGCGCTGGGGATCCGCCTGCTGAAGCGCGGCTACGTGGCTCAGTACGATTACGGCAAGGCCTTCGTGGTGCTTGAGGCTTCGCCCGAATCGGCCGCCGCCGTGATCCAGAAACTGAAAACCCGCTTCGGTGAAAACACTCCGGCGACCATTGCCGACGAAGCCTTCCAAGCCAACGATAAGTACCTCGGCAAGCTCTGTTTCTTCCGCAAGGGCAGGTACATCGGCGGTTACACGATCACCCAGGACGGCTACGACGGAGTGGCGTTGTCGAAGGCGCTGGCCGATAAAATCCAATAAGTCCGCCCCATTAGGCAATTGAAATAGCGGCCGCCGGAGCTCCCGCTTCGGCGGCACGGTTCCTCACCATTCGGTAAGCCGTCCGGTTCGTTTTCGCGCGGATTGCCCCAACCCGGTCTTTGCCTTGCTCCGGATGCGGGAGCGACTCTGGAGAGTTGCGCAAGGAGCATCGCAATGCCATTCGTCAACGTAGGAAAAGAAAACTCCGGAGCCATCGATCTTTATTATGAGGATCATGGTTCGGGCGACCCCGTTGTCCTGATTCACGGATACCCGTTGAACGGCGCCTCCTGGGAAAAGCAGACCGCCGCGCTTCTAAACGCGGGTTTGCGGGTCATCACCTACGACCGCAGAGGATTCGGCAAATCCAGCCAGCCCACCACCGGCTACCACTACGATACTTTCGCCGAAGACCTGCACAAGCTCGTGACCCAGCTCAGACTCCGCAATTTCGCGCTGGTGGGCTTCTCCATGGGGGGCGGCGAAATAGCGCGCTACATAGGGAAATATGGCTCGAAAGGGGTCACCAGCGCCGTGATTATCGATGGTGTGCCGCCCTTCCTGCTGAAAACGCCGGAGAACCCCGAAGGCGTGGATGGCTCTGTGTTTGAGGGTATCGAAAAGGCCGTCTCCGCGGACCGTTACGCATTCTTTACCGGGTTCTTCGACAATTTCTACAATACGGATGTATTTCTGGGCAAGCGCGTCAGCCCCCAGGCCGTCCAGGCCAGTTGGAATGTCGCGGCCCAGTCGTCCGCCACGGCCAGTCTGGCCTGCGTGCCGGCGTGGGGTGAGGATTTTCGCGCGGATCTCGCCCGGATCGACGTTCCTACCCTGGTCATTCACGGCGATGCGGACCGGATTGTGCCCATTGACGCCGGTGGCCGCCGGACCGCCCAGTTGGTTCAGGGCGCTCGCCTGGTGGTGGTCAAAGATGGGCCGCATGCGACCATCTGGACCCATGCGGACGAAGTTAACGAGGCGCTGGTCGATTTCCTGGGCAAAGGGGCGCAAGGGCGCACCGCTTCGGCATCCCCGTTGTAACAGGCCGCCGCCGGCCAAAGCCGGAATTTCACGTTCACAGTCGCGGGGCCCGCGGGCCATGACCTCAGCCGCCCGCGCTATGGATGCGGCCGGCCGACGGCTTTCAAATCCCAGAAAATGGCGCAGTCCCCGATGTCGGCTCGCTGGTTGTAGAGAGACTTCAGACCGAGGTCGTCGATCTCATCGTCGTCGCAACTGAAAGCTGTGGCGAACGATCCCGATTGCACCTGTTGCTTAACCTCGGCTTCGGTGATGATGTGCAGCCGCGCGCGTTCCGCGGGAGGCAGGTTGACTTTGTGGGAATAGGACAATTCGAATCCCGGTGGCGGCAGGCGCCTGGTCAGGAAATAGATCGGCTCATCGGCATAGAGCCTCGCGTTTGGCGGCGTTACCTGGTCGATTTTGGCCGCCAGGACTTTGTACCTGCCCCACCAGATGTCGTCCCGGCGATTGTAGAGAGTCTCGCCGAGTCCCAATGCGAACAGCGCGGTGACCAACAACACCGGCCATAACGGGCGGTCTGGCTCGAGCACGCGCGAGCTGATCGCATACAGTCCCACGCCGGCTAGAATCGCCACAAACGGCACGATGAAGAGAAAGTACTGGGGGAAGGTTGGATGCGCGCGGCCAGCCTCGGCGGAAAGAGCGAGGGCCAGCCACGCGCACAGGTAGAACTCCGCTTTCAACGCGGGCGCCCACCCGCTTCTGCGCGCCACGTACAACAGGCCGAATAAGGCGAGCAGTCCGAGCAGCAGCGCCTGGCCGGAATCGATCCAGGACGCCAGGACTTCCAGGTCGTGGCGCGTCGTCTCAGGCCAATACAGTTCGCGAAAAAAGACGTGGTATTGAACCAGGTTGAACCAGGTCTGTCGCGGCCCCAGCGAAAACAACCGGAACACCGGCACGAACGCAATCGCCGTGCCAATCGTGAAAGCGGCGGACTTGAGCCATCGGTTGCCCGAGCGATTGTAAATGCACATCCAGGCGAGCAGCACCGGGACAGCGGCGGCGGACAGAAGCGAGGAACCGGCCGCGGCTCCGGCGACCAGGCCGGCCAGCCCCGGCAGCAGCCATCCACTTCGACCCACGGCGCGCACGGAAATCCGGAAAGCCAGGGCCAGCGTGAACAGACACATGCCGTAGGCCTGTGCCAAAGGTCCGAAAACGAAGACCCGGGCATTCAGGCCAGCCGCCAGGCCAACTGCTACGCCGCCAGCCAGGCGCCAGCTCGGGACGGGGAAGCGGCGGGCAAAATAATCGGCCGTGAGCAGAACCGCGCCGATCGTGAGCAGCGCCGAGAACGCATGCGCAACGTGCCAACTTTGACCCCACACGCTCATCCACCATGCATTCCAGTAAGCGTTCAAAGGCGACTGCGGGAAGCAGAAATCGATGTATGGTTTCTTGCCGGCTAGGATTAATTGGGCTGCCAGCAGATGAAAAGTTTCATCCCAGGCAAACGCCCAGGCTTGCGAATAAATCAGGAATGCCGCCGCGTATACCGAGAGCGCGCCCCAAAACCCCAGGTACCACCCTCGGCGGGGCGTTTGCAATTCTTCAACTGGATCCAGCAAGCCGCATTATGCCACGACTTCGCTTACCGAATCATCCGCACGAGCCCCCAGCAAACCAGGCAGACCCAGAAATCCACGGCCAAGCCCCAATCCAGCTGGTAGAGCTGGTGTTGCGCACGCGGCGGGAGGAAGCGCTCCACGCTGAAGTAGATGGCATTCCCCGCCACCACGGCGATCAGGGATTGCCAGAACGGCCGCTTCACGGCTCTCACCCGTTGACCAATCGCATGGCCCGCTCGGCGTAGCGCGGGCCGGCGGTCCCGTTCTGGGGAAAGGCCTCCCCGAGACGGCGCAGTTCCTCGGGCGTCAAGCGAATCTGGAGCGCCCCCAGGTTCTCCTCCAGGTAGCGGACACGCTTGGTTCCCGGGATGGACACGATGTCGTCGCCCTGGGCGAGCACCCAGGCCAGCGCAAGCTGCGCCGGGGGACAGCCTATCTCGCGGGCCATCTGCTCTACCGCTTCGGCAAGGCGCAGATTGCGCTGGAAGTTCTCACCCTCGAAGCGCGGGTGGTGGCGGCGGAAGTCATCCTCGGGCAGATCCTCGTTCTTCTTAAAGCGCCCGGTCAGGAAGCCCCGACCGAGCGGGCTGTAGGCAACGAAGCCCACTTGGAGTTCGCGGCAAGCGGCCAGTATCCCGTCTTCCGGGTCGCGGCTCCACAGCGAGTACTCGGTCTGAAGCGCGGCGATGGGATGCACGGCGCACGCCCGCCGGATGGTCGCCGGCGCCGCCTCGGACAATCCCAGGTAGCGGACCTTGCCGGCGCGCACCAGTTCCGCCATCGCGCCGACGGTGTCCTCGATTGGCGTGGCGGGGTCCACGCGATGCTGGTAATAGAGGTCGATGACCTCGACGCCGAGTCGCTGGAGACTGGCCTCGCAAGCTACGCGCACGTACTCGGGCCGTCCGTTGACCCCCAGGAACTCGCCGTGCGGCCCGCGGACGTTGCCGAACTTCGTGGCGAGGATCGCCTGCTCGCGGCGCCCGCGGAGGGCCCGCCCAACCAGCTCTTCGTTCCGGCCCATCCCATACATGTCCGCGGTGTCCAGAAAGTTGACGCCCACGTCGATGGCGCGGTGGATGGTAGCAATCGATTCGGTCTCATCGCCGCGGCCGTAAAACTCCGACATGCCCATGCACCCAAGGCCCAGAGCGGGCACGCTGAGTTCACTGCCAAGTTTGCGTTGTTGCATCGTAGTTTCCATTCTATAGGCCGCCATCCACCGCGGTCTCACTCCGAATCCACAGGCCCATCGCCCCTGGCAAGCTCTTCGATCAGCGTCTCCCGGCGCCTGCCGGCGGCCTCGACGGCCGAATCCATGGCCACCCAGTAGAGCGCCGCGCCGATGGCGGCCGCCATCGCCAGCACGGCCGCGAAGGCCGCCTGGCTGGCCAGGGCGTAGCGCGCCAGGTAGGCCAGCGCCACCGGCAGCAGCGCCACGGGATACAGCAGGAAAATCAGGGCCTGGAAACGGCTTGAAGCTCCGCCTCCGGAGACCCGTTCCGGCTTCAGGGGCCGTGGGTAGTATACCGAACTGACATTGCCCAGCGCCATCACATACGAGGCGCAGATTCCCACCACCAGCAGCGTCTCGAGCACCTGGCCCCAGCCCGCCAGCAGGCGCAGCGCCGCGACGATGGCGGTCAGCAGCAGCACCTCCGCGTAGATAAATACCAGGCTGGCGATATTCTTGGCTACCAGCGCGGTCCCGACGGGATGCGGAATGACGAAATAGATGCGCGCCGCCGAACGGTCCAGCCCGAAACAGTTCCAGTAGGAGACCTGGCCCAGCAGCGTCAAGGCGTAGAGCGAAACGATGGTCAGGAAATTCCGTTCGATGGCGCCCTGGCCGACGTGATGGGGCCGCATCGCCATCGGCAGCCATACCAGCAAGCCAAACGTGAACCCCATGATGAAGACCGTGCGGAAGCGCGGGGTGCGTGCCAGCGAGCGCAGCTCCTTTTCCACCATGCCGGCCAGGGGATCGCGCCAGATCCATCCGGGTAAGCGGTAGAAGCGTTCGAGAAACCCTTCGCGCCGCGCGCCGCCTTCGAGCGGACGGGCTTGTGCGGCCTCCGCGTCGAAGCGCAGCCCGCGCTCGAACTGCGCACGGCCGAACCAGCCCGCCACTGCCGTCCAGCAGCCCAGCGTCAAGAGCGCCAGACCCGCCGGCCCTCCCGGCAAACTCGCGCGCGCCGCCGCGCCCCACGGCCAAATCGCCGCGCCCAAGACAGCCGCTCCGCTGCCTAGCCAGGCTGGATGGTACCCGGAGACCATCACCAGGCGCGGCGCCACCCAAAGCATCAACATCCCGAGCACCACCAGTTCCCGCACCCCGCGGCGCGAGAGCAGCCGCTCGAGCAGGCTCCGCATGCCGGAGGCCAGCAGCAGGTTGAAGCACAGGAATAGCAGCGCCGCGATGGCCGCCCGCGGCCAGTCGCGCCCATTGCCGGACGCCGGGTTCGCCAGGATCCCCAGCATACCTGCGCCCAGCACCATGACCATCTCCCCGGCCCCCGTGAGCCGCAGCAGAAGATCCACCAGAAAGAGCTTCCCATGGGCGATGGGGTAGGCTAGCAACTTGCGGGTGTCCAGCGCGGATCCCAGGTTGGCGGTCAGGACGGGCGCGATCTGCCAGTACACGAAAACGCCCAGGAACCCGAGGGGCGCGTACACCCGCAGCGCCGCCAACCGGGCCGCGTAGGCCAACGCAAAAACCGCGCAGGCCACCCCGGCCCACATGCCGTACCACAGCACGGCTACCAGCGCGGAGAGCACCGCGCCCCGGCGCTTGCCCATCCGCATCGAAATTGCCTGGGCCCGCAGAATGGCGGCGATCATAGCCAGCTCAGCCGCTCCGCCGGCCGTTCGGCTCCCACCAGGCGCACGAAGGCGTCTTCCAGC
>Ga0326728_10021263_pt1 | contig 12228 bp, 2 predicted proteins | sample MB3enrmetagenome_FD_207602 | JGI IMG/M metagenome (GOLD analysis project Ga0326728, IMG submission 207602) | Lab enriched peat soil microbial communities from McLean, Ithaca, NY, United States - MB31MN | ecosystem: Environmental > Terrestrial > Soil > Wetlands > Peat | place: USA: New York...
GGCGCTGGGCGCGACCAGCGTGACGGTGACCACGCCGGCGGCGTCGGAGACGGCCAGCGGGAACAACCTCTTCACGGTGACGGCGGGCACTGCGGTTGTGACCACGATCGCGCCCAACAGCGGGCAACAGGGGCAGACGCTGACGGCGGTGGCAATCACCGGCCAGTACACGCATTTCGGCTCGACTTCCACGGTGACCTTCGGCAACACGGGGGTGACGGCCAGCAGCATTTCGGTGACCGACGCGACACACCTCACGGCCACGGTGGCGATAAGCGCGACCGCGGCTACCGGCACCACTAGTGTGACGGTGACCACGTCGGCGGCGTCGGAGGCGGCCAGCGGGAATAACCTGTTCACGGTGACGGCGGGCACTCCGGTTGTGACCATGATCGCGCCCGCGAGCGGGCAGCAGGGGCAGACGCTGACGGCGGTGGCAATCACCGGCCAGTACACGCATTTCGGCTCGACTTCCACTGTGACCTTCGGCAACACGGGAGTGACGGCCAGCAGCATTTCGGTGACGGACGCGACACACCTGACGGCCACGGTGACCATTAGCCCGACGGCGGCGCTGGGCGCAACCAGCGTGACGGTGACCACGGGGAGCGAGGTGGCCACGGGCAGCAACCTGTTCACGGTGAAGCTGATGCCACCCAACGTCTACGCTCACCGGCGCCCCATCACCATCGACCATACCAAGGTCCCAGATACCGATCAGGCCAACTTCCCGGTTCTCATCTCCGGCGTCTATCCCTTCCTCGCCGGCACTGCCAACGGCGGACAGGTCCAGAGCCCCAACGGATACGACATCATCTTCACCTCCGATTTCGCCGGCACTACAAAGCTCGACCACGAAATCGAATCCTACGATCCCGTGACCGGCACGATCAACATGTGGGTGCGCGTTCCGTTGCTCTCGCACAGCTGCGACACGGTCATCTACATCGTCTACGGCAACGGGGCCGTCCTCAACAGCCAAGCTAACCCGACGGGGGTCTGGGATAGCAGCTACAAGGGCGTTTGGCACTTGGCGAACGGCGGCGCTCTCAGCGTGTTGGATTCGACAACCAACGCAAACAACGGCTCCGTTACAGGATCGGTGATCGCGACTACTGGCGAGATTGGCGGCGCTGCTGGAGGGTTCAATAGCGGCAGTTATGTCGGCATCGCCAATCGGAGCGGACTGGACACTCTCCCGAACACGGATTGGACGGTGGAGGCCTGGGTCAACCCAACAGCCTATGTGAACGAAAGCGCCATCCTTGTCTTTAACAACGATGGGCTGATAGAGACGGGAAGCGGCAAGTGGGGGCTCATCCATGCTGGCAACTCAATCACCTCCAGCGCCCCCGCGATTGCGCCCTCCGCCTGGACCCACGTTGTCGCCGTATACTCGCACAGTTCCGTAACGGGAACACTCTATACGAATGGGGTCAGCAGCGACGGGGCGCTCGTGGGGGATACCGGCTACGCTTTTCAGGGCATCTATGAAATGGGAAACGGGTGGCCCGGACATAGCTATCAAGGATCGCTCGATGAAGTGAGGGTATCCAATGTCGCCCGCTCGGCCGACTGGATCGCCGCCCAATATGCCAACCAAAGCTCTCCGGCCACGTTCGTTTCCTTTGGGCCGGAAGGCACCATCGGGGTCAACGTCTGCCCTAGCGCAGTCACGATGCCGGGCGGACAAACGCAGCAGTTCACGGCCATCGTAACCAACACCGGCAACCAGGCGGTGGCGTGGAGCCGCGCTCCGGCAGGCGCCGATAGCATCGATCCGGCCAGCGGTCTGTACACCGCCCCCGCCGCAGTTGCCTCGACCGCGACGGTGACCGTCACCGCCACCAGCCAAGCCGATGCCACCAAGGCGGGTAACGCCGCCGTGACCCTGGCGCCTGCGGGAACGGGCGTCGCTCCGTACCGGCCGGCGTGTTCCAGCATCGATCCCAGCAACCCCCTGACCACGAATCTCGTTGGGTTGTTCCTCATGAACGAGGGGAGCGGCCCGACGACCTTGAACCTCGCCGACGGACAGCTTGCTAACTTCTCGGGGACCAGTCTTCCGACCTGGTTTCCCTCCGACCCATCGGTGCTCTTCAACGGCGGCGCTTCCGGCAACAGTTACCTGGATGCCGGGGCCGACCCGATATTCGACCAACTTCCCATCGGCCAAATGACACTGGTCGCCAAGGTATACACGCCCGTAGTCGCAGCCGGGGGCGTGGCCGAGAAGAACGACGCCAATGCGGCCGACTCCGGGTTCGACTTCGGATGGTACGGCAACGGTGCGCTGGCGCTTACTGTCGAGCGAAGCGTCTCCAATTTGCAGGTCCAGGCGGGCGCCGGAGCCGTCACCGCGGGGCAGTGGATGCAGGTGGCGTTTACCTGGGACGGCACGGTCGGCGCCGCCGCGGCGGCGCACCTGTTCATCAACGGGGCCGAGCAGGCCAAGGCTGTTGCATCGGACGGCAGCGGCACAATCGGATACGCCAACGCGACCAACAGGCCGTTCCTCATCGGGAACAGCAGTTTCTACTTCCCAGGGTCGTTCAACGGCAAGATGGCCTACCTGGCGGTTTACAAGGGCCGCATTCTCGCACCGGCCGAGATGAACCAACTCGACGCGGCGCCTCCGATAAGCTGTGTCGAGCCGGGAACGCCCGTGACCCTGAGCGCAGTGCCCGCCTCCATCTTCCCGTCGCAGACCTCCGCCATCACCGCAAACGAGTTCGTCACATGGAGCTTGACGGGGCCCGGCGCGCTTTCCACGTCCGGTCCGTCGCTTAGAACGGTCTATACAGCGCCGTCTTCCTTCACCACGCAACAGACCGTGACCATCACGGCCACTAGCCAAGCCGATATCGCCAAAACGGCAACAGTGCCGGTCGCACTGCTCCTCATACCTAGCCTGCAGGTCGCGTTGCAGACCGACGCCTCGTCGTACCAGCCAGGCCAGAACGTCGCCGTGACCATCACCACTCAGGCCGCCCCTGCCGCGGGCAATGCCGCCAGCACGCAGATCGGCCTGACCAATCCGGATGCCACTGTAACCACGATCGCCCCATTTCCGCTGGCCACCGGCCAGACCAACGTGCAGCAGGTCTCTTGGGCGGTTCCAGCCATTCCTCCACCCGCCATACCTCCGATTCCGCCAAGCGCCGGCGCGTCCCTGTTCGGTGTCAATCTCATCGTAAATGGCGATGCGGAAGCGAATGTCGGCAGCGCGGACGGGAATACCGTGATACGCCCCATCACGGGCTGGACGCCGACCAGCAATTTCACGGTGGCTCAGTATGGCGAAGCCAGCGGCGCTTGTTGCGGCTACCCGACCCTGCCGAGCTCTCCCGGCCCCCCCAATCGCGGCAGCAACTACTTCGCCGGCGGCCCGGACACCGCCTTCTCCCAAGCCACGCAGGACATCGACGTCAGTTCTGTTGCCGCTCTCATCGATGACGGACTTGTCCCTTATCAGTTCTCCGCTTATCTCGGTGGTTGGTATGACCAGGGGGACTACGCCGTGGTCACGGCCGATTACAAGAACGCGGCCGGAACCATTATCTCAACCGCCACTCTAGGCCCCGTTACGAACATAGACCGCAACAACGTTACAGGCTTGTTGTTGCGCTCCACCAACGGGACCCTGCCGCCGGGAACCCGAACCGCGACCATTACCATGGCCATGACACGCCTGGAAGGGGACTATGACGATGGGATTGCCGACAACCTGTCCTTGGTCCTTACCGGTCCTCAGGGCGCCAGCGACAACTACCTAGCCGCGCTGGTTTCGGCGGACAATCAGCCCCTGAACTTCGCGGTTCAGGCTAGCTGGACCGATGTGGTAGGAAATGCCTACGGACCCGTCTCCGCGCAAGCCCAAGCCACCGAGGTGCTCCCAGCCGTCAGCGCCGTTCTGAGCGCCGCGTCCACGGCCCTCTCCGGCGATACCATCGGCTACTCGGCCACCTTCACGAATCTCGGCCACGCCACGGCGTCTTCTCTGGCCGCCTCCATCACGTTCCCCGACGGCACGGTCCAGCCGCTCGCGCTTTCCTCCACCGTCCTGGCTCCGCAGGCCAGCGCGCAGGCAACCGCCAGTTTTGCGATTCCTTTCACTCAAGCCAGCGGCGATCTGTTCTCGCGCGTTTCCGTCACCTGGGTCGATTCCCGGAACAGCGCGTACGGCCCGAGCCTTTCGACGGTCAAAACCAGCGTCACCAGCCTCGCCACGCTGCTGCAAGGCGCCACCCTCACGGCCTCTCCCAACAGCCCCGGCCCCTACATTACGGGAACCGCCCAGACCTTCACCGTCGTCCTGAAGAACCCAGCCGGCGCTCCCGTGCCCGGCATTCCTCTCGCGTTCCACGCCACTGGCGCAAACGTAGCCGGCGCGGCGGCCGTCACCGACTCCAATGGCAGCGCGGCATTCACCTATGCCGGAACCCAATCCGGCGCCGACAACGTGCAGGCCAGCATCAACCTCGGCGCGGGACTCCTAACCTCCAACGGCATTCCGGTCTATTGGGTCGCACCTCTGAGCGCCATTTCGACCACGCCTGTCGGCGGAACCTTCTTCGCCGCCGATGCTTCCGGCGTCTTCAATGCCACCGCGGCAACCCCCGTCGTCTTTGCGCAGGCCTTCCCCACAATCGGCTTCCACGCTCCTTCCGGCGTCGTGCTCAACAATACCTCCGGCGTCACCGGAGCGACTCGGCCCTTCACCGATATCACGACCGACATCTCCGATAACTTCTCCGGGGTGCTTCCCGCTCCGCGGGCCGGCGTGGGATCGCTTGCCTCCTTCCAGGCCGCCTTCACCGCTTCGTTGCTGGTGACCGCAGCCGGTGACGTCACCTTCACCGTCTATTCCGACAACGGTTTCGTCTTCGGCGTGGGCAACGGCGCCGTCTCCAAAGGAGGCGCTAACGTCAACCCGCCCGCTTCCGGCATGACCGCTCTCGCCGCTTACCCCGTCATGGGCGCCTATAACCAAGCGGCGGCGCCGCCCGCGGGCAGCACGGTCACCGTCCACTTCCCGGTTCCCGGCAACTACCCCTACGAACTGGACTATGCCACCACCGGCGCCGGCAACCTCGTGCTCTCCCTGGCCAGTTCGGCTTCTTCCGGCTACATCGTTCCACCGGCCGGCGCCGTGCTGCTCACCCCATTGATCCTCACGTCCCAGCCCACCGGCGCTGTCCAGTCGGTCACCGCCAACCTCACCGATGCCGCCGGCCAGCCTCTCGCCAACCGGACCGTTGTCCTCACCGTCACCGGCGCCAACCCCATAGTCCTCGGCATCGACACGTACACCGACGCCAACGGCAACTTCACTTTCATCTATCCGGGGAACGTGGGTGGCCTCGATACGCTCCAGGCCAGCGCCGCGCTGTATGGCAATACGATCCCTTCCAATGCCACCACCATGCAATGGCAGGGCGGCCCGCAGGGGGCCCAGCCGCCGCGGATCGCCGTGAGCGGCCCCGGCTTGATCACGCTGCCCAATACGGGAACCTACAACGCCACCGTCACCGATCCGGCCGCCCCTCAGGGAGGCGCCATCGCCGTCAATTGGACTCAGGTCGGCGGACCGGGCACGATCACATTCAATCCAGCCACCGGCCCCACCACCGTGGCCACGTTCAGCCAGCCTGGAACCTACATGCTCCAGGTCGCGGCCAGCGACTCGCTGGGCAGCAACTCCGCCTCGGTAGGCCCCATCACCGTCAGTTCCGCGGCGGGCCAGCCCGTTCCGTCGGGCTGGATACTCAGCCCGCTCGATCACGCCCAGGTTTCGGGCGTCGTTCCCATCGTCCTGATCCCGGGCGAGACCTTGACCAGCGGAACGCTGAGCTACTACCCGGCCTCCAACCCGGCTGCGGCGACCATTCTGAACGCCAACGTCACCGGCAGCGGCACGCTGTCCACGCCGCTCGATACCACGCTTTTGCCTAACGGAAGCTATGGCATCTTGCTGAGCGCCACCGACTCGACCGGCAAGACCCAAAACAGCACTCTGGACATCGTGGTGGCTGGCGATTACAAACCCGGCCGCGTCACCACCACGGTCACCGACCTGGTCGTTCCCGCCCCCGGCCTTTCCATCCCGATCCAGCGCACTTACGACAGCCTGGTGCGCTCCACTTCCAGCGACTTCGGCTACGGCTGGACCCTGGGCGTCAACGTACAGTTGGAGGTTTCCCCCTCCAACGACGTGACGCTCACGCTCAACGGCCAGCGCCGCACCTTCTACTTCACGCCCTACGAGCCCGGCTTCGATTCTCTTCCGGGCCTTTTTGTGCCCAACCTGCTGGGCGTGTACTTCTCTGCCTACACGCCGGAACCGGGGATGTACGGTACCCTCAGTGTCTGGAATGGCGGGTCGGCGATGATGGGCTCGAACACGGGCTGCGTGCTGGACTGGATGGTGAAGGTCTCCAACACGTATTTCTGCTATGCCAACGCCGGGACTTACCAGCCGGGCGGCTACATCTACACCGACCCCTACGGCCGACAGTACACCATCGCCGCCAACGGCGGCCTGCAGTCGATCAAGGACCTGGCTGGCAACACGCTGACCGTGACGCCGAACGGAATCCTGGCGAGCAACGGCCTCTCAGTGCCGTTCGTGCGCGACGCGCAGGGCCGCATCACCCAGATCACGGACACGCTGGGGAACAACTACCTGTACAGCTACGACGCCAACGGCAACCTGGCGAGCGTGACCTATCCTGGCGTAGCCACGCCGGCGCAGTATCAATACGACGCCACACACTTGTACACCAGCGGGACCAACCCCCGAGGCTACGCGCTGCCCAGCATCGTCTACGACGCGAATGGCCGGCTTCAGAGCGTGACCGACGCCCTGAACCAGACCACCCAGTACTCCTACAACCTGACCACGAACACCACGACTGTCACCAACCCGGATGGCGGCATTCAGACCACGCAGTACGACGCCTACGGCAAGGTGTTGAGCGTAACCGACCCGCTCAGCCACACTACCACGAACGTCTACGACGCGAACCACAACCTCATCTCGACAACCGATCCGCTCGGCCACACCACCAGCTACACCTACGACTCCAACGGGAACGAGCTCTCGAGGACCTATCCGAATACCGCCACGAGCGTGAACACGACGGCCTTCGTGGTCTACAACCAGTACGGCGAGCCCACGGGGACCAAGGACGAACTCGGCAACGTGGTAGCCTACGGCTACGACGCCAACTTCAATCCGAGCCTCATCGTCGACTACCTGAACGGCACGCAAACCGTTAGGGCCAGCTTCGTCGTCAACCCCAACGGCACCATGCAGGCCGGGGCCATCGGCTACGATATTACGGCTTCGGCCGGCAACCTGACGCAGTACGCGACGCAGTACACCTACGACGCAAACGGCAACATGGCCAGCAAGACCGACGCGCTGGGCCGCCAGACTCTATACACCTATGACTCGGGGGGCCACAAGCTGACGCAGACGGATCCCTCGACGGCGACAACGACGTTCCAGTACGACGCCCTCGGCAACCTGACCGGAACCACCGCGCCGCTAGGCAGGGCGACCAGCTCGCAGTACGACGGCAACGGCAACAAGACTTCCGACACCGACCCCAACGGCCAAACCACCACCTACCAGTACGACGCCCTGAATCGGCTCTGGGTGACCACGTATCCCACCGTGCCGCCGACCACGTCCACACTGACCTACGATTTCCGGAACAACGTGGTCAATGCGGCCGACCCGGCCGGCAACGTGACTCACAACGACTACGATCTGGCGGGTCGGCTGATCGCGACCACCAAGGCTCACGGAACCGCCGGCGCCAGCAAAACCACCTACACCTACTACGCCGACGGCACGAAGCAGACCCAGACCGACCCCGCCGGGAACACGACGATTTACACCTACGACGCGGCCGGCCGCCTCATCACGGTCACGGACGCGGCAAGCAACCAGACCCAGTACGGCTACGACGACGCCGGCAACCAGATCTCCATCACCGACGCCAAGGGGCACACCACCCAGTTCCAATACGATTGCCGCAGACGCCTGACCAAGACCATCTACCCGGACTCGACTTACTCGACCAACACCTACGACGGTCCGGGCAACTTGACCGGCGTCACCGATCAGGCCGGGAACACCGTCCAGTACACCTTCGACGTGGCCAATCAACTGAAGTCGGTGATTCAGGTGAACCACCCCGACCCGGCGCACAACACCACGGCCTACGGCTACGACAGCAACGGCAACCTGACCGCTTCCACCGACGCCAACGGCCACAACACGGCCACCGTCTTCAACGTTCTCAACGAGCTGACCTCGACCACTCTTCCTGACGGCGCGCTGACCGAAGGGCGGACCTACGATCTGGCGGGCAATCTTCACACTCTGCTCGACTTCAACAGCAAGACCACGACCTATGCCTATGACCCGCTGAATCGCCTGCTGTCGAGGACCCCCGACTCGAGCCTGAGCGACCCAGTCGAGAGCTTCACCTACACGGCCACCGGCAAGCGCGCGACCATGACGGACGCCAGCGGCTTAACCACGTACGCCTACGACGATCTCGACCGATTGACCTCGAAAGCCACGCAGCACGGCACGCTGAGTTATACTTATGACGCGGCGGGCAACGTGGCCTCGATGACTTCCTCGAATCCGAACGGGATTTCGGTGGCCTACACGTACGACCAGCTCAACCGGCTGGTAACGGTTGTGGACAACCACTTGGCGGCCGGCCAGAACACCACGACCTACGCCTACGATCCGGCCAGCAACCTCGCCACGGCGACCTATCCAAACGGCCAGCAATCCACGTTCGGCTACGACACGCTGAACCGCCTGACGGCGATGAACGGCTACAGCTACCAGCTCGGCCCGACCGGCAACCGTAAGCAGGCGACCGAGCCAAATGGCCGCACGCTGAACTGGACTTACGACGGGATCTACCGGCTGACCAACGAAGCCGACTCCAAGTACGGACAGGTCGCTTATGGACTGGACCCGGTGGGCAACCGCCTGTCCGAGACCTCGACGATTTCAGGAATCCCGTCGGGCGCCTGGACCTACGACGCCGACGACCGCATTCTCTCGACCGAGCAGTACGACAACAACGGCAACACAATCGTCTCCGGTGCCCGGACGTTCGCCTACGACTTCGAGAACCGCCTGAAGTCGATGAACGGCACCGCCGTCACGCTGCTGTACGACGGCGACGGCAATCGAGTCGCCAAGACGGTCGGCGCGGCGACCACGCAGTATCTCATCGACGACCTCAACCCGACCGGCTACGCCCAGGTTGTGGAAGAACTGGTCAACGGGGCCGTGCAGCGCCGTTACACCTACGGCCTCCAGCGCATCAGCCAAACCCAATCCGGCACGACCAGTTACTACGGTTACGACGGCCTCGGCAGCGTCCGCCAACTGACCGACCCAACGGGAGCGGTCACCGACACCTACGATTACGACGCCTGGGGCAACGCCATCAACGTCACCGGCTCAACCCCGAACGTGTATCTCTACCGCGGCGAGCAGTACGATCCGGACCTGAAGCTCTACTACCTCCGCGCCAGGTACTTCAGTCCACTGACGGGGCGGTTTTTGACTCGCGATCCGGCAGACGGCAAGACCGTCGATCCGCGCACGCTGCACAAGTATCTGTATGCGGGCGGCAACCCGGTGAATGCAATGGATCCAAGAGGACGCGCTGAATTGATCGAATACTCCTTGTTGGAGGGCAACTATACGAACGTTGGCGCCTACACAATGGGCGAAATCGCGAAGTGGATCATAGTGACAGGCTGTCGCGTAATAGTCATGATGAAGTATTCAGTCGGGGGAGGGGAAAGTCCTTTGCCAAAACCGTTCGATTGGGCTTGCGACGCGGCGAGCTTCATTCCATAAGACTTAGGTTAGGTGGATATGCTACGACCATCCTCATCGATCCAATTCGATCACTTCGCGTCGGCGACGATGATCATCCTTGGTTTGGAGACAGCCGCCCTGCTCTTTCTAAGCCATCTCCAGTGGAGGAGTCGCCTGATGGACATGGATCTAAAGCCCAAAGGCATCTCATCCATTTGGCCCACCGCGACGGTCGGGCGCCTGACCTGGGTCCTCCTCTTCTACACGCTGGCGATACACGATTGCATGAGTCCAGGCAGCCCCGTTCTGCTCTCGCCTGGCTGGGTTGTAGTCGGCGTGTGGATCTTTCTATTCGTTCGGATGTCGCGCCAGGCTGAGCTGGCTAACGAATTTCGATTGTCGCGGGGTGCGCTGCTGGAAAATGTGCGAGTGTGCGTGCGGAACGCGGCGGTACTCTCGGTCAGTTGGAGGTGGGCAGTAAACGAACTCAGTGTCTATGTCTTGCCAGAAGTATTCCGCCCTTGGGCAGGTGTGGATTCACCCAACATTGTGCTGCCGAAGCGGGTCGTGGACCTGATGAGTCGTAGCGAGGTAGATGCGCTGGTGGCCAGTCAGGTGGCCCGTCAACAAAGGCGATACTACTGGCCCGTGGTTCTCTGCATTCTCGCGTACAGCTCGGCAGCCGCGGGCTTCTTGCAATGGCTACGGGCGGGTGCAAGTAGTACCTTGGTCGTGTTTGCGATACTAGTGGTCCTGCAGACTTCCGCGCTTTTCGTCTCTTCGCGGCACATCCTTACTCAAGCGGATCTTCGCGCCGTCCGCCTTACCGGTGATCCCGAGGCCTTCATATCCGCTGTTGCAGAGCTCGCACGGTTGAAAGGATGCTCACCGGACCTTCGACTGCTTGAAGACATCGCTCGAACAAACGGTGTGTCATCTTATCGGCTGCAATCGCTGGTCGCAGAGCATATCCGTTCCGCAGAGGAGAGGTACCCGACTTCCGGTCAGTTGTCGGTCGCCACAACCGAATCCGGAGGGAGCCGGGAGGTTCTGGGCCATGCTGGGCGCACGGGTCTCGGAGTTGATGTGGTCGCCTGGCCGGATGCGAGAGGTGCGCCGGGCATCTTCGACCGGGCGGAATGGTGCATGAAGAGCGTAAGTAGACATCACGGGCTACACGTATCGATGATGGAGTCCGCCGACGCGCGGCAGCGAAATCAGCTCCGCTCCGGCCGGCTTCGACTCAATGGCCCGGCCGCTCGGAGTATCCTTGCTCAAACCATCGTGAGTGCGGTCCGCGTGGTAGTAGGCCATGTACTCGCGCGCCAAGCGCCGCACGTGTGCCTCGTCCAGCGCGATCACGTGATCGAAACACTCTCGGCGCGCGCTGCCCACCCAGCGTTCCGCGACGCCGTTTTGCCACGGACTGCACACGCTCGTCCGCACAGGCTTTATGCCGGACGACGCCAGGAAGTCGAGCACCTCCCGACTGAACTTGGCGTCGCGGTCCAGGATGAGGTAGCGGTGACGGGCGGAGTCCGAGAACGTCTCTCGAAGCTGCTGAACCACCCATTCGGCCGTCGGGTGCGCGGTCACGTTGAAGTGCAGGATCTTGCGGCGTCCGTGATCGATCGCGAAGAAGCAGTACAGCAACCGGAAGCTGACGGTGGGCACGGTGAAGAAGTCCAGCGCGGCGATCGCCTCGCGGTGGTTTCTCAAGAACGCGAGCCAGTTCTTGGCGGCGTCGCCAGTCCGCGGGAGTCTGCGCGCCAGGTAGCGGGACACGGTGCGTTCGGAGATGTCGAAGCCCAGCTTGAGCAGTTCGCCGTGGATTCTGGGAGCGCCCCAGGAGGGGTTCTCCCGCGCCATGCGCCGGACGATCTCGAACACGTCGCCGCCGATCCTGCGCCCGCCGCCACGCGAGCGCAGGCGCCAGTAGAGCTGGAAGCCCGCGCGATGCCAGCCAATGACGGTCTCGGGCTTGACCAGGACGAGCGCATCGGCTCAGCGCGACCAGAGGCGCCGTAGAGCCAGCCAGAACAGGCGGTCGAGGTTGTTGAGGCGGGGCCGCGGATGTTTGCGCTTGAGCACGGCGACCTGTTGGCGCAGGGCGAGAATCTCCAGACCGAGATCGTGACGTGTGCGAAGGAACGCGCGCAGGTAGGCGAAGAACGTGAGCATGCGGTTTTGACTGTAGCCGATTCTGCCCCTGCTGGGAGCTTCAGTATCCGTATCCGTTCTGTGAACCCATGTGCGGCTCAGCCGCGGGCGCGGGCGGCCGCCCACTGGTCCGGTAACAACTCCGCCAGCCGGTTCTGCGGGTGAGCGCTGATTCGCGCGAACACGTCGCGCAGGTA
>Ga0326728_10021264_pt1 | contig 12228 bp, 17 predicted proteins | sample MB3enrmetagenome_FD_207602 | JGI IMG/M metagenome (GOLD analysis project Ga0326728, IMG submission 207602) | Lab enriched peat soil microbial communities from McLean, Ithaca, NY, United States - MB31MN | ecosystem: Environmental > Terrestrial > Soil > Wetlands > Peat | place: USA: New York...
GTAACTATCTTTCTGGGGGCGATGTATTCCGAGGGGACGGGCTCTGCTGGTGGTGAATCTATCGGGAACCTGCCTGGGTGAAATCGTCGCTGCACGTCGGCGGCAGATCGGGGAAGCGCGAGCGCGCTCGCCGCTCGAAACCCTGAAGCACGCTGCCAAGGCAAGGGCGGAGAGGCGCGATTTTGCCGCCGCTCTTTCGGGCGGGCCTCTGCGGCTTATCGCAGAACTGAAGCGCGCCTCACCTTCGCGGGGAATACTCCGGCAGCAATACCGGCCTGCCGCAATCGCTCAAAGCTACGAAGCCGCAGGCGCGTCAGCTCTTTCCGTTTTGACCGAAGAGCGCTACTTCCTCGGCTCGCTCGAGGACCTGGAAACCGTTCGCGCTGCCGTCCGTTTGCCGGTTTTGCGAAAGGACTTCATCCTGGAGGATTACCAGATTTACGAAACTGTGACGGCGGGGGCGGATGCGCTGTTGCTCATCGTGGCGGCGCTTTCCGATGACGAGCTGCGAAGGTCCGTCGAGCTTTGCCAGAACCTGCAAATTGCCCCGTTGGTGGAGGTTCATGACGAGTCCGAACTCGAGCGCGCTCTTGCGGCCGGCGCTAGGATCATCGGCGTTAACAATCGCGACCTCAAAACACTCGAGGTGGATTTGGAAACTTCGCTTCGCTTGCGCCCCGGAATTCCGGCGGGGAGTATCGCGGTCAGCGAGAGCGGAATCAAAACCCCGCAGGATTTGCGCAGCCTTGCTGAAGCAGGCTACAACGCGGCCCTCATCGGAGAGAGATTCATGACGACGGCTGATCCTGGAGCGGCATTGGGGGAAATGCTGGAAGGGATGAAGGCGCACTCTGCGCTGCGGACGTGAAGCATGCCGACGCGCATCAAAATCTGCGGGCTCACGCGACTCGAGGATGCGCAACGAGCGGCCGATCTGGGAGCGGCAGCACTCGGATTCAACTTTTACCCGCTTTCCCCCAGGTACATTGAGCCGGCAGCGGCGCGAGCGATCATCCGGCGCTTGCCGCCCTTTGTCGCCGCCGTGGGCGTCTTTGCGAATGAACCGGATGCCAGGCAGGTGATTTCACAGGCGCGAGAGGCAGGCGCAACAACCATCCAGTTGCACGGCCCCAGGTTTCCGGCTCTGGATGAATTGCTTGCCGTTTTCACGCTGGTGGTTGCGGTGGCGGTCGGCGAAGGTTTCAAACCGGAGGAGCTTCGGAAAATCAAACCGAACGCCTACTTGCTCGATGCCTTTGATCCAGACCGGCTCGGCGGCACGGGAAGAACATTCGACTGGAGCGCGGCGCGGGAAGCAAAGCAATATGGGCCGATCATCCTGGCCGGCGGGCTGACTCCTGAGAACGTTGCCCAGGCTGTTCGAGAGGTCCGCCCTTTCGCCGTCGACGTGGCAAGCGGGGTGGAGTCGGCGCCGGGAATCAAGGACGCCGCTAAGCTGCGGGCTTTCTTTACCGCGGTTGCGGAGGCGGACAGGGAATGCTCCCCGGAGTTGTGAGATGCAAAAGGAGGGGCGCAAGCTGGCGACCCCCTCCCCCGTCCCGTCCCGGCTGAAGAAAACGCCGAGGCGGGCCACCCTCTCGCCCAAGGGGGAGAGGGCACGAACTGTACGAGGCCAATGTGGAAGCTCATTGTGGCCTTGCACGTACGCCCTTGAGGCTCTGCATTCTCCCCTCTCCCCTCTCCCCTTTGGGGGAGAGGGGCCGGGGGTGAGGGGGCCGAGGCGACATTGTGTTCTTCTGATGTCTCCAGCGGCGCCGCATTGGAAAACGATGGAATTGGAACAGCGACAGTCCCACGCAGTAGCGCCGACCTCGCGGCGGCATTTATGGCCGGATGCGCGCGGGCGCTTCGGGGAATTCGGCGGGCGCTATGTGCCTGAAACGCTCATGCACCCCGTAGAGGAGCTCGAACAGGCGTATCAGGCTACGCGCAGCGATGCGAAGTTCCAGGCTGAGCTTGCTCACCTTTTGAAGCATTTCGCGGGAAGGCCGACGCCGCTCTTTCACGCCCGGCGGCTGACTGAGCATCTGGGCGCAGCGCAGATTTACCTGAAGCGCGAGGACCTGCTGCACACGGGCGCCCACAAGATCAATAACTGCCTCGGTCAAGGCTTGCTCGCCAGGAGAATGGGCAAGACGCGAGTGGTGGCGGAAACCGGCGCGGGGCAGCACGGCGTGGCCACAGCCAGCGTGGCGGCACTCTTGGGCCTTGAATGCGTCGTCTACATGGGCGAAGAGGACATGGCGCGGCAAGCTCCCAATGTCTTCCGCATGCGACTGCTGGGTGCGAGCGTGGTTGGCGTTTCCTCCGGCAGCAAGACGCTCAAGGATGCCATCAACGAAGCCATGCGCGACTGGGTAACCAACATTCAAAACACCCATTACCTGCTGGGCTCGGCGCTGGGACCGCATCCTTACCCGCTCATGGTGCGCGAGTTTCAGCGGGTGATCGGGCAGGAAGCTCGCAGCCAGATGCTGGCGGAAATCGGCAGACTCCCGGACGCGCTTTTCGCCTGCGTGGGCGGCGGCAGCAACTCCATCGGCCTATTCTACGACTTCCTTCCGGACCGCGAGGTGAAGATGGTGGGAGTGGAAGCCGGCGGTCGTGGGCCCAGTCTCGGTGAGCACGCGGCGCGGTTTGCGGGCGGGAGGCCGGGAGTCCTTCACGGTACTTACACCTACGTGCTCCAGACTGAGGATGGACTGATCTCGAATACGCATTCGGTTTCCGCGGGTCTCGATTACGCTGCTGTTGGCCCGGAACACGCCGCGCTCTACCAGCAGGGCCGCGTGGAATACACCCAGGCGAGTGATGAGGAAGCGCTCGAGGCCGCTCGACTGCTTTCGGTCAAGGAAGGCATTATTCCGGCGCTGGAATCCGCTCACGCGCTGGCGGAGGTCATTAAGCGTGCGCCGAAGATGAGCCGCGAGGAGGTGGTCATCGTTAACCTTTCCGGGCGCGGGGACAAAGATCTAGGAATTTTTCAGTCTAGAGGGGTGCTGTGATCGCCTGCCCAGCTAGCGTGCTACATCGGATGTCATTCCGAGCGCAGCGAGGAATCTCGCTCTGAGCTGTAGCGGACCGCACTGGGTGCGGGCAGGAGTGGTTGGGGTGCCAGCGTTGGAGAATTACTATGTCCACATCATGGCGAGCACGTCCCGCACTTTGTACACGGGGGTGACTAGCAACTTGGAACGTCGGGTGCTCCAACATCGAGGCAAGCTGCTGCCGGGGTTCACGGCACGCTACAACATCAACCGACTGGTGTACTATGAGGTGTCTGGTGAAATCTTAGCCGCCATCGCTCGTGAGAAGCAGATCAAAAGCTGGGGCCGAAAGAAGAAAATTGCCCTGATCGAATCCGTGAATCGTGATTGGAAGGATCTGAGCACCGCTGGGTACGGAACTTAAGGTGGCGCGGCTGGAGCGTAGGTGGAAGAAAGAACCAGAGCAAGATTCCTCGCTGCGCTCGGAATGACACTGGGACCCTCGCTTAGCGACAATGCCTATGGCTTCTACAACTCGCCTCGAGACCCGTTTTCGCGAGCTGCGCGAGCGGCAGGCGAAAGGCCTGGTGGTGTACTTCACGGCTGGCGACCCCACGCTCGAGGCCACAGGCGAGCTGCTCGCTGCCCTGGACCGCGCGGGAGTGGACGTGATCGAGCTGGGTGTTCCCTTTTCAGACCCAATCGCCGATGGCCCCGTGATCCAGCGGGCTTCCGAGCGCGCGCTGAAAGCCGGGACGACGCTGCGGCGAATCCTGGAGCGGTTTCCACGCTGGCGCGAATCCGTGGAAGCGCCCATCATTCTATTCAGCTACTACAATCCTATCTTGCAGTACGGACTGGAGAAATTTGCGCGGGATGCTGCGCAGGCCGGTGTGGACGGGGCACTGGCGGTGGATCTTAGCCCTGAAGAGGCGTCGCCTTACGTGAGCGTTCTGCGCGCACGGAACCTGGATACTGTTTGCCTGGCCTCGCCCACCTCAACGGAGGTTCGGCTCGAGCAGGCGTCGGAGCTTTCCACAGGTTTTCTTTATTTGGTTTCCCGCACCGGCGTGACGGGCGAGCGCGGCGAGATTTCTTCGAGCATCCGGCCGCTGTTGGAGCGGGCTCGGCGGCACACTTTGCTGCCCTTGGCGGTGGGTTTCGGCATTTCCAATCCTGCCCAAGTGCGCGAAGTGCAGTCGGTTGCGGATGCGGCAGTGGTAGGCAGCGCGGTAGTGCATGCCATCGAAGAGCGATACACTAGAGAAGGGGCTGCGGCGATTGAGCGGTTCGCCCGCTGGCTCAAAGAGGGAACAGGGGAGAGGACTGCATGAGCGATCTCGATGCCTGGCGCAAGCGGATTGACGAGATCGACCAACAGCTCCTGAAGCTGCTGAATGAGCGCTCGCAGTGCGCAGTGGAGATAGGTCACATCAAGAAGGAGATGAAGCTGCCGGCCTGGCATCCGCAGCGCGAGGTGGAGATACTGCGCAACGTCGTGAAATCCAATTCGGGGCCGCTGGACGACGCGGCTATCCGCCGCCTCTTCGAGCGCATCATTGACGAAGCCCGGTCGCTGGAGCGCCATGCAATGGACAGCGGCGGTCTTCTGGAGAAGGAGTAACGGACCATGGTAGTGGTAATGCAAGAGGGCGCGACGGAAGATCAGATCCAGCGCGCCATCAACAAGCTGATGGAGATGGGGTTTGATATTCACCGCTCCACCGGAGCACGTCAAACGGTCCTGGGCGCGGTCGGCGCCTTAGTCGATTTTGACACTCGCGACATCGAGCTCCAGGAAGGCGTGGAGGAGGTGGTGCGCATCTCCGCGCCCTACAAACTGGCCAGCCGCCATTTCCGCCCCGAGGGCTCCGTCATTCAACTAGGGAAAGGCGTGGCCGTGGGGGGCGAGCAAGTGGTGATGATGGCCGGCCCGTGCAGCGTGGAGAGTGCCGAACAGATTGAAACCATCGCCGCATTGGTGGCGAAGGAGGGGGTACGCGTGCTGCGCGGCGGCGCGTTCAAGCCGCGGACCTCACCTTACAGTTTCCAGGGATTGGGGAAGAAAGGGTTGCAACTGATGCGGGCCGCCGCCGACAGGTACGACCTGTTGGTGGTCTCGGAAGTAATGGACCATACCCAAATCCCCCTGATGATGGAGTGTGTTGACGTGCTTCAGGTGGGTGCTCGCAACATGCAGAACTATAACTTGCTCAAGGAGGTGGGGAAAGTCTCAAAGCCCGTGCTATTGAAACGCGGCATTTCCGCCACCCTCGAAGAGCTTCTGCTTTCCGCCGAATACATCATGGCGGGAGGAAATTACGACGTCATTCTCTGCGAACGGGGCATCCGCACCTTCGAGAGCTACACGCGAAACACCTTGGATATCTCCGCAATTCCCGTCATCAAGAAACTCTCTCACCTTCCGATTATTGTCGATCCGTCGCACGGCACCGGCCGGCGCGATAAAGTCCCGCCCATGGCGCGCGCGGCAGTGGCAGCGGGCGGGGATGGATTGTTGATCGAAGTCCACGATGATCCGGAGAAAGCTTTGAGCGACGGCGCCCAGTCGCTTTATCCCGAGCAGTTTGAGCAGTTGATGAAGGAATTGCGCATGATTGCGCCAGCGGTGGGAAGGACGGTTTGACGGCAGGTGCTAGGGGCTGGGGGCTAGGGGCTGGGGGGGAGAAAGTGTCAGGGGCGAGGCGAAGGAGAGGAAGCCAGAAGAAGAACGGGATCTGAGGAGTAAGATTCGCTCTTTCCCATTCTCCAGCCCCGGCACCCGGTCCGGGTCGTTCTGTCTACTGTTTACGGCCTTCTGTTTTTCCCCAGCCCCTAGCCCCTAGCCCCCAGTCCCGTTGTTCCTATGGATACGATTTTTCACAAAGTCTCGATTATCGGACTGGGGCTGATTGGCGGGTCTTGGGGACTGGCGCTGAAGAAGTACGGCTTGGCAGTCCGACGCATGGGCTACGGGCGCGCCTCGACAGTTGGACGCGCGCTGGCCGCGGATGCCGTGGACGAAGGGACGGACGACCTCGGCAAGGCCGTCCGGGATGCCGACCTGATCATCCTCGCCGTGCCGGTGGGCGCAATCCTGGATTGTATTCCCCGACTGAAGGAGATGGCGTCATCGAAAGCGCTGGTGACTGATGTCGGCAGCACCAAACGGCTCATTTGCGCGCGCGCCCGGGAGACTATCGGCGATGCTCCATTGTTCCTGGGAGGGCATCCCCTGGCGGGGAAAGAACGGTCTGGCGTTGAAAACGCCGAGGCCACGCTCTTCACCAATGCTCGTTATGTTTTGACACCGCTTGAAGATCGCCATCTCGAGGACACGCGCGTCAAGGCTTTTGTCTCCCTGGTCACAGCTATTGGCGCGCGCCCGCATATCATGGATCCCGCCAGTCATGACCGCGCCCTTGCCTTCCTCAGCCACCTTCCGCAGCTTCTTTCCTCCGCCCTGGCCAGCCTGATTGCAGAAGAAAGCCTCGAATCGCCGCTCCCGGTGGAACTTGCGGCCTCCGGCTTCCGGGATGTGACGCGGCTGGCGGAAAGCCCTTACCCCGTTTGGCGTGACATTTGCCTTACCAACCTCGAGAATATCCAGCAAGCGCTTGAAGCCCTAATTGAGAAACTTGAGTTCATCAAGCAGCACTTGAGCGACCATGAATTGGAGCGCGAGTTCCAACAAGCTTTGAAGCTGCGAGAAAAACTGCGGGGAGCAGGCTGAAGTCTGGCCAGCCTTGCCTAGCAGCGGCAGGCGAATGTGAAGGGGCTTTTGAGGCATTTTGAAACAGGTCTTGGAGGAGCCTCGCGGGGGCGTTCCGAAGCAAGGGTTTCTGGTGGCCTTATTCCCAAAAGTCAGTAAGCTCTAGAAATCTCGCAAACTGTTGGGACAGTTCCCCGAGATGACGATCAGCAAGATCAAGCTTGGCCGTGCCAAGTCGCGAAGCTCTTTCTGCCACCTCTCGGCGCATTTGGGGATCGTTCGCCATCGCGCCCTCGCTACTCTGAATAAACATTATGGGGCCGATGACTCGCTCCTTCACTTGTTTGCACAGGTCCTCTAGATAGGCTTCGATCTGCGGATCGGCGAGCAAAAAGGGGGCTTCGGAACGCGCGACGTAGGCTTTTCGATAGGCGGCCCTAATCTCGTCATCGCTTTTCCCAGCGTCAACGAAAGCTAGTAGGAGTTCCTGAAAGGCCATGTAGATACCAAATCTCCGGTCGTACAGATCGTGACGGAGCTTTTGCTGCGCGAGGCGGACTTGCCATCGGGTAAACCAGCACGTTACCCAGAAAACCGCCAGAGAGACAAAGAGCGGGCCTAAATCCTTCAGCCACTCGTGGATTTTCATTGTCATGTCCAACATGATGTTAGATTATCGACGCTGCATGGCTTGTCGCCGCATTTCGATTCGGTCATCCTCCTGAATCAACAGCATGACTAGGTTTAAGGTGGATTCGTAACGCTGAATCGGATGCATCTCCGTTTCGTAAACTTTATCGAACAAGCGTCGAAAAATATCTTTCCAAGCATTGTAATACTTGCGGCACTGCTTCTCAGTTCCAAGCATCTGCCCGTATGTTCCGCACAGTAGTGCGTGTGTAATCTTCCGGCGATGAGGATTTGCTTGTTTTGCGAGGGCCATTTGCACATCACTCAGCTTGACTAAGACAAGATCGTTGGGCGTTGGTTTGTCAAACATGGCTGCCGTCCGAGAGAAAAGGGGCCCCACTGGGCACGACGGGCGCGGCCCTCGTCACTGCGCGTGTAGTTCTTGGGGCTCGCGCAGACGGCGGACTTTGATTTTGCTTTCGTCCTCGCGGGCCTGGGCGAGACCATAGGCAAGCTGCATCCGTAACCACCTTTCCGCCGTGCTGCCAAAGCCCTTCGAGAGCCGGGTAGCCATCTCGAGGCTGATACCCGGCTTGCCACTGATGACGTCGTGGAACGTTTCGCGGGTCACGCCGAGGACCTTTGCGCCTAGTCCCGAAACTTACCCTTCGCTGGACAGCCCGCTGCTAGCTTGGTGCGGCCATTGCCCGTTCGAGAGTTTCCCGAATGAAGCGCGTATAGGGGATACCCCGCGCCTTTGCCCGAGCCTTCACTGCCGCCAGCAACGGCTTTGGCACGCGCATGTTGACCTGCTCGTCTTTCTTCTCGAATTCAAACTGCGCCGGTTTGAACTGCGAAAAATCAAGCTTGGACAGGTCCTGAGCAAGAAATGCCTCAGCTTGCCTATCGGTTTTGAGTCGTGGCACTTTCTTTTTCATAGGCCGCAATCTCCTTAGCGTGCATATATCGAGCCGTCACCGGGCGAATGAGGCGGCGTTCGTTTTTCGTCCGTATCGTGAAGGCCACGAATACGGGCCGTCCTGTGCTTATTCTTCCCACCGCAATCAAGCGGTCCTCGTCCGCCGAGTGCTTTGGGTCGGGCGCGATGCGGGGCCCGTGCGCAAAAAGGGCCTCAATCTGCGTAACCGAAACTCCATGCTTCTGGCACTTCGTGCGGTTGCCGTCATCCCAATCAAATCCGCTGACCCGCAAATCCATCATAGCACGAAACTACACAAACGTATATACATATGTCAACTGCAAATCTTGTCCATTTAGGGAAATCGTCGGTAATGGCCTAACGACAGCGCATCGTGGTCCTGCGGAATCGGTGCTAAAATCGAAACTTGTGCGCGGCAAGACGCGCCGCATCGGGGATTGCGATATGACGACCTTTTCCAGGTTACTCTTCCTGCCCCTTTTGCTCCTCCTCGTGCCAGGAGGTGAATCCTCCTATCAGGCTGAGATTCAACAATGGCGGCAGCATCGAGAGGCGTCTCTGAAGGCCGACGACGGATGGCTTACCGTCGCCGGTCTGTTCTGGCTCAAGGACGGCAAAAACACGGTAGGCACCGATCTATCCAGCAACATTGTCTTACCCAAGGATTCCTCCCCTGGCAAGGTAGGGGTTTTCGATTTTCAGAACGGCCATACGACTTTTCAGCTTGCGCCCGGCGTTAATGCAACGGTGAACGGCAAGCCGACGAGCTCGGCGATTCTGAAGCCTGACGCTTCGGGAGAGCCCGATGTGCTGCGAGTTAACGATTTGACGATGTTCGTTATCAAGCGAGGCAGTCGCTTCGGTATCCGCCTGAAGGACAAAAACCGCGAAGCCAGGAAGGCGTTTACGGGATTGAAGTATTTCCCGGTGAACGAGCGCTTTCGCATTACCGCCAAATTCGTGCCCTACAATCCGCCCAAGAAGCTCCCCATACCTAACATTCTGGGCGACACCGAGGAGGAGGCCAGCCCCGGCTACGTGGAGTTCACGCTCGACGGCCACCCATGCCGGCTGGATCCCCTTGATGAAGGCGACGGCTTGTTCTTCATCTTCAAAGACCTGACTTCCGGCAAGGAAACTTATCCTCCCGGCCGATTCCTTTTCACTGAAGAGCCCAGGAACGGCGAGGTGATTCTCGACTTCAACAAGGCGGTGAACCCTCCCTGCGCGTTCACTCCCTTTGCCACATGCCCCCTGCCGCCCCAGCAGAATTACCTTCCAGTGCGAGTTGAGGCGGGAGAGTTGCGGTACGGGCACTAGGTTTCAAGTTTGTTTGGCTGGCTTTATATATTGCAACGGCGTATTCTTCAGCTTGGATTGACCGCGCTCTGTATGGGGGCTGGGTAAGATGTCGTCACGGTCATCCCTCGATCGCCTCGAAGGTGCGGCATGGAACTCAATAACATTGTGATCGTAAGCTTGGCTTCCCCAAAGGAAAAAATCTGGGGCCAACTGCTCCAGCTCGACACCCAAGGCGTGACAGTGCGCGGGATCGAACTCAATTCCTTCGATGATTTCGTGCGCCAGATCGTCGGCCGCGAGGAATGCACCGTGGGAATGACCCAGGTCTTCTATCCCATGTACCGTGTGGAACGGGTCGCCCTCGATGAATCCTGCGGCTCCATTCCCTCGCTTTCTGAACGATTCCATAGCTTGGTCGGATTGAGCCTCCAGGAATACCTCGGAATCGAGACACCCCAGGTCTGATAAAGCAGTTGACAGTCGACAGTTAGGGCCAGCGCCTGTCTAGGATTCTCACGCTGTTTCCGAAGCGCATGCCGCGGATAACAATTGTTTATGACCTTCAACCAAGTGCTGAAAAGGCTCAAGTCGAAATCCAACCCGGCGGCGGTTCGCGGCATGGCGAGGTTCGGTATCACTGCTGCCAAGGCCTACGGCTGGTCCGCTCCGGCATTGAAAAAGTTTGCCCGAGAGATCGGCAAAGACCATGATTTGGCTCTGCGGTTGTGGTCCACGGGGATTCTCGAAGCTCGGGCTCTCGCCGGTTTGATTGACGAGAAGGAAAAGGTGACGGAACGGCAGATGGAAGACTGGGCTAAGGATTTCGATTCCTGGGCAGTGTGCGATGGGACTTGCCTGAACCTTTTCCGGTACACGCCTTTTGCTTACAAGAAATGTTGGGAGTGGAGCGAGCGACAAGGGGAGTTCGTGAAAAGGGCGGCGTTCGCGCTCATGGCGTGCTTGACCGTGAGTGATAAGGCGGCAAGCGACCGAGTGTTCCTTCGTTTCCTGCCGCTCATCAAGAGGCAGGCCGGTGACGAGCGGAATTACGTGAAAAAGGCCCTAAACTGGGCGCTCCGGCAAATCGGTAAACGCAACCCAAAGCTCAACCGAGCGGCGGTCAAGGCCGCGCAGGAGCTCCGTGGTTTGAATTCACCCAGCGCCCGCTGGATTGCCTCGGATGCGCTGCGGGAGCTCGAGAGCCCCGCGGTGCAGCGAAGATTGAAAACCTGAATAAATCGGGCTCGCCCCCTGTTGCGGGAGAACAATTTTGAATTATGAATGGTGAATTGTGAATTGCTTTATTCGTTGTCCGCCCTCCCGCTGTCTTCTACTTAACGCGTACTGCCCGCCTCCCGTCTGCTGGAGGCAGGGGAAGAACAATGGGAAACAGGCTGCAGACGGTAAGGAGTGGGCAATTCATAATTCATAATTCACTATTCACAAATTAGATTTAGGGCCGAATTGAGAATGTGACGTATACTCGGTCAAGATTTGACACCCACGAAACAGCTTAGCTATATTGTCTGGAAACCATGGCTTCTCGTATCCTGACACCCGCCAACCAAATCACCATCCTTCGACTGGCTTTTGTTCCCTTCTTCGCCATACTGGTCGTGGCTCGAGAGTATCGCGGCGCGCTGGCGGTGCTGACTGCCGCTGCACTCTCTGACGTGGTGGACGGGACGGTGGCGCGCCTGCTGAAGCAGGAGACTCCGCTGGGCGTGGCGCTCGACCCAATCGCCGATAAACTCCTGATGACCACAGCTTACCTTACGCTGGCCTTCCGGGAGGCGCTGCCCTGGTGGCTGACGATTCTGGTGATCGGCCGCGACGTCGGCATCATCATTACGGCGCTGGTGATTAGCCTGGTGGCCGGGTATCGCCCTTTTCGACCGACTATCTTGGGAAAGGCATCCACGGCCGCCCAGGTGGCGACTGTGTTTGCCGCAGTGAGCTTCCAGGCCCATGTGCCCTTCGTGCCAGAGGGCTTGGTCCAAATCTTCGTCTACCTTGCGGCCGCCCTGACCGTCGTCTCCGGCATTCATTATGGGATTGTGGTCCGCAAACGCTATGAGCAACATGCTTAAGGAGTCGAGAAGTTGAGGAGTCGAAGAGTTGAAAAGTCGAAGGGTCAAGAAGCAGAGGAGTCAAGAAACTTGCAGTTTTCCGGCTCGTTAACTCTTCGACTTCTCAACTCCTCGACTCTTCGACTCTTCGAGAATTGACGGTACACCGAGGGCGGTGTAGACTGCCTTGCTTGCTGCTCTGGGTCGGTTTCCAGCCTTCCCAGGGGAGTTTCTTGTTCCTCGAACGATCCAAGATCTGAAGATGGGGGTATGAACCATGGCAACCACTGTATTTGAATACTATCACGAGAATCGCGAGCGGTTTCTGCAAGGCTTAATGAACCTGGTGAGGATTCCAAGCATCAGCGCTCTTTCTGAACACAAGCCGGATATCCGGCGCGCCGTCGAGTTTCTGGCGAACGAGCTTCGGGAAATGGGCATGAAGAACGTCGAAATCATCGAAGGCAAGGAGAACCAGAATCCACTTCTTTATGCGGAATGGTTGGAGGCGCCCGGCAGGCCGACATTGCTGCTTTACGGGCACTACGACGTACAACCACCCGACCC
>Ga0326728_10021266_pt1 | contig 12227 bp, 10 predicted proteins | sample MB3enrmetagenome_FD_207602 | JGI IMG/M metagenome (GOLD analysis project Ga0326728, IMG submission 207602) | Lab enriched peat soil microbial communities from McLean, Ithaca, NY, United States - MB31MN | ecosystem: Environmental > Terrestrial > Soil > Wetlands > Peat | place: USA: New York...
GGAGAGCGGGCACAACACGATTTTCGACCTGGCGCTCGACAACGATCGGGAGAAGGCGATGATCGTGGACTGGCAGTTCGAGCCCATCAAGGGGACGCTGCTGCATGTGGATCTGCAGCGCATCGCCATGCACAAGAAGCTGACGGTCACGGTCCCCATTGTGCTCAAAGGCGAGGCCGAGGGCGTGAAGACCGAGGGCGGCATTCTCGAGCATTTGCTGCGTGAGATCGAGATCGAGTGCCTTCCGGCGGACATTCCGAAGAACATCGAAGTGGACATCAGCCACCTGGTGTTCGGCGTCGAAGTGCGGGTGAGGGACATCCCGCACGACGAGAAGCTGAAGTTCCTGACCGACGAGAACCAGATGATCGCGCACATCACGACGGTGAAGGAAGAAGTGGTTGCGGCTCCGGAAGTGGTGGCAGAAGCGGCGGCGGCCCCGGCTGAGCCCGAGGTCATTAAGAAGGGCAAGCAGGAAGCCGAGGGTGAAGGCGAGGCCGAGGGCGACGCCAAGGCCAAGGCCAAGCCCGAGAAGGCCGAGAAAACCGAGAAGAAAGAGAAGAAATAGCTGCGAGCTTCGGGCTGAGAGCTACGAGCTAAGTACTAATACCCAGGTTAGCGCCCAAAGAACGGGCGCGAACCTGGGGCACCGAGCCAAGAGCGAACAGCGAAGAGTCAAGAGCGGATCCGCGTGAAACTGATCGTCGGTTTGGGCAATCCCGGGATCGAGTACCAGTTCACGCCGCACAATCTCGGGTTTTTGACGGTCGATCGGATTGCCAACGGGCTGGGGATTGAAATCAGGAACCGCCAGTGCCGCGCGCTGACGGCGCGGGCAACCATCGCCGGAGAACTGGCGGTGCTGGCGAAACCGGAAACCTACATGAACCTGAGTGGGCTTTCGGTGCGGGAACTGGTGGAGGAACATCGGGTCGATGTGGAGCGCGACCTGATTGTGGTTTACGACGAACTCGACTTGCCGCTGGGCGCGATCCGCATACGGCAACGGGGCGGTTCGGCGGGACACAACGGGATGGAATCGATCCTGGGTGCGCTCGGCACGGACGAGTTTTTGCGGATACGGCTGGGAATTGCGCCGGATCGCAAAGTCGCGGATAGCGTGCAATATGTGCTGACGCCGTTTCGCAAGGCGCAGGACAAGATTGTGGACGAAGCGCTGGACGCGGCCGCGCAAGCGGTGGAAGCGATTTTGAAAGAAGGACCGGCGGCGGCGATGAACCGTTTCAATCGCAAGAGCGACGCTGGCGAGTGAATCGTTGGTCGTTAGTCGTTGGCAAAATCTTAAGACCCGCGTTGCATCGCGAACGACTAACGACCATCGACCAACGACTGTACTTAGACTTTGGAGATAACGAATGAATCGTAACTATGAATTGATGTTCATCGTCCGTCCCGACATGGTGGACGAGGACTTGGGCAAGCTGATTTCCACCCTGGAGTCTTCGGTGACTACGGCGGGGGGAACGGCGAAGAGCGAGATCTGGGGCAAGCGCCGTCTCGCGTACAAGGTGGGCAAGTTCAACGATGGCATCTTCGTGGTGATGTCGATTGAAGCCACGGGCGCCACCGTGCACGAAGTCGAACGCCGCCTGCGCGTGACCGAGCCGGTGATCAAGTTCCTTACCGTGCGCACGGACGAAGAACTGAAGCGGCTGGACAAGGTGAAGAAACTGCGCGACGCGAAAAAGAAAGTGAGCGCGCAACCGGCTGCGGCCGCTCCCGTAACACCGGCAACGCCAGTGCCGCCGGCGGAAGCGGCGGCGGAACCACCGGCCTCGGCGCCAGTTTAGCGGGAGATTAGGTATTAGGAAGGACACGGCTTTGGCAGTGCCGCGATCGCCTACAGGAGCGGGGCAAAGCCCCGCCACCACACGACCGAATTCTTAGAAAGCAGGAGCACTATGGCAGAAGAAACGAAAGCACCAGGCGCAGAAGGCGGAAGCCGTCCGGAGCGCAGTGGCGGAGATCGTCCGGAGCGCAGTGGGCCGCCACGCGGTCCGCGGCCCGGCGGAGGCCCCGGCGGTCCGCGCGAAGGCGGACGAAAATTCTTCCGGCGCAAGAAGGTTTGCAAGTTCTGCGTCGAGAAGATCGAAGCGGTCAATTACAAGGATGTGCGTCTGCTGGCGCAGTTCGTGGCGGAAAGCGGCAAGATCACTCCGCGGCGGCTGACCGGCGTGTGCACGCCGCACCAGCGCCGTTTGTCGCGGGCGATCAAGCAGGCGCGTAACATCGCGCTGCTGCCGTTCGCGGGACGCGCACAGTAAGTTCAAGATCGTCGTTGGTCGTTAGTCGTTCGCAGCCGGCGGCATTAGGAAAGCTTGCCGACTGTACGAAAATTTGCAAACGACCGACGACTAACGACCAAGTTACTTACGAAACGGAGTCATTCATGGAAGTCATCTTGAAAGAAGACGTGCCCAAGCTGGGCAACCGCGGTGAAGTGGTAAAAGTTGCCGAGGGATACGGGCGGAATTTTCTGCTGCCCAAGAAGTTGGCGATCGAGGCTACCACCGCCAACAAGACTGTGATCGAGCAGATGAAGGCTGCCGCCGTGCGCCGCTCCGCCACTGAAAAGACGGAAGCCGAAGCGCTGGCAAAGCAGTTTGACGGGCTCGAAGTGAAGTTCCTGCGCAAGTCGGGCGAAGGCGATCAGTTGTTTGGATCGGTGACGGCTGGCGATATTGCCGAAGCGCTCGAGAAAAAGAGCTTCAACATCGATAAGCGAAAAATTCAATTGCACGAACCGCTGAAGAGCATCGGCGAGTTCACGGTCCCCATCAAGCTGCACAAGGACGTGACCACGCACTTGAAGGTGGTCGTCGACAAAGAAGCGCCGGTGGCCGCGGAGTAATTTTTACTCGTGTGTGATGACGGGGCCCTTCGACTTCGCTCAGGGCAAGCTCCGCCCCGCCACCACACGGGACTTTCAAGTATCCGTCCCGAAGAATTCTTCTACTTTTTTCAAGTCTGTTGTCCGGCTGTATGGCGGCAAACTTTCTACAAACACGCGGCCGTACTGCTTCTTCAAAATGCGGTTGTCGAGCAGGGCGAGCAGGCCGCGATCGTGCAATGACCGAATCAATCTGCCAAAACCCTGCTTCAGAGTAATGACGGCGCTCGGCACCTGGTATTCGAAGAAGGCGTTGCCGCCGCCGGCGTCGATGGCCTTCACCCGCGCCGCCACCACCGGATCGCTGGGCACGGCAAAGGGCAGGCGGTCGATAATCACCGCGCTCAACTGCTCGCCTTGCACATCCACGCCCTGCCAGAACGATGATGTGCCAAAGAGTACGGCGTTGGGCGTGAGCCGGAACTGCTCGAGCAGCGCCGATTTCGGAGCGTCGCCCTGCTTGAGCATGGGGAATTCCAATTGTTCCAGCAGGCGCTCGTAGATTTCGTTCATCTGCTTGTAGCTGGTGAAGAGCACGAAGGCGCGCCCGCGCGTGATTTGGAGCAGACGCCGCACCAGGGCCGCAGCCTCGGCGGCAAACTCCGGCGTGCGCGGATCGGGCAGATCGGGCGGCACGTAGAGGATGGTTTGGCTTTCGTAATCGAAGTGCGAAGCGACAATCGCTTCGCGCGCGCGGTCGAGGCCAAGGCGCTGACGTATGTAGTCGAAACCTCCGCCCACGGCCAGCGTGGCCGAGGTCAGCACCGAAGTTTCCAGCTTCGACCACAAGCACTCGCGCAGAATTTGGCCGACTTCGATCGGAGTCGCTTGCAGAAAAATATTCATTCGGCCGGAACGCCTTCCCTCAGGGGCTGAAGCCCCACTCTCAATAGAGGCATTACCGGCGTGGCTGAAGCCACGCCCTTTCAAAGCTGCGCCCGGCGCTCCACGGAATCCCCGGCGCTCGATCCAGAAGACCGTGTTCGGATCCTCGCTTTCCATCACGAAGCGGAGCTGTACTTGCAATTCGTGCGCCCGGCGCACCAGCGTGAAAACTTCCTCCGGCTTCTGCGGGAGTTGCTGAAGTTCCGCGCCCAGGCGGTGCAGCGATTGAATGAGGGCGAGAAATTCTTCGCCGTTTTCTTCCAGAAACTCGCGGCGAGAGTCGAAGGCAAACCGGCCTTCGCTCGAGGGCAGCAGCGAAAAGAAAAGCTGCGAACGCTCACGCACCGACTGGATCGCTCCCGACAACTGCGGAGTGTAGAGGCGCTCGCGCTGCAGCAACTGCTCGGTGTCGCGCGCCAGATCGTCCATGCGAAGATTGCTCACCGAAATCCCAAAGTAATTGCCGGCAACGTCTTCGAGTTCGTGGGCTTCGTCGAAAATCACGGCGCCGCACTCGGGAAGGACGCCGGCGTCGGGCGCGTCTTCGGCTTCGAGCTTGATGGAAAGGTCGGCGAAAAACAGATGATGATTGACGATGATAATGTCGCTTTCAGCGCCGCGCCGCCGCATCTCGGTGATAAAGCAGCGGTCGAATTCACTGCACTTTTGGCCGGTGCAAGCTTCGGCACGTGCGTCGAGCTTGTGCCAAACGGCGCTCGCCTCGGGCAGTTCGGCGAGTTCGGCGCGGTCGCCGGTGTGCGTGGTCTTCTCCCACGCGGCGATGGCGCGGTAATGCTCGATCTCTTCCAGTCCGCTGAGCACGGGCTGGCCGGTGAGGTCGTAAAGCTTCTTGCGGCACAGATAATTGTTGCGGCCTTTCATGTAGCAGACGCTGAGTTTTCGATCTCCATCGGGAACGCTTTCATTACCGAACAATGCGCGCTCGAGGGCGGGGACATCCTTAAAGAAAAGCTGCTCCTGAAGATTTTTCGTGCCGGTGGAAACGATGACGCGCTTGCCCGAGCGAATCACTGGCAACAGATATGCGAGCGTTTTGCCGGTGCCCGTGCCGGCTTCAACGATCAAGTGGCGCTTTTCTGCGAGCGCTTCTTCCACGGCCTGCGCCATCTGCAACTGGCCGCGGCGAAACTCGTAGGCGGGATGCGTTTTCGAGAGCAAGCCCCCCGGCGCGAAGAACTGATACAGCGAGAATCCCGCAGCGGGATGCACGGGATGGGATGAGGAAGGCACGGAGTCTTTATAATAGCGGGTAGCGGGCTACTGGCTGCTAGCTACTAGCTTCTAGCAAACAAGATTTTTGTGGTTCATGAAATCCACAATACAGAATCGGCCTGCGATCCTCTGAGCATGAAAGAATTGTGAGCAAGAATAAGCAAACCCCACTGGTTGCCATCGTCGGACGACCGAACGTTGGGAAATCGACGCTCTTCAACCATCTGACCGGATCGCGGCGCGCCATTGTCGGAGACGAGCCGGGGATCACGCGCGACCGTCTTTATGGCGAGGTGGAATGGCGCGGGTGCGATTTTCGCGTGGTGGATACGGGCGGCATTGTTCCCGAAGACAAGGCGTTCATTCCATCCGAGATTTTCCGGCAGGCGAAGGTTGCGTTCGAGGAAGCGGCGGCGATTGTTATGGTCGTCGATGCGCGGACCGAGATCGCTGGGCCTGATCGCGAATTGGCGCGACTGCTGATGCGCACGGGCAAGCCGCTCTTTCTTGCCGTCAACAAGATGGACTCGGACAAGCAGGATTCGCTGCTCGGAGAATTTCATTCGCTCGGAATGCGGAATGTGTTTCCGGTTTCGGCGGAGCACGGGCGCGGAATCGACGATCTGCTGGACGCTGTGCTGCTTGTGCTGCCTGCAAAACCCAAGGCAACCACAGAGGACCCTTCGGCTTCGCTCAGGGCAGGCATGGAGATCACGGGGGAAGGCACGGAGGAAGATTCACCAACTCCGGAAGAGCCGCATGAAATCAGGGTGGCTATCATCGGTCATCCCAACGTCGGCAAATCGACGCTGCTCAATCAACTCACGGGAAAAGAACGCGCCATCGTTTCGCCGGTGGCTGGCACCACGCGCGATTCCATCGACGAAGTCATGCAATACAAAGGACGCAAGATTCGATTTGTCGATACGGCTGGCATTCGGCGCAAGGGCAAAACGCATTTGATGGCCGAAAAACTTTCGGTGGTGATGGCGCGCAAAAATATCGAAGACGCCGACATTGTGCTTTTCATGGTCGACGCGACCGAAGGCGCGAGCGGGCTCGACGCGAATATCGCGGGCTACGCGCACGAGAGCGGACGGTCGGTGATTATTCTGGTCAACAAATGGGACCTGGTGGCGAGCGGCGAGAAGCGCGCGGTGAGCCAGTCTCGAACTGCGCGCATTCAAGATGCCAAGCGTCCGCAAGATCGCGTGCTGTATGAAGAGCGGTTGCGTTATGGGCTCAAATTTTTGGCTTATGCGCCGGTGCTATTTCTTTCCGCGCACACGGGCAAGGGAACGGAAAAAATTCTACCGCTGATCGAGAAAGTTGCGGCCGAGCGGCGCAAGCGCATCACAACCGGCGAGATGAACCGCTTCCTGAGGACGGTCGACTTTGAACGCGCTTCGGTGCCGATGAGCAAGCGCGTGCGAATCCTCTACATGACACAGGCGGGAGTGGCTCCGCCGACGTTCGTCCTCTTCACCGACCGCGCCGTGAAGCTGCACTTTTCCTATCAGCGATTTCTGGAAAATCAGATACGGGAGGCGTTTGGGTTTATGGGATCGCCGATCTGGATTAAGAACCGGGCGAGAGAGTAGGCCTCAAATCGTGAATCAGCGTTTAGCGATGTTGAACCGCAATTGCTCACACTCACTCTCAATAGGCCATGTTGATAGGGCAAACCAGAGAACCACAAAACAATTTAGAAGTGGAATACATACAAGCAAGCCATACCAAAAGGAATAGCCCGCTTTTGAAGCGATTTTGCCGCATACTGCAAAGGTAATCATGAATCCAACAACGAGTAGAACCAAGTGGACAAAAGAGTTCACTTAATACCCCCTCACATATTTGATTCAAAGATATTAAACAACGTACCAGATTGTAATCCTCGTTTCTCGCGACCGCAATTGTCGAGAAAGACCACTTATACCGCATGGCATCTTTTTCCTTTTCATCCCATTAACATATGCGGCAGTTCCTATCCCGCCATGGGCAGGTGCTTGCCGTCCTCGGTGAGGAGGCCCACCCGATCGACGCCGGCGATTCTGGCTATGGCGATTACGTCGGCTACGTCTTGGAAGTCGATGTCGTTATCGGCTTCGAGATAGGCGATGCGCTCGACGCGGATGGCGAAGATATCGCGCAGGCGCTCGCGCAGGTGGTCCCATTCCACCGGCTCATTGTTCACAATCACCTGGGGATGCCGCTCTCCCGGCTTTGGCTGGTGGATCTGAATCACTATGGTGCCTTGCGGCGGCGGGATGGTGTTGGTCGTTATCGTGGGCTGTTGAGGGACATCGGCCTCCAAGCCGGTGGATTTCTGCTCGATCACCACGATCATGAAAACGATGATGAGCACCAGGAGAACGTCAATCAACGGAGTGACGTTCATGTTGGGACGAGACGAAGCGCTGCCTGCCATTGAGAATGCCATCGGATTCTCCTCTCGTTATTACTCGAATCGTTATTACTCGAATCGTGTAACGAGAACTGGCACGCGCGTGCTCTGAAGGATTGGACACCTCGGAGGGGCAAAGAGTTCCCGAGCGCGGTCGGTCGCTTAATTCGCGGGCAAATACAGAGGTCCTTCCCCTGCGGCTCCGCTCAAGGTTAGGATGACAACTTAGTTTGTGCGCAGGAGCCGAGCTGCGCTCGGCTTGGACGGGCGAGGGCGCCCGTCCCTACGTAAGGCTTACGGGGCGGAGCCCCGTCAACACACGAGCTGGTACCCCGCGCTAGCCGATGGGCTCGGGCGAGGGCGGGAGCGGGGGTGGTTCGAAGGGCGGCGGAGAAGCTGGGACTGGCGGTAATTCTAGCGCGGGAGGTGCGGGGGCGGGATGGAGGAGGGTGTCTAGATTTGGGTATCTTGCGGCTAGGAAATACATTGCGTAGGCGGGGAAGAAGACTGTGGCTGGCACGCAGACCAGAGCGACTAAGTAAATCAGCAGGAGTAGAAGCAAGGTTCCGAAGATGATGGCCAGGCTGACGGTGGTCACGTTCCATCCCAAGCCAGCGGCCCTGGCCCCGAGCACGGCAACCACGCCGGGGATGACGACAATTACTGATGGGATGAGGGCGATGATGCCGAACAGAATAGCGGCGGCTAGCGAAAGCACGAGCTTGAGCAGGAGGTAAACGGCGAAGCTTCCTTTCTCGGGGCGGATGATCGCCAGCAGCCGATGCCAGCCGTCGGCGAAGTCGAGATCTTCGAGGGCCATAATCGGCACCAGAAAATCTCTGGCCAGCACTTGCACCGCGGCGGCTATGAGCGCGATAGACAGGAAAAGGCCCACGAGCAAAATTATTCCGACAATCAAGCGGCCGACGTGTTCGCGGAGATCGGTCATCCATCCCGACGCAAAAGCGACGGCCAGGGGCACGCCAATCAGAACCAGCATGAACATTCCGGCTGTAATTTGGAAAACGAGCTGCCAGAGAAAGAAGCGGCCACCGGCGCGATAGCATTTTCGCCAGCCTTCGCTAATCGAACATTCCCGCCGCAGGACAGAGTCGAAGAGGATGAAACGGAACACGCTGTTGATGTAGAGAAAGACGAAGCCGAGCACAATGGCAGCGAAGATTGCGGCTACGATCAATACGATGAACTGCTGGTAGTGAGCGGGAATGTAGGTGCGATTGAGGGGCGGCAGGCCACGCAATATGTCCGGCCAGGGGAACGGTCTTTCGGTGTTTTGCCGGTGCGAGACGAAGCGAGCGGGATTGAAATTGCATCCGCCGGCGCGGAGTTCGGCGGCGAGAATTCCGACCAGGGCGAGGCGCGACCATTGTCCGAAGCGGAAACGAGTGAAGAGTTGTTGGCGCGCGTGCTGGAGCGCGGGCTGTACGCAATCGACGGCGGAGATAGGCAATGGATGACCTCGCGTAATAGTTGTTGCAAGGAAAGTGTAGTCCGATTTGCTGCGGATGGGGTGGCGGTAATACGGAAAAGCTGGAACCACAGGGAGCACAGGGTAACACGGGGGAAGGCTGGTATGTTTTGCACGGACCCAGGTTAGCGCCCAAAAGACGGGCGCGAACCCTTCGACAAGCTCAGGGCAGGCTCTGGGGCACCTTATACCTTGCAGGCCCTGGGACACCTTGCCGGTAATGACGGAAAGTCAAAACCCCCGCCCTGTGTCTGCAAAAAACGCAGACACAAGAGCGGGGCACCCTCGGGAGTCGAAATCAATGAAAGGGTGAGACAGCCCCCTAGGTTGTCTGTTGCTCTACGAGGAAATTATTACTCATAGCGGAGGGCTTCGACGGGATCGAGGTTGGCGGCGCGGGAGGCGGGGATGAGGGCGCTTAGGATGCCGACGAGCAGCAAAACCAGGGTTGAAATCATGATGGTGAAGAAGGAAATCTTGAGGTGGATGTCGCCCTTGCCGGAGTCATCTTCGAAGAGCAGGCCCATCAGCGGAAGCGTTCCCACGCCGGCTGCGACCAGGTAAGAGACGACGATGCCGATGGCGCCGCCGAGCAGCATGATTAGCAGAGTTTCGGAAAGGAATTGGGCCTTGATATGCCACTTTCGGGCGCCGAGAGCGCGGCGCAAACCGATTTCCTGGACGCGCTCATCCACCGAGACGAGCATGATGTTCATGACGCCGACGCCGCCGATGCCGAGGGTGAGGATGCCGATGAAGATGAGCAGGACTTGGAGGCCGATGGTGATGCCGTCGATGACGGGGCGGAATTCTTCGCGTCCGAACATCAGAAAAGCTTTTTTGTCGGTGGGCGAGAATTGTTGGCGGGTGGCGATGGCGGCGAGGACTTGCGCTTCGGCGCGCGCCTCGAACTGCGGGGCGATGGGCTCAAAGACGAGCACCTGGGCATACTTCGCGTTCCACAGATCGTTGGCGGCGGAGTAGGGGATCCAGGTGGATTCGTCGTCGCTGGAGAAATAGTTGCTGAGTTGGATCTTGCGGTCCATGGTGCCGATGACGGTGAAGCGGACGCCGCCGATGAGGACGGTTTCGCCGACGGCGGAACGTCCGCCAAACAATTGCTCGCGGATGCGAGCGCCGAGAAAGACGACGCGGCGGCGTTCGAGTTGGTCGAGGGAGTTGATCCAGCGGCCTTCGGAAGGCTGCTCGTTGCGCATGTCGCCGTATTCGGGGCAAACGCCGCGGACGGCGGCGGTGCCCACCATGCGGTCTTCGTAGGCGATGCCGGGACGGTGCACGGTCTCGAGACACGCGTGGCGTACATAGTTGGCCGTCTCTTTGATCATGTCGAGGTCGGCTTGCTCGAGGACGACTTTCTTGCCGGCGCGTTGGCCGCCGGGTTGTTCGCTGGTTTGCTGCGGCCAGCAGATGACCGCGCCTTTGCCGAAAGCGTCGAAGCCACCGACCAGAATTTCGCGGAAGCTGCCGCCGTAGGCGATGAGGAGCGTAACGGTGGCGATTCCCCAGACAATGCCGAGCATGGTGAGAGCGCTGCGCGTGCGGTTGCGGCGGAGGGCGAGCCAGGCTTCGCTCAGGATTTGATAGATCATGCTCATGCTTTTATGACTTTCATGAAAGCCTTGCAGCTTAAAAGGCGCATCCCACACCGATTAAAGAGGTTGCCGAAAAAATCACGCTGCTATCCGCATCGACCCTCAGCGGCTAAAGCCGCACTCAAGATAATGAACTTATAGCAGCGCTAAAGCGCTGCGCCACCCAAAATCAAGAGCAAAATCGAGTTTTTTTGTAAGCAATCAAGCCGTACCTTACCCAAATCCAATTTATGAAACACATGCTAGCCGCCTGCCTCGTGGCGCAGGGCCTCGATGGGATCGATGGCGGCGGCGCGGCGGGCGGGATACACCGCCGAGAGGATGGCGATGATTCCGAGCACTACGATGGCCAGGGTTCCCGTTTGCCAGGTGGGCAGCAGACCGGCAAAGAAGTCGGGCATGGGTAAAAGATCGACCAAGGCGCAGAGGCCGAACGCGATGATGAGGCCGGTGCCGCCGCTGATCAGCGCAACGATGAGCGCCTCCAAAAAGAACTGGCGCAGGATGCTGTTCGCGGTTGCGCCCATAGCTTTGCGGACTCCGATTTCGCGGGTGCGCTCGCGGACGGCGACGAGCATAACGTTCATGACGCCGAGGCCGCCGAGAAACAGAGTTACGATGCCGACCGCGCCCAGAAAATACTTCATGCCATCGGTCATGGTGCGGAAGGCTTTGGCTTCCTGGATTGTGTCCCAGATAGGGCAGGCTTCCTTGTCGCTGGGATCGAAGCTGTGCAGGCGGGCGAGCACGCGGCGGATCTCTCCCTTGCAAGCCTCATGGTGCTCGACGGAGCGCGGGACGACCAGCAATTGATCGAAAGTGTAGGGCGTGCCCGGCGGCCGGTCGGGAAAGTCGCGGCGCATGGCGGAGAACGGGATGAAAATCTTGTTGATGTCCCAGCCGTCGTAACACGAGTTCTGTTTTTTGGACGACATGACGCCGACAACGGTGAACGGAATGTCGTTGAGATAGACGAACTGGCCGACGGCAGGACGACTGGCGAACAATTGCTTCTTGGCATCGGAGCCGAGGAAGGCCACGCGACGGGCTTCGTTGATGTCGTCTTGATCGTAGAAGCGGCCATCGCTTATGCCGAGGCTGCGAATCTCGGCGAACTCCGGAGTGGAGCCGGTCACGGTGAAGGCGGCGGCGTTGAAAGCAGTGTGCGAACGAACGGTGTCCTGTTCGAGCTCCGGAATCGCATTTTGACAATTGATGGCCTCTTCTTGAATGTGGGGAATATCGGAGTCAACCCAGTGCACGAGGCGGCCAGCCCGTGTGCCGCCGGCCTGGAGGCTGGTGCGGCCATGGAAGACGATCATGATGTCGCGGCCCAGGGTCTCGGCCTGCTTGGCTTGGCCGACGCGAAGGCCCTCGCCAGCGGCGACCATCAGGACGATGGAGACCACTCCCCAGGCAATGCCGAACATGGTCAGCAGGGTGCGGACACGGTGCGCCCAGAGGGTGCGAAACACGTCCTGGATGAGGTCGCGAAATGACATGCAAAGGTTCGACGCGGCGCGCCGGGAAATGAAAGCGCAGCCTTGCCGCTGCTTTGATGTACGTGAAATGGAGAGGTTTAGTTCCTGTTCCCGCAAAAGGGGACTTTGGGAGAACGAACGCGGTCACAGCCCGAACGCAGAGGGATACCGGACGGCGCCATGAATTCCCGTCAGCGCGCCATCGGAGAGT
>Ga0326728_10021267_pt1 | contig 12227 bp, 9 predicted proteins | sample MB3enrmetagenome_FD_207602 | JGI IMG/M metagenome (GOLD analysis project Ga0326728, IMG submission 207602) | Lab enriched peat soil microbial communities from McLean, Ithaca, NY, United States - MB31MN | ecosystem: Environmental > Terrestrial > Soil > Wetlands > Peat | place: USA: New York...
ACCCAAGCGAAGGGCGACGATCACGCGCGCGCGCTGCTGGAACAGATGCGCGGGACGTGAGAGAAGCGTAAGTTGCCGTCGCGCCGCGCCGCCGATCGCCAAGGCGCCGCGTTGGGAAAGATGATCCATTGCGTTTCTCGCCCTAGAGAATCTTCGTCATGCCGACTTTCATAGCCGGATTGGCGGCGCTCTTTCTGGTCCTCGCCGCGATCAAGCAATTTTCGCGGCTGAGCCCGGCGACGGCGGCCAAGTTCGCGCGCCGGGGCGGCGTCGTGCTGAGCGTCCTCGGCGCCGCGCTGCTGGCGCTGCGCGGCAGTTTCGGCCTCGCCTCGGCGCTGGCGGCCCTCGCCCTCGGCCTCGCCGGACGCAACCGGGCAGGCCCTTTCGCCGCGGCGTTTCGCGCCGCCGGCCAAGGTTCGCAAGCGGGGCGGATTTCAACCGCGCGTTCGGCGATGATCGAAATGCGGCTCGACCACGACACCGGCGCGCTGAGCGGCTCGGTTCTGGCCGGCCCCTTCCTGGGGCGGCCGCTGGAGACGCTGACGCGGCCGGAGTGCCTCGATCTCTACGTCAGCCTCGGCCGCGACGATCCCGAGGGCGCCCGCCTGTTAGAGGCTTATCTCGACCGCCGGTTTGCCGGCTGGCGTGACGCAGACCAGGGTCAGGGCGAGGGGCGGCGGCAGGCTCGCGGGCGCGGAGAGGCGATGACGCGCGAAGAAGCGTATGAAATCCTGGGCTTGCCGCAAGGCGCGGACAGCGAGGAAATCGTCCGTGCGCATCATTCGCTGATGATGAAGCTTCATCCAGACCATGGCGGTTCGACCGCTCTGGCCGCGCGCGTCAATCAGGCCAAGGATGTCTTGCTGAGCCGACATGGCTGAATCCCGCCTAATCGTGCGCCGCGAAGCATGAGAAGCCGCTCTTTTTCAGCGACCGGCAGGCCGACTCGGCGCTCGCCGAATCGAGGCCGGCGAAGCGGGCGCGGTAGAACACGTCCTCGCCCTTGGCGACCTTCTCGGCGAGCGGCTTGGCCGAGGCGAGGATCGCGCCGGACTTCGCGCGCGCTTGGGTCAGCAGATCGGCGACCTTGGCCTCGTCGTCGGAAGCGCCGATCTGAATCACCCAGCCGTTGCGATCGCCGGCGCGGGGTTCGTCGCTGCGCGCGACTGCGGCCTCCTCCGTCGGACGCGCGGCCGGCGCGGCGCCCTTGCCGGGGGCTTGCGGCTTGGCCGGCGCCGGATCCGGGCCCTTGACCCATCCGAGTTGCTGCGGCGTGGGCTCGGCGAGACGTTCGGGACGCGCGGGCGCGGGCGCGAGTGGCGCCGCGGCGGGCGGGGCGATCTTGGCCGGGGGAGGCGCCGCCGCGACGATGGGAGCGCCGTCTTCGTCGTCCGCGTCGCCATCGTCGCCCTCCTCGATCCGCGCGGCGGAGGGGCGCGCGGGCGGCGAGGGAACATCGGCGGCGGCAAGCGGCAGCGGAGCCGCTCCGGCCGGCGCGCCTTGCGCGATCATCGGCGCCGTGTGGCCCTTGTTGGAGGCTTCGGCGATATGGTCGGCGATCAACTGCTCCATGAGGGCGTCGCGCGCGGGCGCCGTGCGCCCGCCCATGACCACCGCGACCAGCGAGCGGCCGTCGCGATGCACCGAGGTCAGGAGGTTGAAGCCGGAGGCGCGGGTGTAGCCGGTCTTGACGCCGTCGACGCCGTCGATGCGGCCGAGCAGGCGATTGTGATTGCCGATCGCCTCGCCGGCGTAGTCGAATTCACGGGTGGAAAAATACTTGAAATAGCGGGGAAAGCGCTCTTCGACGGCGCGAGCGAGGATCGTCAGGTCGCGCGCGGTGGTGACCTGCTGGTCGTCGGGCAGGCCGGAGGCGTTGCGATAGAGGGTGCGCGACATGCCCAGCGCGTGCGCCTTGCGGGTCATCATCGCCGCGAACGCGCTCTCGTCGTCGCCGATTTTTTCGGCGATGGCGACCGCGACATCGTTGGCCGAACGGGTGACGATCGCCTTGATCGCGTCCTCGACGGAAATCGTCTGACCGGGTTCGAGGCCGAGCTTGGAGGGCTCTTGCGCGGCGGCGCGCTCGGAAATGGGAATTTGCGACTGCAGCGTCAAAGCGCCTTTGTCGAGCTGCTCGAATAGGAGATAGAGCGTCATCACCTTGGCGATGGAGGCGGGGTGGCGCGGCTCGTTCTCGTTGACGCCGTAGAGCGTGCGCCCGCTATTGGCGTCAACGACGATGGCGGCGAAGGTCGGATCGGCAGGCGCGGCTTGCGGGCGCGCGGCGAAAGTCGCGTGATATCTCGCGACGGCGTGGACGTGGTGAACGTAATAATGGCGCCAATGATGGGCGTCCGCCGGCGCCGCGCTGAACGCCAACATCGCGAGTGCCGCGCCGGCGCCGACTAGGGCTTGAACAGGACGAACCACTCGCGAACCCGAACCACGCAACGCCATGAATGCGCCTTATCGACTCGATGCGTCGGCGCCGCGGCGGCGGACCGGCGGCCAAAACACACCCTCGAAAAGCGTATGGGAGTAGCGTTACGGGGGCGTTAACGGCGCGCGCGTTTTTGCCCGCATTCGCCGTCAACACAATGAAATATCATGGAAATCTCCACTGCGGCCGCTGGCGGGAGATATCGCGAAGTTTAGTAAATCCGGCGTAAACGCCTCATGCGCAGGCGCCGTCGGGGCCTCGCCCTTCGAGCCCTTCGCTGGCGGGATCGCATTGGCGCCATGCGGCAAGACCTTTGACGGCCGGTCGCGCATCGCCCATCGCGCCGCCGAGTCGGCGGCGGCGGAGAAGCCGCTCGGCTCGCCGTCGGTCGCGACCGCTTTCGCGGCGGCGCGGCGCAAGCGACGCCGTGTGCGAGCGGGGGCTGGGGAAAGCCGCGGGCCGGAGCGGAGCGCGTCGACCGAGGGCTCCAGGGATGCAACGAGGAGCGCGCGGGTCGGCCGCCGAGCCGGCCCTTTTTTGTCGCGCGCCTCTTGCGCGGCGTCGACAAATTGGCAATCCTGCCAATGTCGCGTCGGCCTCTGGCGCTTGGCGTTCGCGGCGCCTAGATGAGGCGGGACGGGAAATTCCCGGCGAGCCCTCGGCGCAACGACGTCGAGCCGCCGGATTCGATAGAGGTCGTACGTGCACGGCGAACCCAATTCGTTGGTCTCTCGCTTGCGGGCCGGAATGGCGCGGCTGGCGCGCTTTTTGCTCGGTCCGCGCGGCGCGCCGTCCGATTCGCCGATCGGCGTTGTGTTGGCCGTTCGCGAGCCGCATCGCGGGCCGGAGATTCCCGGCGCCGGCGCGGCCGTCATCACCCGGACGCGAACGCAAATTAAGCGTCCGAGCATGTACCGCGTGCTGCTGCTCAACGACGATTACACGCCGATGGAGTTCGTAATCGCCATTCTTCAAGCGTTCTTCAACAAGAATCCGGAAGAGGCCACCCGAATCATGTTGCACGTGCACAACAACGGCGTTGGCGAATGCGGCGTCTACACCTACGAGATCGCGGAGACGAAAGTCGCGCAGGTGATGGACCACGCCCGCAAGAACCAGCATCCGTTGCAATGCATCATGGAAAAGAAGTGAAAGGCCCGTGATGCCCGTATTCTCCCGCGCGCTGGAAAAGACCCTTCGTAGGGCGCTCGCGCTCGCCAACGAACGGCGACACGAATATGCGACGCTGGAGCACCTGCTGCTGGCGCTGATCGACGATCCCGACGCCGCCGCGGTGCTCCGGGCCTGCAACGTCGATCTCGACGCGCTGCGCAGGAACGTCGTCCACTACGTCGATTGCGAACTCGACAACATCATCGTTGAATCGGTCGACGAGGCCAAGGCGACCGCCGGCTTCCAGCGCGTGGTGCAACGCGCGGCGATCCACGTGCAGTCGTCGGGGCGCGAGGAGGTGACCGGCGCCAACGTGCTGGTGGCGATCTTCGCCGAGCGGGAAACCCACGCCGCCTATTTCCTGCAGGAGCAGGACATGACGCGTTACGACGCGGTCAACTACATCAGCCACGGCATCGCCAAGCGCCCGGGCCTGTCGGACGCCTCGCGCACGCCGCGCGGCGCTGACGAGGACGCCGACGCGCGCGAGGCGAGGGAAGCCAAGGAGCCCTCCGACGGCAAGAAGAAGGAAGGCGCGCTGGAGGCCTATTGCGTCAATCTGAACAAAAAGGCGAAGGACGGCCGGATCGATCCGCTGATCGGCCGCGAGGCCGAGGTGCAGCGCACCATCCAAGTCCTGTGCCGTCGCCAGAAGAACAATCCGCTGCTGGTCGGCGATCCCGGCGTGGGCAAAACCGCGATCGCCGAGGGGCTGGCGCGTCAGATCGTCGGCGGCGAGGTGCCCGAGGTTCTGGCGGGAGCGACGGTGTTCGCGCTCGACATGGGCGCGCTGCTCGCCGGCACGCGCTATCGCGGCGATTTCGAGGAACGCCTGAAGCAGGTGATGAAGGAGATCGAGCAGCACAAGGACGCGATTCTCTTCATCGACGAAATCCACACCGTCATCGGCGCCGGCGCCACCTCGGGGGGCGCCATGGACGCCTCCAACTTGCTCAAGCCGGCGCTGGCGCAAGGCTCGCTGCGCTGCATCGGTTCGACCACGTACAAGGAATACCGCCAGTACTTCGAGAAGGATCGCGCCCTGGTGCGCCGGTTCCAGAAAATCGACATCAAGGAGCCGAGCGTCGCCGACACGGTCGAAATCCTCAAGGGCCTCAAGCCCTATTTCGAGGAGTTCCACAAGGTCCGCTACACCAGCGATGCGGTCAAGGCGGCGGTCGAATTGTCGGCGCGCTACATCCACGACCGCAAGCTGCCCGACAAGGCGATCGACGTCATCGACGAAACCGGCGCCTCGCAGATGCTGGTCGTCGAGGCCAAACGCAAGAAGACCATCGGCGTCAAGGAGATCGAGGCGACGGTCGCCTCGATGGCGCGCATCCCGCCGAAGTCGGTCTCCAAGGACGACACGGAAGTGCTGCAGCACCTCGACGAGACGCTGAAGCGCGCCGTCTACGGTCAGGACGAGGCGCTGGGCGCGCTCGCCTCGGCGATCAAGCTGGCGCGCGCCGGGCTTCGCGATCCGGAGAAACCGATCGGCTGCTATCTCTTTTCCGGGCCCACCGGAGTCGGCAAGACCGAAGCGGCGCGCCAGCTCGCTTTGAGCCTCGGCCTCGAACTGACCCGCTTCGACATGTCCGAATACATGGAGCGCCACACGGTCTCGCGCCTCATCGGCGCGCCGCCCGGCTACGTCGGCTTCGACCAGGGCGGGCTGTTGACCGATGCGATCGACCAGCACCCGCATTCGGTGCTGCTGCTCGACGAGATCGAGAAGGCCCATCCCGACCTCTTCAACATCCTGTTGCAGGTGATGGACCACGGCAAGCTGACCGACCACGCGGGCAAGCAGATCGACTTCCGCAACGTGATCCTGATCATGACCACCAACGCCGGCGCGCAGGACCTGGCCAAGGAGGCGTTCGGCTTCCGCAAGTCGAGGCGCGAGGGCGACGACACGGAGGCGATCAACCGGATGTTCTCGCCCGAATTCCGCAACCGCCTCGACGCGATCGTGCCGTTCGCGCGCCTGCCCGAGTCGGTGATCGCGCAGGTCGTCGACAAGTTCGTGCTGCAGCTCGAAGCCCAGCTCGCCGATCGCAACGTCACCATCGAGCTTTCCGACGAAGCGCGCGCGTGGCTGATCAAGAACGGCTACGACGAGACGATGGGGGCGCGGCCGATGGCGCGCGTCATCCAGAGCCAGATCAAGACGCCGCTCGCCGACGAGGTGCTGTTCGGCCGGCTGAAGAACGGCGGGGTGGTGCGCGTCCTGGTCACCGCCGACGACTCCGGCGTCAAGAAGCTCGGCTTCGTCTATCCCGAGGGCCCGGCGCAGCCGCGGCCCGAGCGCGACGTGATCGTCGCCGGACGCAAGCGCGCGGAAGGCGCAAGCGAAGCGCGCAAGAGCAAGGCGCACAAGCGCGCCGACGGCGCGAGCGGGCCAGGCGCCGACGACGGCGCGCCGGACGAAGTCTCGCCGAGCGAACCGCAGGCGACGTGAGGGGCGGGGGCTAGGAACGGACGGCGGCGGCCGCGCGCCTCACGCCTCACGCCCGCCGTTCGCCCAGCGCCGACAGCAGCACGGCGACGATGCCGGTGAGGAACACGCCGTCGAAAGTTCCCGCGCCGCCGATCGAGGCGACCGGCGCGCCCAGCGCCTGCAACTGGCCGAGGTTGGTCAGGTCGGCGCCGATCAATACGCCGAGAGAGCCGCCGACGTAGGCGAGCGGCGCGGCGTTGCGGCGCGACAGGGCGAGCGCCGTCAGCGCCGCGACCAGCGGCGGGACGAACAGCGGCACCGAAATGCCGACGCCGGGGATCGGCGTCGCGAGCTGATGGACGATGACCGCCACCACCGCCGTCGCGATCGCGCCCGCAACGAGAAGGCGATCGTGGACGACGAGGTAGAGCGACAACAGAACCGGAATGAGCGCGCCGCCGACGTTGATCGCGAGAATCGTGCCCGGCCAGTCGACGAACTGCGGCACGAGATAGGGCATGCCGAACGCGTCGATGAACGTTCTCGCCACGATGCGGGCCTCGGGCAGCCGCGCGATCGGGATGTTGACGGCGCCGCCGATCAGCGAGGCGAGCAGCACCAGCATCGCGACGCGCGGCTCCAGGCCGAGGCGGCGGTACGCGCTGTTGAGGATGCCGATCTGCAGCAGCAGCAGCAGCAGGAGAATGAGCCCGCCGAGCGCCAGAAAGAGCAGGAGCTGCGCGGGAAGATAATGCAGATGGCTCGAAAGCATGGGCGTCTCGGCGATCGGCGCGGCGGTTCGTTTCCCTAATTCACGAAGAGGAGAAAGTCATCCGGGCGCGGACCGATGGGTCGACGTGGGCGCGCGAAGAGCGGCCGGCGACGGCGCTCACGCCGCCTGCATCGCCGCGCGGATCTTGGCGGCGTAGGCCTCGCGCTGGTCGGTCGGCATGATCGGGCCGCCGGGCGGGCGCAGCGCGACGCCATGCCAGCGCGGCAGCACGTGGAAATGCAGATGGAAGACGAGCTGCCCGCCGGCGCTTTCGTTGAACTGCTGCACGACGACGCCGTCCGCCGCCATGCCCGCCTTGACCGCGCGGGCGAGGCGCTGCACCGAGGGCATGAAGCGGGCGAGTTCGGCCGGCGCGATGTCGAGCAGGTTGCGCGCCGGCGTCTTGGGGATGATCAGGGCGTGGCCGTCGGCGCGCGGCATGATGTCCATGAAGCAGAGCGAGACTTCGTCCTCGGCGATGCGCACGCACGGCGCCTCGCCGCGCAGAATCTTGGCGAAAATGTTGTTGGCGTCGTAGGACTGGGTCAAGGCTCTCTCCTTGGGATGGTCGGCTCGGCGGGCTTCAGCCCTGCCGCCGGAACGGCAGTTGCTCGGCGTATTCGGCGATCGTTTCGTCGACGGCGGCGCGTTCGCGCGTCAGATACGCCGCCACCGCCCGCTGAAAGCCCGGGTCGGCGAATTCATGCGCGGAATAGGTCGGCACGGGACGATAGCCGCGCGCCAATTTGTGCTCTCCCTGCGCGCCCGCCTCGACGCGCTTCAGGCCGCGCCTTATCGCGAATTCGATCGCTTGATAATAGCAAATCTCGAAATGCAGAAACGGTCGCTCCTCGATCGCGCCCCAGTTGCGGCCGTAGAGCGCGTCGTCGCCCAGGAAGTTGAGCGCGCCGGCGACGTAGCGCCCCGCGCGCTTGGCCATGACGAGCAGGATGCGCGACGCCATCGCCGCGCCGACGCGATCGAAGAAATCGCGGGTCAGATACGGCCGGCCCCATTTGCGCGACCCCGTGTCGATGTAGAACGCGAAGAACGCGTCCCAGTGCTCGGACTTGAGGTCGCCGCCGGTGATGAGTTCAACCGAGACGTCGTCGCCGAGGGCGTCGCGGCGCTCACGCTTGATCGCCTTGCGCTTGCGCGAGGCGAGCGCGGCGAGAAACTCGTCGAAGTCGCGATAGCCGGCGTTGACGAAATGAAACTGCTCGCCGACGCGCGAAACGAAACCCGCCTGTTGCAGCGCTTCGCCGTCGGGCCGATCGGGGAAGGTGACGTGGATCGAGGAAGCGCCGAACGCCTCGCGCAGCGCGCGCAAGCCCGCGATCAGCGCTTCGCGGGCGCCCGCCGGCGCGTCGGGCGCGACCAGCAGCCGCCGGCCGGTGACCGGCGTGAAGGGAACGGCGACTTGCATCTTGGGGTAATAGCGCCCGCCGGCGCGCTGGTAGGCGTCCGCCCAAGCGTGGTCGAAGACGTATTCGCCCTGGCTGTGGGCCTTGAGATAGGTCGGCGCCGCCGCGACGAGGCGGCCGCTCGAATCTTCGACCAGGACATGCGCGGGCGCCCAGCCCGAGCGCCCGCCGACCGAATGCGACTGCTCCAGCGCGAGGAGAAACGCGTGCGCGATGAAGGGATTGAACCGCTCGCCGTCGGGCGCGCCGTCGCCGCGCGCCAGCGGATTGGCGCAGGCGTCCCACGCCGCGGCGGCGACCTCGGCGATCGACGGAACGGAGCGGACGGTCAACGAATGGGTCATGGCGCTTGGCTCATCATAACGCGCCAACGCGCCGAGCCAAGGGCGAAACCGCCGACGGAGCCTCAACGCGCGGCGCGGTCGCGAAACCACCGCGCCGTCGCCGGCGCGCCGACTTCGAACGGCGTCGCGTTGGACCAGAAGCGCTTGGCGAAGCGGCTGGAGTCGACGCGGTAGGGCCGGTCCCATTGAAACCGCATTTCGCCCATTTCGCGCAAAACCGGGACGAACAAGCCGAGCGGCGCCAGCGCCCAAAGCGGCAGGCCGGAGACGCGCGGCTTGACGCCGAGCGCCGCCGCGCCGAGCGCCAGAATCTCACGCGGGGGCCGCGTCGGCGCGCAAGGGACGTGCCAGGCTTGGCCGAACGCGTCGTCGGGCGCATCGACGAGGGTGACGACGGCGCGCGCGAAATCCGGGACATAGGCGAAATCGTGCGGCGTATCGGGCGAGCCGATCACGGTTGCGGCTTTGCCCTTGGCGAGCGCGCCGAACGCGAGATCGCCGAGGTGGGATTGGATCGCCCCCGGGCCATAGAAATCAGGCGCCCGCAGCGCCGCGACGCGCAACCGGCCGGCCGCGCTCGCCGCCTGCCAGACGCGCGTGACCTCGACCCGCGTCGCCGGCTTGACGCCATAGGGGGAGAGCGGCGTCGTCTCGCTCAGCGGCGCCGTTTGCGGCCCGTACATATAGAGGTTGTCGACGAAGACGAGGCGCGCGCCCTCCGCTGCGCAGGCCTCGACGAAATTCGTCATCGCCCGCGGCCACGCCGCGCGCCAAAGCGCGCCGACGTACGGAAAGCCGATCGCCAGCACGACCTGCCGCAGCCCGGCGACCGCGGCGCGCACCGAATCCGCGTCGAGCGCGTCGCAGCGGACGAAGGACGCGCCGGCGGGCATGGCCGACGGCGCCGCGCGCTGCGCGATCCGCACCGCGCTGCCGCGCGCGCTGAGGATCGACGCGGTCGCCGCGCCGACCGGACCGAGGCCGACGATACCGATCTCTTCGCTCATTGCTGGGCCTCGCTTGCCGGAACGCAGTTATAGGCGAGGATCCGTCAAAGCGAAAATCCGGCGCCGCCGATGCTCGGCGCGCGTCACTCGTCACGAGCGCGCGTGCGACGCGCCGGACCGCGCGCTGTCGAGCGCGCGGTGGAGCGCGCCGTAGCGCTGCGCGCTGTCGTCCCAGTCGTACCGAACCGCCATCGCGGCGCGGCGCAGTTCGTAGAGGCGCTGGTTGGACCCGTAAGCCTCCAAGGCGCGGCGGATCGCTTCGTCGAGGTCGGCGAATTCTGGCTCGTCGAACAGGAACCCGGTCTTGCCGTCGTGGATCGTTTCGCTGAGGCCGCCGGTGCGATGCGCGATCGGGATCGCGCCGAAACGCTGAGCGTACATCTGGCTCAGGCCGCACGGTTCGAAACGCGACGGCATCAGAACGAAATCGCTGCCCGCGAACAGCGCGCGCGCATCCTCGGCGTCGAAGCCGATGCGCACGCCGACGGCGTCGCCGCGTTGCGCGGCGAGCGCGGCCAGCGCGGCCTCCATCTTCGGCTCTCCCCGCCCCATGACGACCAGCTGGCCGCCGAGATCGGCGATGCGTTCGCCCGCGTGGAGGACGAGATCGACGCCTTTTTGGTGAACCAGCCGCGATACGAACGAAAACAGCGGCGCGCGCCACAGCGACAATCCGAACATGCCGCGCACATAGTCGGCGTAACGGCCCTTCCAGCGCTGTGGGTCGTAGAGATAGGGGCAGTTGCGGTCCTTTCGCGGATCCCACGATTCGTCGACGCCGTTGAGGATGCCGCTCAAGCGCCCTTGCGCCGCGCGCTCGGACAACAGGCCGTCGAGGCCGCAGCCGAATTCCGGCCGGGTGATTTCTTCGGCGTAAGTCGCGCTGACGGTGACGAGCTGCGCGGCGTAGTTCAGTCCCGCCTTGAGGAAAGAAATGCGGCCGAAGAATTCGACGCCCTGCATGGTGAACGCCCGCGAGGGAATGGCCAGAGCGCCCATGCGCGAGGCCTCGAACAATCCCTGATGGGCGAGATTGTGGATCGTCAGCAGCGCCGGCGCGTTGGCGCCGCTCCAGGCGAGATAGCCGGCCGCCAGCGCCGTCTGCCAGTCGTTCAAGTGCAGGCTGGCGGGCCGCCAGTCGTGGACGCCGGGCGCGGCCCATTGCGCGGCGGCCATGCTCAGGCGGGCGAAGCGCAGGTCGTTGTCGAAAAAGTCGGCGCCGCCCGCGTCGGCGTAAGGGGAGCCATCGCGTCTGAACAGCTCCTCGCACAGCACGACATAGACGATGAGGCCGTCGGCGAGCGTAGTCATGCCGATCGAGCACGGGGGGACGGCGCCCGCGCCCGGCAGATGCGCGACGATCTCCATCCTTCGCGCCCGCTCGAGCACCTGTCGATAGCCGGGCAGCATCACGCGGACGTCGCAGTATCGCTTCATTGCGCGCGGCAGCGCGGCCGAAACGGCGCCGAGACCGCCCGCTTGCACGAAATCGCTCATTTCGGAGGTGACGAACAGCACGCGCGGCCGCAGCGGTGCCAACGCATAAACGCGCGCCGATGGACGCGCGCGCGCCGGTATTGTCTCGTTGGTCGAGACGCTGGCGGCGCCGACGGCCGGCTTGATCACGAATATCCCCTCACGCTGACTTTGCACGAACGGGGAACATAAAGCGCAAGCGTGGCGGAATGGTTAATCCAGAATTACCTGATCTTGTCGACGCGCATTACGAACAATACGACGATCCTAATCTGATTCGCGCTGAAAGAACAGCAAAAACCTCGCTACAGCTTGCTTGCGCAGCGGACTCGACGGGCGAGGGAGCGGTCCGACGGACGGCGCGCGGAGGCGGCGGGTCGCGCCGAGAGACGATTTGCCGCAGCGCGGCGCCGAGGGAGCGTCGAAGGCGGTCGGCGTAAGCGCGAGGCGCGTCCGTCGCGCCTCGCGCTGGTCAATGACGCGGATGGGTCTTGGGACGACCCGCGGCGCCGGGCGCGTCGTGGGCGGGCTGGTCGGTCTTTCCCGCCACTTCGCTCCGGGCGACGCGCGCGGCGAACGCGGTCTGGCCGCCGTGCGCCAACGTGCGCGCCTGGGCGATCCATCGCTCGCGTTCGATGCGCCCGGGAAAGGCGAGGTAGCTGCCGACCCAGAGCGCGTTGTCGTGCGTCCAGGCGGCGATTTGCGCCCAGTGCCAAACGCCGAGCGCGTGCAGGCGCCGCTCGTTTTGCGGCCCGACGCCTTTGATGAGCTGCAGATCGTCGGCTTTGCCGCCGCGCGCGGCGACGAGGCCGAGCGGCCGCGCGCCGGGATGCTTCTCCTCGCCCGGGACGGGACCCATCGCGGCCGGCTCGGCGGAAGCGGCCGCCGGCGCAGGCGAAGCGGGGGCGCGCGCCGGCCTGACGGCGGGCTTCGGCGGCGGGGCGCTCGGCGCCGCTGCGATGGGTTTGGCCGCGAACGGGCGTTCAGCCGCCGGCTTGCCGGCGGGCGTCGGCGCCGCTGCGGCCGCGATCGCCGCGGCGGGACCGGCCTCGATCGTGGGCGTCGGCGCCGCCGCCACGGCCGCGGGGGCGGCTCGCGACGCCGTCGCCGATTTCAGCCAGCCGCCGAGGAGGCAGCCGACGACG
>Ga0326728_10021268_pt1 | contig 12227 bp, 9 predicted proteins | sample MB3enrmetagenome_FD_207602 | JGI IMG/M metagenome (GOLD analysis project Ga0326728, IMG submission 207602) | Lab enriched peat soil microbial communities from McLean, Ithaca, NY, United States - MB31MN | ecosystem: Environmental > Terrestrial > Soil > Wetlands > Peat | place: USA: New York...
CTGAAGCCCATCCTCACCAAGGAGGCCAAGAAAAGGGGGGTTACCATAGTCAACCGCGTCATGATGGTCGAATTGATCATTGCCGAGGGGCAGGCGTGCGGAGCGGTAGGCGTAGGAACGAACAACGGAAAGATATATTCTTTCAAGGCAAAGGCGGTTGTGGTATCGACGGGGAGAGTAAATAGATTGACCCGCGGGGCTACCGGCGTCTGGGGCAACCACCGCGTTCCCGCTAGCGAAACAGGCGACGGCAGGGCCATGGGCCTCAGAGCAGGGCTGCCGATCATCAATTCGGAGTTCTATACGCCTGAGGGGTATTCCATCGGCGGCTTCGAGCTGAGCCTCGGCTCGCCGAGAAACACAGTACAGCCAGCGGGCTCGGTCACCGGTCCGGCAGGGGAGCCCATCGTGCCGAGGACCCATTTCTATAACTGGTCAAAGCTCGGCAAGGAAAAGATCGATCCCCTGGAAACCCGGCGTGCTTTTCTTGAAGCCCCGCCGATGCCTCCATACAGTCGGATGCACCGGGAGGGGAAAGGCCCCTTCTATCTCGACCTTACCGGCGGGACCGAGGAGGAGATACACTACATTGAGTGGTCGATCAGCAATGAGGGCAAAGGTTCTTTTTTCTTGGAATACCTGAAGAACCAGGAGAGGTTCGACTTCAGAAGGGACAAGCTGGAGTGGCTCCCCAACAGCCGCGAGATGGCGGGAACGGCCGCCTCGGGATTCTTGGTGGACACGAACATGGAGACGGAAGTACCCAATCTCTTTGCCGCCGGTGACGACATCGGTGGAGTGCCGTGGATGTGTTCGCCCGGGGCATTCACGATGGGATGGAAGGCAGGCGAAAAGGCGGCGCTCGCGGCGAAGAAGCAGGGCACTTTCCTTTCGGCAGACGGGGAGAAGATCGAATCCCTCAAGAAGTTTTGCTCCGATGCGGCGTCGAGCAAAGAAGGGCTGTATTGGCGCGAAGTTGAAATGGCAATCCAGAACATCATGGACTACTACGCCTGCGACGTAAGGTCGGAGCCCATGCTGAGCCGCGGGCTGGAGCGCCTGAGCGGGATAAGACGTACTGTCTCCTTTAGAGCGGGGAACCCTCATGAACTGATGCGCTGTTTGGAGGTGCGATCCGTTTTGGACAACAGCGAGATGATACTCGCCGCTTCCCGGGAAAGGAAAGAAAGCCGCACGGGAACCAGGGGCCTCGGTTTTATTCGGGCCGAATATCCTGAGCGGGACGACAAGAACTGGCTCGCCTTCCTCGCCTTAAGGCTCAAGGGGAAAGGGTTCGAGTTTTCGAAAATACCAATCAGGAGGTAGCCCGGCTATCCCCCAAGGTATGCGGTCTTCACGCGATCATTGTCGGCCAAGTTCCGGGCCTCCCCCTCCAGCACGATGGCGCCCACCTCGATGATGTAGGCTTTATGGGCGAGTTCGAGCGCCATCCGAGCATTCTGTTCGACGAGCATGACGCTGATCCCGCTCTTGTTGATGTCGCCGATGATCCTCCCTACCTCTTCGACCATAAGGGGGGACAAGCCCATGCTCGGTTCGTCCATGAGGAGGAGCCTGGGCCGGGCCATCAAGGCCCGGCCGATTGCGAGCATCTGCTGCTCACCGCCGCTGAGGCGTCCCGCCTGCTGGGTGCGCCTTTGTCCCAGCACCGGGAAGTGTTCGCACATAGTCTCGATGTCGCCCGCTATTTCGCGGGAATCCTTTCGCAGATACGCGCCAGTTCTCAGGTTGTCGAACACGGTCATCCGGGGGAAAACCATACGGCCTTCGGGGATGTGGGAGATCCCGAGCCTGACGATAGCGTGCGCGGGCAGGGCGTCTATTCTCTTTCCCTCGAACAGTATGGCGCCGGAGGAGGGCCGTTTCAGTCCCGATATCGTCTTGAGGATGGTAGTCTTTCCGGCGCCGTTTGCGCCGATGAGGGCGACAATCGAGCCCGCCCCCACGTCGAGAGAAACTCCCTTCAGCGCTTCCGCCTTACCGTAATGGACCGTGAGGTCGCTTATTTCGAGGAGCATCACTTCGTCCCGTGCTTGCCCAGATAGGCCTCGACGACCTCGGGGTTTTCCCTGATTTCCCTGGGCAGACCTTCGGCAATCTTTTGACCGTAGTTCAAAACAGCTATCCTGTCGCAGAGGTTCATCACCGCCTTCATGTCGTGTTCGACCAATACGACCGTGATACCCCTGTCCCGTATCTGCCTGACAAGTCCGATCATGTTCTCGGTTTCCACCGGGTTCATGCCTGTCATGGGCTCGTCGAGGAGAAGCAGTTTCGGGTGGGTAGCGAGGGCCATGGAGATGCCAAGGACCCGTTGGTGCCCGTGGGGCAGATTGGCTGCCAACTCTCCGCTCAGTGAGGCAAGGCCCATAAATTCGAGTATGTTGAGCGCCTCTTTCCTGAAGCGTGCCTCCTCATCGCGGGCAGAAGGGCTTCTGAAGAGCCGCTTCCATCGCCGCGTCGTATAGCTCAGGTGGAAGCCGGTAAAGACGTTCTCCAGCACCGAGCTCTTCATGAAAAGCGTCGAGGCTTGGAATGTCCTGCTGATCCCGAGGCGCGCTATCTCGTGCGCGTGCATCCCCGTGACGTCTCGTCCTCGCAACGTTACCCTGCCCACCGAGGGGGGGAAGAAGCCGCTGATGACATTGAAGAGCGTCGTTTTTCCCGCACCGTTGGGACCGATCAGGCCCAGTATCTCGCCTTCGTAGACACCCATGTCCAGTTGGCTGATCGCTGCAAGGCCCCCGAAATGTTTGCCCAGGTTCTTCACCTCAAGGATCGTGCCCATTATTCTATCCCCGTGAACCCGACTTGACTCTTCGAAACGAATCCTTCATCCATCTGACTATCCTGCCGAGATTTTCAACCGGACTCGAGGGCCACCGATTCCTGAACAATCCGAGGAGACCGTCCGGCAGAAACATGACGAGGAGTATGACGATGATGCCCGTGAATACCGGCTCCACTTCTTTTGCAATACGGAGCAGCTCTGGGACGACGATCATGACCAGGGCGCCGATGATCGGACCGGTGAAGGCGTATTCTATCCCACCTAAAATCGCATAGACGTGAACGTAGATGGTCTTTTGGGGGCCGAACGTTGCCGGCACGACCGAGCCGTAATAGTGGGCGAAGAAGCTGCCCATCAATCCGGCGGCAGCGGAGGCAATGACGAAGGCGAGTAGGCGGTAATTGAAAATGCTCACACCGAGCGATTCGGCCAGTCTCGGTCCCTGCCCGATCGCGTTCCAGGCCCTCCCGGTCCAGGCGGCGTAGAAGGCTTTAAGAACGAGTGCAATAAAGGAGACGAGAAACAGCATAAGATAGTAGAAGGGTGTCTTGGAGGTAAACTCTACCAGGCCGAAGAAAGGCAAACGAACGGCTTCCGGGGGAGGAATGTCGTAGATGCCCGTATATCCGCCGAACACTTCGAATGTGCCGAATACCAAAACGATGATGAAACCGAACACCAGCGTGAGCATGACGAAGCTGATGCCACCCTTCTTAATCAACAGAAGGCCAACGACCAGGCCAACGATCGCGGAAACGAGTGCCGAGGCGGGCAAAGCCAACCAAACCGGGAGGCCGGCCTTCACCGAAAGGAGGGCCGAAGCATACGCTCCTACACCCCAGAAACCGGCTATAGCTATCGTGATGAGGCCGGTCCTGAGGAGAAGGAGGAAGGTCATGGCAAGCACGGCGTTCATGCCCACCATGATCAGAAGGTGGATGTAGTACGGATTAGTCACCACTAGAGGCAGAAGGAGAAGAATCAGTGCCCCTATGACCAGCCCGACAAGCCTGCCGGACCGCGAGCTTGTCCGGTTATATCTGGATTTCCGTGTCTTCTCCAAGCAGTCCACCAGGCCTGACAAACAGGATGATACCGACGACGGCGAAGAACAGGATCTGCGCGAGCCCGGCGCCGAGAAAATACTGGCCGAAGCTTAGCGTGGTTCCAAGTATCAGTCCCGCGAGGATCGCACCCGGCATGCTGCCGATCCCCCCGAGCATAACGACAAGGAGGATGAGCAGGGCAATTGAGCCCATCTCAGGGAATACGGCAAAAATGGGGGCCATCACTCCCCCGGAGAAGCCGGCGAGGCCGCAGCCGATCGCCATTGCCAGCATGTACACCCTGTCGGAGCTTATTCCCTGCAGCTCGGATACGTCGGGGCTGAACGAAACGGCACGCATGGCCCGGCCGACGTTCGTCTTCTGGAGGATAAGGTGGAGTCCCAACAGTACCGCAACGCCGAGTACGATGAGCACAAGCTTCTCGACTGAGAGATTGACTCCACCCAGCTTGAGCATCCCCTTGAATGCGGTCCCGACACCCCTCGATGCCGTCCCGAAGACGAGCAGTATTGCCTGCCCGATGAGCAGCATGAACCCCACCGCCGCCACGATGCCATTGAGGAATTGGCGATCCATGACGCGAATGCGATGAAAGACGAGCCTATAGATCGCCCCCCCGAGGACAGCTGACACTATCGTAGCGATAACAAGCGAAACAAAGAAGGGGACTCTAAGCATCACCTTCAGGACGTAGAGTGCGTAGGCCCCGATCATATAGAACTGGCCGTAGGCGATGAAGAGCACCCCGGAAATATCGACAATCAGGTTGAACCCCGACGCCAAAAGCACGTAGACCAATCCCATTGCGAGACCATCGACGACGAGCTGTGCCATGACAGCTATGGACATGGTGACCTAAGCCTCCTCGATCAGAGATGCTCCGCGCCTAGAAGGGTCGACAGAAACGGGCGTCACTCCTCACTCAAGGGCAATAACATTATGGGCCAACGGCGTCACTTGTACGTGCCGAAGATCCGGTACTTCTTTATGAGCTCAAACCCTTCTTCCTGCGATATCCTGTCGACGACCTTGACCTTTCCCCCTTCCACTGTCGCAATGGTCGTCCCATAGAGCCCATCGATGGTCCTAGGGTTGTTCATGTCCGGCCGGCTGATCATCATGCCCGGCGCCAGCAGGGTATCAAACTTGATGCCGCCACTGATTACTGCTGCGACGTTGTCCACGTCCGTGGTTTTTGCGGTCTCAAGAGCCGCCTTCAGCAGATACCAAGAAACCGCGAACGGCGGGGAGGGGTTATCCCAGGTTCCATACTTGGCAACATAAGCCTCCTTCGCCTCCCTGGCGGTGGGTGATGCCGGAGGATCGAAATCAAGGTCACTCATCGTGAAGATCGCACCTTTCAGGGCCGCGCTGATGTCCACTATCTTGGCCCATTGTCCGGGAACGATCCCTCGATAGTGGAACAGCGGCCCGGTGTAGCCTGCCTCACGCATGAACTTCACCGCGAGGGAGTCCTGGACTGCACCCCCGCCGGTGCACGTAAAGACCTGGGGATTCGCGTTCTTCATTCTCGTGGCCATGGCGCTGAAATCCGTCGTGTCCGGCGGGTAGAAAATGGCATCCGCGTACTTGAGACCTAGGATGTTGAAAAGCTTCTCCAGGGCCTTGGCATCCGCATGACCCTGGATGTTGTCCGTATGGAACCCGCCCACAGTCTTCAATTCAGGATGAGCTTTGGCAAACCAGCACCAGGCCACGGGACCCTGGGTGTTGAGTGGAGATCCCTGGAAAACATACTTGAGCTTCGGGTTGAGGCATACGGGCGAGGGTGTGTAGACGATGGCCACCACTTTGTTGCTTTCGGGGACCTGGTACCACGCGTCAACCGTGCCGTCACCGAGCAGGAACTTGACCTTGTCCTGAAAAACGAGCCTCTCCACAGCAGCCCGGCCTGTTTCGGCATTGTTCTTGCTGTCGTACGACAGGACTTCCACTTTGTAATTCTGGCTGCCGACCTGGAGTCCGCCCTTCAGGTTGAGCTGGGCCGCCAAAGCCTCCACCATCTTCTGGTAGTCTCTGCCAAGGGGACCCGTCATATTGGCAACGAAGCCAACTTTCAGTGTGGCTTGGGCGGTTGCCGGGGTGTCAAAACCTGTGACAAGAAATACAAAGAGGACAATCCCTGCCGCAACCTTGAACACCGATGAGAGTGATATACTTCGCACGTCCATCCTTCCCCTCCTTTTTGAGCAAACTCACTTCTCTTGCCTCGTTATCCGTAAACGCTCGGACACTTCATCGGAAGACATGCTCCTCAGAACCTTGACCTTCCTTCCACTTGCCGTTCCCAGTCCTCATCCGAAGTTACAGGAGAGGCGGAGCGATCCATGTCGATGGCGGCGTTCCGAAGACACCCACTATCCTGGCTCACTGGCCCAGGATAAGGTTACGGAAGCAAGAGAAAAGTCCGTCATAACCGGATTCGCGCCACCAACAGCACTCTTTCTGCCGGCGAGAGGTCAGCCAACCCGTTACGTCATTCGTGCATGCTGCCATCTCCCACACCTTATCAAAGACCGCAATGCCTGACGTAATTCTCCTCATAAGTCGGTGCGTTCGGCGGCAGGAGCCAGTAGTTCGCGGGTACCTCTCCGATCTTTACCTCCCCGTTCTCCAATGCGATCGTGACGAGCTTCGTCCACTCCGGCGGGTCAAGCTCGGGATAGTCCAGCCTCTTGAATTCCAGAGCAAAGCTGCTTGCTTTTCTCGCTAAAGAGGCGTGCATCATGATTTCGCCGACCGTGATGTGCGTCAGGCATTCGAGGCTTCGGGCCAGCTCATGGGGATTTCTGGCGCAGACCTGCGAGGCCTCGCTCTCGCTCACGCTCGCGAGCCACTTGAGGCCCATGTTCAATGTCTCCTCGTTCCTGTACTCGCCGCAATAGTCTTGCATGATCCGGCAGAGCCCAGCCTTCAGCTCCTTCCACCCGATCCCGCTGTTGCGCCTTATGGGTGCGTAAACCCGATCCTTTTCTTCCTCCACCTGCTTCCTGTCTACCTTCAGGTCTCGCGCTAGCCGAACATACTCCACGGCCTTTCTCGCCGCATATCTGCCTGTGGTGGCTGCGACGGCGTGGCTTCCGCCGACTGCCGTCGATTGACCCGCTACATAAAGGCCCTCAAGGCTCGTCCTCAGGTCCCAGTCAAAGACGAGTCCCCCGCCAGGACAGAACCCCCCCTCCCGCCACTGGCGCGGCCCGTATGATGGCCACCAGGGACCAAAGGTGTATTGGTCCGGAGGCATGACATTTACCTGGAGCATGTCTTCGTCAGGGTCAAAGCCTGCCCTTGTGTACGTATCGTAGATGATGCGGCACTTGCCTTCGTGGGGTATCATCAGTCCCCATATCGCCCTTCGCTCATGCTCGGGCATGGAGGCGAGATCGGCGTAAAGAGGAAGGACGAACTCTCCGTTCGTGATCCTGTCGGGCAGGTCGGGAATAAGACTCGGCCCCCAGAGGGCGTAAGGCGTGGTGACGCCGCGTCCGTGGAAGAATGCCTTTTGTCCAGGAGCGGGACGATACCTTTCGTGTACCGTCTTCAATAACCTCCCCTCCCTGTCGACCCAGGGGACTTCCTTGCCGTGAGCATCGACGATGTTGCATGCGTACCACGTATTGCTCGCGTTACCCGTGCCGTACTGGGGATAGGTAAAGCCACCTGTCGCGAGCCTCCCCGTGCTTCTCTCCATCATGGCCAGCTTTGCTCCTGCTTTCCACGCCATGGCAGTGCCCTCGCCAGTATTGTTCGGGTCGGCCATTCCTGAGGAGCCTGCCAGTTCCTTGGAGAAAACCCAGAGGTGCGACGGACAGGCCGTGGAGAGGATCGTTGCCTTCGCCTCAAAGACGTAGAACTCACCGTTTCGGACGTTTAGGCCGGTGGCCCCGATCACGCGTGCGCCCTGCTTGCCCCCTTCGGTGAGGAGACTCGTCGCCATGACCCGATCATAGATCGCCACATCCAATCTTTTCAGTTCCCTGTAGAGAGCGACCTTGATATCCGCTCCTCCGTTCACGCGTATGGTGAATCTGTTCTCGTAGTCATAAGCGAACATCAGCTTCGTCTCGTCGTCTCTGAAAGGGGCCCCGACGAACTCGTCATCCACATCTCTCACCTTCACCCCCATCTTCTCGACGTCGCACAAAGCGTCCCAGCTCTCCTTACATTCGATGTACCAGATGAGTCCGTTGCCATGCTCAGTGCAGTAGTAGGGGTTGAACAGATCGACGAACTGCATCATCTCTTCGGGAGTCACCTTCGAGCATGGGTTCGTACAGGCCATGTGCCAATGGTCGACGCCTGCTCCGCCCAGACCGCTTCGTATCACCGCGCCCTTTTCCACGACGGTGACCTTCACCCCCCTTTTTGCCGCACTAATCGCCGCATGGCACCCGGCGATGCCGCCACCCAGGATGAGGACATCGGTACTTACCTGGTGCTCCTTCCCGTAATGAGCGGGGTATGGCCAGTTTGTTCGGTGGCTACGAGTTTCTTCAATCATCGCTGCACCTCTTCGTGATAGAAGAAATATTTGCTCGGATCAGCATTGTCAAGGTAAGGGACCCCTGTTCCCTCGCCGATTCCTTTTCCCTCATGAGCCGACCGCTGGCTTAGTATTGGGCGGCGGCGGGTTTTTCATACCGATCCGGAAATGCTCACCTGTCCTCTTGCGTTTCCAACCGACCCGCTGGCTGAGGGGGTACTCCACCCTGATTGCTCCCGGTACCTGGCAATGGGCCGCGCAACAGCCGCAAAACCAGCACTCGTCTGGATAGAGCACGATGGGCGGCTTTCCCTTCTTCGGGTTCGGAATCAGTACATCCGTCCGGCAGACCTCAACGCACTGCAGGCAGCCGGTGCAAAGCTGGGGATCGATGACGACCACGTTGCCCGGCATAGTAGGGTTCGGTACCAGCGACGCTTTTTCCTCCATAATTATTCACCTCCATCAGGCGCGATCGAATCGGCGCCGATCGTCGATCTCCTCCAAAACCTGTTTCGTCCAGTTTTTCACTACGGGGTTATTTTGTCAAGCAATTGATGCGATCACTGCATAAGGGAGCCAAGCGGAGATTCGATGACCCTACCGCCGAGCTCCCTATCGTGGCAGCGCCGGATCTTGGCCCGATCTCAGCGTAATCAGCTCGGTTGACCTCATGAATGGAATAAGCTCAAGAGTGTCACTCAAGAGGCGCGTAACGCCCAGGAAGAATAACAAGGGGAACGGTCAAGCCATTCGCAGAACGTGTTGAACGTTTATGGCAGAAAGCCTTGGGAGAGAAAGGATCACGTCTGTTTTTCACTGGGTGTTTCTGGCAAAATATCTTCCCAGATTTCCCACGATTCGCAATCTCGATTTCTTCAGGCCAGACAAGGAGAAACGAGGATCGGCCCTTCAATTCTTCAACACGTTCTGCGAACGGCTCGGGGAACGGTATGTTATTCCTTGCTTCTCACACCCGTCTCGATTCTGAGGTGTCCTTCCTGTAATCGATCGAATGCGCGACACGAAAAAACGCCCTCTTTCCGGTGGTAATCGCGTGTCAGTGTAGCCTGACACCTCTGACCTGAAACTCTTATGCAATCACGACCAAGGATGTTGGTTGACATATACGGCGATCACTGCTACCATCGCAGTAGACCTCCAACAAAAATAGCACGGGGCATCAATGACGGATCCTTCTCGTACGCGAAAGGAGCCCTTGATGTGCGGCGCATCGGCTCATGCATCCCTCATCCCTTCTCGCTTCTCCCGGAGAAACATGCTCCGACTATATCGCAACAACGCCACAATCTTTTCTTCTTCATGTAACGGTTTTGTAACACACTCCACGTTACGATGGTCCCATGAGACTCAGATCCATGGGGCGCAGGATAGAGGAGGAAATATGAAAAAGCTCATCGTCCTTGCACTGCTCATGGCCGTCATACTGTTGGTAACCGCTCTCGTTCACGCCCAAGCTCCCGCAGTTGACCTGAAGCCCACGTTCATCAATCCGACGCCGACGCCCGGCCTCTACGTCAACGGGTGGCCTGCCTTCACCGTTTCTTATCCCAAGGATTGGGTGGAGATACCTTCGCTGAGCCCAGCGGGTGTCTTTATGGCCGAGGCGTCCCGTCCGGGTACGTACCCCTCACCCGTGTTCACGATTGCTGTCTATGCAAGCCCGTTCCCGTTAGAGGAGTGGGCCAAGGTACACATGCCTCTCTGGGTAAACGTCTTCACGGACATCAAGGTCCTCTCCGACAAGCCCTCCCAGTTGAAGGATGGCACCCCGGCCCGGGAGGTCGAAGTCGAATTTGTCCCCAAAATCGATGTCACGGGGCGTAGCATCGAAAACGCTCCCAAGAATAACGGCCTCCTATTGTTGACGAAGAAAGACCTGACATGGGTCGACGTCTGGCTGAGCGACGACAAGGGAAAGATGGGGGAGGACCTGAAAAAGGTTGCCTATTCCCTCACCTTTCTCCAGGGCAGGGAGGAGCCGGTGCAAGTGCCCCCCGATGTCCGGGCGTTTCTTGACATGTTCTGCGCCGATATGGTGAGCGGCGATGTAAAGGCAATCATGGTCCACTACTCGGATCGGTTTCGCTACTCTGGCTCGAACAAAACATTTACAGAACAGTTTTGGCGGAATAATCCTGAATCTCCCATCCAGATGGGTGTCATCTCGTGCAAGGCAACCGTGACGGTCTTCGAGCCTCGGGGTGACAAAGCCTACATCGACGGATTCTATCTATGCAAGGCGAAAGGCGACGCCAACGGTTGGAAGATACCTATGACCTTCCAGCAGATCATCAACGAGCACGGCCAGTGGAAGTGGTTCGGCAACCAGAAGTAGTGAGGACACGGGTAAAGGCTCACCTGGGGGCACCAGGAAAGCAAGATACGAAGGAGCACCCATGAAAAGGCTCGTCGCAGTTTCACTCATCATGGCAGGGATGGTCTTGATGGCGGGCTTCTCCACTTCCACCCACGCCCAAACTCCCACAAACGACCTGAAGCCCACGTTCATCAGTCCGACCCCCGGTCTCTACGTCAACGGGTGGCCCGCATTTACCGTGTCCTACCCCAAGGACTGGGAGGAGATGCTTGGCGGGCCATTCGCTGTTTTTTACGCCGGGAGGACCCGACCGGATTTACCACCGGGTACCCATCTCCCCTCAGTCATCATTATTGTCGTTCCAAGCGTTCTCCCCTTAGAGGATTGGCCCAAGATATTCATGTCCATGATCGTAGCGACGTATACGGACATCAAGGTCCTCTCCGACAAACCCTCCCAGTTGAAGGATGGCACCCCGTCCCGGGAGACAGTAGGCGAAGGAGTCACCAAAGACGGCCGAAAGGAGAACTCGTTCTCAGTCATGACGAAGAAAGACGTGACATGGGTCGATGTCACAGTGACCGACGACAAGGGGATGATCAGTGAGGACCTGAAGAGGACTGCCCGTTCCCTTACCTTTCTGCAGGGCAGAGAAGAGCCAGTGAATGTACCCCCCGATGTCCGGGCGTTCTTTGACATGTGGTGTACCGACGTAGTGAGCCATGATCTAAAGGCAGTCATGGCCCATTTCTCGGATCGGTTTCGTCACTCTGGCGCGAGCAAAGCATATCTCGAACAGTCTTGGCGGAATTATCCTCTCTCTCCCGTTCGGCAGAGCCTCACTTCATGCGAGACAACGGTGACGGTCTTCGAGGCTCGGGGGGACAAGGCCTACGTGGACGGATTCACGTTAAACGTAGACAAGGTGAAAGGCGAGACCACCGCTACGAAGATACCTATCCTCTTTCAGCAGATCATCAATGAGCACGGCGAGTGGAAATGGTTCGGCAACCAGAAGTAGCGAGCCACAGGTGGAGAACCGGAGGGCGGGTCGAAAGGGCAGTGAGACCCGCCCGGATGCACCAAGAACGCAACACGCGAAAGGAGAACCCATGAAGAAACTCGTCGCAGTTTCACTGGTCATGGCCGTGATGGTGGCGGCAGGAGGCTGCCAGACTACCGGAATGGTTGCGAAGCCCACGTTCCTGAGTCCTACCCCCGGTGTCTACGTGAACGGGTGGCCCCTCTTCAGCGTCTCCTACCCCAAGGAGTGGGCAGTAGAACAGCCTCTCATGCCCGGCATGGTCTTGCACACGGCGGCGCCAAGACCGTCTTTGCCTCCTTCACCTTCGCTCGTGATCGCTGCCTTTCCAAACCCTGGAGACATAAGTGGTTCAGCGAGCATGGTCGCCATGATCTTCGGACAGATGGGCCGCAAAGACGTCAAGGTGCTCTATGATAAGCCCTCAAAGCTGCAGGACGGCACCCCCGCCCAGGAGGCGG
>Ga0326728_10021270_pt1 | contig 12224 bp, 11 predicted proteins | sample MB3enrmetagenome_FD_207602 | JGI IMG/M metagenome (GOLD analysis project Ga0326728, IMG submission 207602) | Lab enriched peat soil microbial communities from McLean, Ithaca, NY, United States - MB31MN | ecosystem: Environmental > Terrestrial > Soil > Wetlands > Peat | place: USA: New York...
ACCGAAGAACTCTGGAAGGAAATCGGCGAATTGCTCAACACCGTCACCACCAACGAATGCGCCAACTACTTCGCCTCGTCTGGGTATGTAAGCACTTAAATTAGAAATGCTCTAGTGCTACGACTTTCGATGCCGATTGCCCTTCCGATCACTGCTAGACTCTGCTTAGAACTACAATGCAGCGTCTTTGTTATGTCGGAACCGTGCTGGCCGCCTGCGCTATATTGGCAGCGCCGCTTTTCGCGCAGGATTCCGCGTCGAATCGCGCTCGCGTCGAGCGCGTCGTAGTGCGCGGCAGCGATGCCGCAATGGAAGTCGAGATACAGACCTACGGAGCGCCGGTCGCACCCGACACCCAGGCCATCGCCGCTCCCGACCGCATCGTTGTGGATTTTCCCGGAGCGACGCCCTCCGCCGCGTTGCGCGCCCTGAAAGTCAATCGCGGCGCGCTGAAAGGCATTCGCGCAGGATTGTTTTTCGACAACCCTCCGATCACGCGCATCGTGCTCGATCTCGCCGAACCGCAGTCGTACCGGATTTCGACGGCCGAAAATGCGATCGTCGTGAAACTGGGACCGGCAAAGCTGAATCCTGCGAAGCCGGATCGCGCCGCCGCTGCTTTCAAGGTTCCCGCCATGCACGCCGTCAAACTTCAGAATGCTGCGCTGGCCACGGCGATTGCGGACTCCAATGAAACGCAGCCGCCGAAGCAACTCGTTGCCGTGAGCTTTGAAAACGGAATGCTGCGCATCCGCGCCGATAAGGCCACGCTTGCGCAGGTGCTCTTCGAAGTGCAGCGGCAGACACAGGCCGACATTGCCATTCCGGCCGGCGCCGAGCTGGAGCCAGTCGTCGCTGATTTAGGTCCCGCTCCGGCGCGCGAAGTGCTGGCATCGCTCCTCAACGGCTCTTCCTATAACTTCATTTTCGTCGGCGACGAACTGACCCTCGAACGCGTCATCCTGACGCGCCGCGACTCCAGCAGCTTCTAACCGGGAGTCCCGCAAGAATAATTTCCATTTATGGCGGCGTAATCAGGCGCACGGCCACGGGAGACGCGCCATTGCCGTAAATCGGCGTTTGGAATCCCATGCCGGTGTTTCCACAACCGGCCATGTTGATGACGGTGGCATTCACACTGTCGTCCGAGAGCGTGGGCCCGCCATTCGGATTCAGAAACAGCTGCACGAAGCCGATGATCTGCACCTGGGTATATGGCTCGATTTTCGGGGGCGAGAGCGGGGGCGGGAGGAACGGGCTGCTGTCAAAGACCGGCACCGTGACCAGCGAATCGCTGACCATGATCTCGGTTCCCGCAGCGATGGCGCCTGTCTGCACTAACGGATTGTCGGTACCCGCAACGAACTGAAAAGGAGCGGCCACTGGATAGTTGGGGATAAGCATATCTTCATCGCCGTTCGTCGCATTGGTCAAACAGTTCACCGCTTCCGATGTGTCCAGGCCTGAGGGAACGCTGACATTGGCGTTGTAGACGTACGCCGTGCTGTTACAGGAGATCGGCGTCTGGACGCAACCCGCGACACTGATCTGATACGGGTAAATCAATGATGCAGCGCAGGAGGGCAATGCCTGGGTTGGAGCGGGGAATGACTGTTGGTCTCCGGGGTAGTACAACCAAACTGCTGGATTGGAGGGCACTGCCGCCATGTTCATCGACGTGGGCGTGCTGCTGGGAGGCCATCCCAGAAGCCCAGTAGCCTGGATGGTGCCTCTGTTCGTGTCAAAGATCTGGCCCGTTAATGAGGTCCCGCTAGGGGCGAGGTTCGGCAGCAGCCACGGCTTCACGCATAGGGGCGCGACCGGAGTCGCTGCCGCACGAAAGGAGCCTGCGCCCGAAGGATTGTAAGCTTCCGCGGTGGCTGACGCGGCCACCGTGATCTGTTTCCATCCCCACATGCGCGCGAAGAATGTGGGCAGATCGGTCCTTTGCACGGTCACGGTCACATGCGGGTTAGTCACCATTGTCGTCGTGCCGTTATTGAAGGTGACGGTCACCTCGGACGTTTGAGGGTTTCTTCCTCCGACGTAATTGTAGGTTGCCACCTGCATCGCGACTTTCTGGGCGAGGGTCTCCGCGCTCGACACCAAGCCGCCGGTCGTATCCGACGTCATTCCTGAGTTGGCCAGTACGCGCGCGCCCGCCAGGGCGGCGGAGTCGGCGGCCAGTTGCGCCTCGCTGCGCGCGGTGTAGAGCGTCACCACGTCGATCGAAAGCGCGGCCATCGCCCCGACCACAAACAGCATGAAGACCGCAACCAGCATGACGACGATCCCTTGCTCGTCTTTACGTCCCAAGATCTTCCGCCTTCGCAGAGTGCGTTTCATGAGTGCCTTTTCAGCTTATAGCATTTCTCGATTGGGCATGGAGTGCGGGCCTCAGTCGTCCCTACGGGACTCAGCTTGAATGCCTCAATGATTCCCGGCGCTAAAGCGCCGGACTATTTTCAACTGTCCCTTCGGGACAAAGTTCTCCCTTTAACCATTTCGAAAAATGCTCTAGTACTGTGACCGCATGATTTGTACCGCTTGACCGCCGAGCGTAACGCCGCCGCGCCGAGGGCGAGACGCCCTCGGGACAGCCGGCAAGATGCCGGCGCTACCCGTTTTGCACGCGGTAATCATCATGCGGTCATGACACTAGCTGCTCCCTCACATCTGGTTGTGGACGGTGGCGATCTCGGTCACTGTCGTTGTGGCCGCATAACTAGCGCCCGGTACCAATAATTGAATCACACTGTTGAACTTCCAATAGTACGGATAATCAATTTTCACCATGGTGCCGACGGCGAATGGCGGCCCAGATGGGCATGATGTCCCGGAAGATCCACAGACCCATCCGCGGTCAATGGTGATGACTAGGTTGTCGATGGCGGTGGTAGAAGCGCCGGAACATCCGGGAATGGTGTACTTCCACTTCAGACCAGGCTGTATCCACAATCCCGCAGAAGGTGGTACGCAGCTTCCCGTGTTCGCGTTGGGCAGGACTCCACTGGCGGCCAGCGAATTGAAAATTGAGGTCACGACCGGCAGCAGAGAAAGCGGGTTGGCGTTGCCCGGCTGAATGTCGGCCATGGGCTGCGCGCCGGCAAGAATGGCGCCTTCTTGCGCGGCTTGTGCGATCTTCTGCTTCTGGTTGAAGGCGCCGCTGAAATCGAAGATGCCGACGACGAAGACGACGAGAAGCGGGAGGGTGATGGCAAACTCGAGGAGAGCCGAACCGCGGGCGTCCCTCAGCCGATCAACCTCGCAATGCCGAATTTGGAAGCGGAGCATCTAGTTCTCCATCCGGCTTTGCGCTTGCGCCGACAGCAGAATCTGTTGCATGTTGAGGGAAGTGAAAGGCAGGTTGAACTGAAATGGGAATTGAAAGCTCACTACGCTGCCACATTGCGCAGGCTGGCTTCCAGTGACGAGCCCGTTCACTTGATTCAGCAACACGTTGCGGCAGACCCAGATGTTTTTGTGCAGCCTGCAGCCGTTTTCGGAATACGGAAACGACGGCGAGCAGGAATTCAGGTTCGGATAGGGCGAGCTCTGGATTTGGTTGGGATCGAGATTGGACGCCTGCATGACGGCGTCGATGGTAATGTCCACGGTCCTACTTCTGGAAAAATCGTTGCCGCAAGTGGCGCAGGTGGGGCGCGCGGCGGCGATGGCTCCCTGTTGCGCGGCTTGCTGGATGGTGGAGTAAATGTTGAAGGCGCGTCCAAACCAGATGATGCCCAGCAGCAGCATGAAGAGCAAGGGGAGCACGAGCGCGGCCTCGAGGATCTCGGTGCCATCGGTCGAGGTGAGTTGTCGCGCGATACGGTGGATGTTCAGTGCAGATCCTTCGCTTCGCTCAGGATGACAAATCATAAGTGAAATCACAAATACCCCAGCGTTCTGGCCATGGCGTAAAACAACACCGTCAGCGCCATAGCCACGCCGAAGGGAATTTTTATCGACTGGGGATCGTCGAGCGATACCTCGGATGCGGGCATGCGCAGGCTGAACAACGCGGCCAGCAAGTGCGCGATGTTGACCAGCGTCCGCTTTAGCCGCCCTTTCCAGACGACGACAACCAGCGCCATCGCTCCCGCCACGAAAACCGTGCCCATGAGCACGGAGAGCAGTTGCCGCGGACCCAGACAGGCTCCCAAGGCCCCGGCCAGTTTCCAGTCGCCGGCACCGAGGCTGCGCAGGAAAACAAAAGGCAACAGCAGACCCAGACCCAGGGCCGCGCCGAGCAACGCGAATTTCAATCCTGGCCAGCGATAGAGGACCGTGTTGACGGCGATGCCAGCGGCCATGCCGGAGACGGTGAGCCAGTTCGGAATCCGCCGGTAGCGCCAGTCGAGAACCCCCGCGCCCAGCGTCACCATCGCCGCGAGAATCCAGGGGGCGAAAGTCCGGTGAGCGGGAATCCAATGGACGAAAATCCAATAGATGAAAATCCAGGCTCCGGATTGAAGCATGATGGCAGCTGGCAGACAGTCGCCTCCGCGCGCGCTTCCAGTACTTTAGGGCTTTCTGGAGCCACACTCAAGAGAAAGTTCTCAATTCTCAGTTCCCAGTTCTCAGTAAAGCGAGTTTATCGATTGAAATGCCACTGATAACTGAGAACTGCTGCGTAAAAAAGGCCCGGTTGCCCGGGCCTGAGACTGAATTCGGAATGTGGTGTGTCTAGCGCGTGACCGGAGGCGCCGAGTTTCGTTCCGCAATCACTTTTTTGGCATTGTCGGCGAGGGCGCGCGCTTGCGGCATCAGGTCGAGGGCCTTGATGACGTCGGGATCGGTTTCGGCGCGCACCTTCAAGCCTTCTTCCTGGCCGAAAGTATCGATGAAGAGTTCGCTCTTGATGTTGGCGCGCAGCCAATCGTTGTTCTCGATCATCTCGCCTTCCGTATAAGAGATCTTTTCTTCGTCGAGGAACTTGCGGAAGTCCAGCAGCAACGCATCGTCGACTTCGAAGCTCTTCTCGATTTTGTGGCCGATGGCGTAGTGTTTGGCGAAGTTGAATAGGGCGTAGTGCTGGAGCAGCTCTTCCTGAAACTTATTGGACTTGTAGGGCGGCAGTTTCACGTCGGGCGTAATGCCGCCACCGCCATAGACGGTGCGTCCGCCATCGGTGAGCTTGACTTCGTGATTGGCGTTGTTCTCTTCGCCCTCGCGGTTATAGTAATAATCGTAGAGAGAAAGATTCGAGTAATCGCGCTGGATCAGGCGTCCGCTGGGGGTGTAGTACTTGGCGGTGGTGAGGGCGAGGCCGGTATTTTCGGTCAGAGGATACACGGTTTGCACCAGGCCTTTGCCGAAGGTCACTTCGCCGACGATGAGGCCGCGATCGTGATCTTGAATGGCTCCGGCTACAATCTCCGCGGCCGATGCGGTGCCGCGATTGACGAGCACCACCAGAGGATATTCCTTGCCACCGTTGCCGTGGGCGGCTACGTACCTTTTTTCTGGCGATGACCGGCCGTGGTGGGAGACGATTAGCTGTCCCTTCTTGAGGAATTTGTCGGCGACGCCTACGCCTTCGCTCAGCAGGCCTCCGGGATTCTGCCGCAGATCGAGGACCATGCCTTTCAGGTCACCCATCTCATCCAGAGCGTCGGCGACTTCGTGTTCGGTGGTTTCCTGGAACCCGGAAACGTGCATATAGCCGATGCCAGGCTTGATCATGAAGTGCAGGTCGACGCTGTAGCGCGGAATCTCGTCGCGAACGACGGCGAATTCGAGGGGATGGTCGGAGCCTTCGCGCATCATGGTAATGCGGACGGTGGTGCCCTTCGGTCCCTTGAGCAGATCGGCCACGTCGGTACTGTTCATGTTGTCGGTGGACTTGCCGTCGATGGCGGCGATGATATCGCCGGGCCGGATGCCGGCGCGATAGGCGGGCGTGCCGACGAAGGGAGCGATGACGATGACCTTGTTATTGCGCGGGGCGATCGTCATACCGACGCCGTAATACTTGCCGCGCTGCTCTTCGCGCAGCGCGGAATAAGATTTCGGGTCGAAGAAATTCGAGTGTGGGTCGAGCTGGTGCAACATGCTGGGGATGGCGCCGTTATAGATCGTCTTGTCGGCATTCACCGGGTCGGCATAGTTTTGCTCGATCGTGTCATACACGGCGGTGAACTGCTTCACGCTATCGTACACGTCGGAGTCGCTGCTGGTCGTGGTTGCCGGACTGATGCGCTGCGCGAAAAGCATTCCCAGCAGGCCAAACACAGCCAGAACGAATACAATCAGGAAGAGAGAACGCAAGTTGGAACGACGAGAACTACCATCCATGTGTCGAAATCCTCGGGCGGAAACGTGAAGGAACCCAGCCACCCCATCTGAGCGCAGTATAACACGCAAAAGCGCCTATTTAATTGGATGCAAACGGGCGCCGGGGGTTACCTGGGTGCCGCATCTTTTGGGGCGTGGGGAAGGCTAATGTTTTCCAAGGAGGTTAAAGAAAATCACGATGGCGGCGGACAATGGGCAGACAGCTCCTCACTACGGAGACTCGGAGGCGCGGCCCGTCTGTACACTTGCCTTGCGAAAATGTTCGAGGATGGCCTCGGCTTGGGATTTGGTAACGACCGCCGATAGCGCGGCCCGGTCCGCTTGCTTCACGGCTTGCAGGCTGCCGAAATGTTCGAGGAGGCGTCGGGTGGTGGATTCTCCTATGCCGGGAATTTCTCGCAGCTCGGTGGCGCGGTCGCGGATTTGACGGCGCTTGCGATGAAAAGTGAGGGCAAAGCGGTGCGCTTCGTCGCGGACCATCTGTACCAGGTGTAAGACGGGAGAATGATGGTCGATAACTACAGGATCGTCTTCCTGTCCGTGGACATAGACGATTTCTTCGCGCTTGGCGATGGCAGCCAGCGGCTGATTGATGATTTCCAGGGCTTCGAGCGACTGGGCGGCGGCGTGGAGCTGTCCCAGGCCGCCATCGATCAGTACCAGGCTGGGCATGGGCTTCTCTTCTTCCTGCAAGCGCTTATAACGGCGCGTGACCACTTCGCGCATGGAGGCGAAATCGTCCACGCCTTCGACCGTCTTGACGATGAACTTTCGGTAATCCGATTTTTTCATCTTGCCGTCTTCCCACACCACCATCGAGGCCACGGTTTCCGCTCCCTGAATGTGAGAGATGTCAAAACACTCGATGCGCTTGGGCAGATCGGGCAGGGCGAGCGCCTCTTGCAGGGCTTCTTGCATGGCGCGCGCATTGGGCTTGAGGACGCGAAAACGCTGGTCATAGGACTGCTTGGCGTTAGTGCCGGCTAAGTCGATGAGTTCGCGTTTTTCTCCACGCCGAGCGACGGTCAAATGCACTCGTGTGGCGCGGGCGCCCTCGCCCGCGAGTTGTTCGCTTAGGGCTTCTTCGAGTTCTTCGCGGTCTTCGAAGTCGACGGGAACGTAGATGTTACGCGGGACGTAAGGCTGCGCTAGATAGAGTTGCTTGACTAAGGCGGAGAAGAATTCGCCGGGATGGAATTCTTGTGTGGCGGCGGGGATCTGCCCCGCCGTGACCGGGTCGGAGACCCGGTTCCACACGTACTCGGGGAGTTCTTCCCAGAAAAATTCGCGGCGGTCCAGAACTTTTCCGCCGCGCATGTGGAAGAGGTTGACGGCGAGCATTTGGTTCTCGTAATGAAAGCCGAAGACGTCGGCATCGTCGCCCTCGGCAGTGGCGATGCGCTGCTTTTCTTGTAGCTGCTCGACGGTGGAGATGAGGTCGCGATAGCGGGCGGCGCGCTCGAACTCCTGCGCCGCCGCGGCTTCGGACATGCGCTCGCGCAAGGACTTTGCCAGGTCGGTTTGGCGGCCTTCGAGGAAAAGCTTCACATCGCGCACGGCTTCGGCGTAGATCTCCGGCGTGGTCAGGTCCTTTACGCACGGGCCGAGGCAGCGCTTGATGTAGTACTGCAAGCAGGGACGCGGATGGAAGCGCTTCAAGTCCACTTTGCAGGAGGGGACGAGAAAGTGGCGATGGATCAAATCGACGATGCGATAGGCGAGATTGGCGGGGAAGTAAGGGCCGAAGTAGGCGCTGCCGTCCTTGCGCAGGCGGCGAGTTACAAAGACGCGCGGGAACCGCTCAGCCAGCGTGAGCTTCACATAAGGGTAAGTCTTGTCGTCGCGCAGCAGGATGTTGAAGCGCGGTTGTTTCTGCTTGATTAAGTGGTTCTCCAGGGCGAGCGCTTCGTTGTTATTGGCGACGACGATGTAATCGACATCGACGGCCTCGCGGACGAGTGTGCCGGTTTTGGCGTCCTCCCAGCGGCCTTCGTGAAAATAGGAAGAGACGCGCGCGCGCAGGTTCTTGGCCTTACCGACGTAAATCACTTCGCCTTCGGCGTTCTTATATAAGTAGACGCCGGGAGAAGCGGGCAGGCTGCGGATTTTCGCGGTGAGATCCATGGATCAGGTCTCAGGTCTTAGGTCTTAGGAAAGACCAAGTCACGAAGCGAATCTTTCCTAAGACCTAAGACCTGACACCTAAGACCTTTGGCTATTACGCGCTCCATCCTCTTACAAACTCCACCAAGCTGCGCAGGGCGATTCCGGAGGGGCCTTTGGCGATCCACGGTTTGTTCTCTTCCACCCAGGCGGTTCCGGCGATGTCGAGATGGATCCAGGGAGTGTCTTCGGCGAATTCCTTGAGGAACATGGCGGCGGAGATGGCGCCGCCCCAGCGTCCTCCGGAATTCACTATGTCGGCGATGTTGGATTTGAGGATTTCTTTGTAATCGTCGTCGAGGGGAAGACGCCACATTTTTTCGCCGGCTTTTTGATTGGCGTTGGCGAAGCGCTCATACATCGTGTCGTCGCTGGCGAAGATCCCGGCGTTGACGTAGCCGAGGGCCACGACGACCGCTCCGGTGAGGGTGGCGGCGTCGACGAGATGGGTGCAGCCGAGTTGGCGGGCATAGCAGAGGCCGTCGGCGAGAATGAGGCGGCCTTCGGCATCGGTGTTAATGATCTCGATGGACTTGCCGGACATGGCGATCTGCACGTCTCCCGGCTTTTGCGCCTTGCCGGAGGGCATGTTTTCGGTGGCGCAGACGATGGCGGTGACTTTCACCTTGGGCTTCAGCAAAGCAATCGCGCGCATGGCGCCCATCATGGTAGCGGCGCCGGCCATGTCGTACTTCATTTTTTCCATACCGTCGGCGGGCTTGATGGAGATGCCGCCGGTGTCGAAGGTGACGCCCTTGCCGACCAGTCCGAGGTGGATATCTTTGGCCGCGCCCTCGGGTTCATAGCGCAGGACGATCAGCGCGGGCGGTTCGTCGGAGCCCTGGGCCACGCCCCAGAACGCGCCCATCTTGAGTTCCTTGATCTTGTCGGGGCCGTAGGCTTCGCACTGGAGACCGACTTCTGCCGCCATTTTTTTCGCGCGCTCGACCATGATGGTTGGCGTCATGCGATTGGAGGGTTCGTTGACCAAGTCGCGCGTGAAGTTCTGCGACTCGGCGACGATGCGTCCTGATTGCATGGCAGTTTCGAGGGACTTGGCGTCGGCTTCCGCATTGCCTGGCACGACGATGGTAACGGCGTCGATGTTCTGGTCTTTGTCTTTATTATTGCGCTCGCTCTTGTAGTAGCCGGGATCGAACTCGGCAACAATGGCGCCTTCGACGACTGCGCGCACGGCATCGTTCGCGGGGATTCCGGCGGGCGCTCCGTTTCCCGGGAGAGCGAAGGCAACGCTGCGGACGCTTTTACCTTTCAGCGTTCGTACCGCCGCGCCGGCGAGCTGGCGTAATTCCGCGGCGGAAAACTTCTTGGCCTTGCCGCCGCCGATCAGCAGCAGGCGTTTCGCTCGCAAACCCGCGGGACGATGCAACAGCGTAGTTTCGAAGGCCTTGCCGGCCGCTTCGCCGCTCGAAATCACATCCTGGGCGGCTTCGCGCACGGCGGCGTCACTGGATTCGAGCGAGGGCGCGGGCTTGTCTTTTTCGCCCCGTTCTTTTTCGGCGCGGTCTTTTTCATTTCTATCCAGCAGCACGACAACCAGACAATCGGTTTCCAGTTGCGACGGGGAGGCGAAATAGAGGTTGGTATTCATGATGGCTGGCACCAGTATCCACGGTAGGAGGGGAAACGCGCAACTGTCCGAAGGTAGCTCAGTGAAGATAGAAACACGCTGGCTTCCGCCAAGGTGCGCGCGGCGGTGCGGCTGAGGCCAGGAAACTTCTGAACAAGTATCTCGTTGCACCCAACAGCACTATGAGTACGCGGTTTTTTCGAGGGCGAGGGCGCCCGCGCCCGCGCCACACTTGAGCAGAGGCCCCCTGGGTGGGCGTGGTTATGCCGCTACTGGGCGAATTTTCTTCGATAGCGCCAGGCGATCGTCATCAACACCAGGCCGGAAGCGAACAGCACCAGGGTCGAGGGCTCGGGAGTGACTGGTGGTTTCTTGTGGTAGCAGGTCCCGTCGCGGATTATGTCGCCGGCGCGACAAACCTTGGTAGGAAGCGGCACTTCGATAGGCACGTAGGGAAAGAAGAACCCACCGGCGAAGAGATGGGACGGAGTTGGCGGGCCGGCGGGCAAATCGGCTGGGGCAAGCAGGGGCCGGATGGGGAACGCCGGTCCTAAATCGAGCTGTGCTACGGGCTGGTCGAGGATGTCTTCGTCGGGCTCTTCGCTGGAAACTTCGGGTTTCGCGGTATCGGAAATCTGGTTGCCGCAATGCGCGCGGGCGGTGATTTTGCCGTCGGTCAACAGCAATTCGCCGGGGCGCAGGCGGACCTTCTTGCGCGTCCAGAAGACGGTGTTACGAATGCGATAGGAAAGATAGACTTCGCGGGCTTGGGTGACACGTACCAGTTGGGCGTGGCTGAAATCGAAGTGGGCGAAATGGCGGCGGACTACGTAATCGCGCGCCGCGACCGAGCGGAGGTCGCCGGGATCCTTCACGCCTCCGGGAACGACCGAGTAAGGATAGACATCGCGAACCGGAGCAAGTAGCTTCTGGGGCTGTGCGGAGCGCGCCGTCATCAAGGCGAGATTCTTGCCTACGTTGCCGCGCGTCCAAAACGAGCCGGGCAAGGTCTGGGATGCATGCAAAGAGGGTGCCGAGAGATAGCGCGCCGCATTCTGCCAGCAGGCGGCAGCGACCAGCGTGGCGGCAACCACAGCGATCAGAGTTCGCTGTATGTGCAGCCGACGCCGATACCAACTCCGCCTTCGTCGTACGGTCTTCCCAGTCGCAGCGTAGCTCAAAACAGCACTCCTGCCTGGCAGTTGGGCCAGGGATCGGCAGAAGGGAAAGCTTATGTATAGAGCATTCCGATATCCAAAGCCGCATCAGGGAACCAGCCTGGATACGGGAACTTAGCGTCTAGAACAGATCATCTTAGCAGAATTGTGCAAAGAATTTCGTCCAAAGTGACACTCGGAGCACTACGCTTCTCCACATGGGAAATGCCCTGCACAGTGCTAGCTGCAGCCGTCCGTCCGCTCCGGTCGAGGATCATGCACATTCAGCGTCCAAAACGGTAGGTGAGGGTGGCACTGGCATAGGAGAGTATGCGAACTCCTGCCACTTCTTGGGTGACGGTCTGCGGATGGAAACTTTTCGTGGCTTGCCCGGTGCAGCTGCTGGCGATCATAATTCTGCACTCCGGTTATGATTGAGATCGCATCCGCCTTGGAAAGAGCCGGCAAAGGCAGTCCCAAACGGGAGTTTCGACACCCTAAAAATGGACAGATTGGAGACGCAAGATGAACATGGAGGCCAGAACTGAGCGATGGATCCTATTCGGAAGTATTGCCGCACTACTGATTTGCTCGATTCTCTTGATCCCGGCGAAATCGCAGGATAAGCCACGCGCCAAAGTGGTCGAGCTCGACACCAGGGGAAAGGATTACCTGCAAGTGCTCGCTGGGCCCCCTGAAAGCGTCAAACTGAAGTCTGGACTGGTCGTTTTGGCGCCCAACAAATCCGTGGGAAAACACAGTACCGGGCAGCATGAGGAATTGCTCGTGGTGCTGGAAGGACAGGGTGAAATGAGTTTCAAGGACGGCTCCAAACTGGCCGTGAAAGCCAACCATGCCATCTACTGCCCGCCGGAGACCGAGCACAATGTGACCAATACTGGACGCAGTGTGCTGCGGTACGTTTACATTGTGGCGAGCACCGAATAAGGCCCCAACTTATTAGAGCGTGTTTCAAAAACACCCTTTAGTTCTGAAGGCGCGTCCCTCAGGGGCTA
>Ga0326728_10021272_pt1 | contig 12222 bp, 10 predicted proteins | sample MB3enrmetagenome_FD_207602 | JGI IMG/M metagenome (GOLD analysis project Ga0326728, IMG submission 207602) | Lab enriched peat soil microbial communities from McLean, Ithaca, NY, United States - MB31MN | ecosystem: Environmental > Terrestrial > Soil > Wetlands > Peat | place: USA: New York...
GGGACACGCGGGAACGACTTCAACCTGCGGCGGAGGCGGTGCAGTATCCACCACCACTTCGCCCGCGGGCGCAACTTCCACCGCGCGGGGTTGGCGATAAACCACGCATCCCGCCAGCAATGGCAGGCTCACGGCAATTAAAAGACCTTTGATTAAAATGGATTTTTTCATAATCACCCTCTCAGACGATGGTTTAGCCGCCTTTGTTACATGCTTGCGACGCTGTTTGCCCGCGTGAATTTTTGATTCGTTTAATTTGATCAATGCACTTCCACCGCTCTCATTGGCACGTGCTTGATCCGTTTGAACAGGAAAATCAGCGGAATACAGCACAGCAGCATCAGACCGAATACCCTAAAAGCGTCCACAAACGCCCACAAATGCGCCTGCTGGTTAAGCCCGTTGTAAATGAGCGCATTAGCCTGGTGCGCGGCCGTCACCGGATCACTATGACGACCGAGCATGGCTTGCGCCGCGTGGAGTTGGTGCCTGAACGCCGGATCGGTCGGTGTCAAATGACCAACCATGAGCGCCTGATGCGCCTGCGAGCCGCGCGCGACCATGGTTGTGACAAAGGCGATGCCGACGCTGCCGCCGAGATTGATCATAAGATTGTAAAGGCCGGTGGCGCTGCCAATTTGCCGCTGGCGCAACTGGCTCATCGTCGCCATCGTCAACGGCACAAAAATAAAACTTACGGCCACGCCGTTCAGCACGGTCGGGAAAATGACGCTGGCCATGCTTACCTGGAGAGTAAGGTTGCTCAGCACGAAAGCGGTCAAACTCAACATTGAAAAACCGAAACATAACAGCCAGCGCGTGCGTATGCGCCCGACCAGCACCCGCCCAACGATAAGAGTGGTGACAAACGCCGCGACGCCACGCGGACTCATCGTGTAACCACTCTGTAACGCCGGATACCCCATCAGCGTTTGCAGGAACAGCGGCAACTCTGCCGTCGTTCCGTAGAGCATAACGCCGTTAATCGTTATCAGAATCAGGCCGATGGCGAAATTCCGGCTGCGCAAAATTCGCAAGTCCACCAATGGATGCTCCACCTTGAATTCCCACACGATGAATCCAATCATGGCGATGGCGGAAATGGCCACGAACCATCGGATCCAAACCGCGCCGAACCAGTCGGCTTCCTGTCCCTTGTCCAGTGTGATTTGCAATGTCGCCAGCCACAGTGCCAGCAGGCCGAACCCGATGAAATCTATCGTCGCCTTCGGATTGCGTTTGACGTAAGGCGGGTCTTCGACCAGCCACTCTGCCAGAGACATTGCCAGCAGACCGACCGGCAGATTGATGTAAAAAATCCAGCGCCACGAATAACTGTCCGTGATCCAGCCGCCGAGCGTAGGGCCGATGATGGGCGCTACAATCACCGCCAGCGAAAACGTCGCCATTGCCACACCGCGTTTGGCCACCGGGAAGCTTTCCAGCAAAACTGCCTGAGCGATGGGCACCATCGCACCGCCGCCCGCGCCCTGCAAAACGCGCGCCAGAATCAACATCGGCAGGTTCAATGCCATCCCACACAGCGCCGACGCGAACGTGAACATGCCGATGCAGGAAATGAACACCCGTTTCCGGCCAAAGTGATTTCCCAGCCAGCCGGTCATCGGCAGGATGATGGCGTTGGAAACCAGATAGCTGGTCAACACCCACGTCGCTTGGTCCGTGGTGGCCGACAGACTGCCGGCGATGTGCGGCAGGGCGATGTTGGCGATGGACGTGTCCAACACCTGCATGAACGTCGCCAGCATCACGCCCAACGCGACCAGCCACGGGCTGTGGCGCGGATGCCATTCTTGATGATGGATGTCGTCGGACATGGCCGGCTTATCTGCCGTTGCTATTCGTCTTCCGATTCAAAACAAGCCGGAAGATGTAAGCGGCTGCAAACGCAAGCATCAACGCCGCCAGTCCAACCGCCCAAGCGGGAATTTCAAAACGGCTGACGCGCACGCTCGGCGTCACGGACAGGCCGGGGCCAAACGTATGATCGGCGGGCAGCGGTTCGCCGAAGAGAATTTTTACCGGCACGCGCTGGACCACCTTCACGTAGTTGCCGGTGGCGTTTTCCGGCGGCAGCAGGCTGAAGGCCGCGCCGCTGCCGGCCTGAATACTATCCACATGTCCGCGGAACGTCCGTCCGGCCAACGCGTCAATCTCCACCACCGTCGGCTGACCGGGCTTCATTTTCTTCAATTGCGATTCCTTGAAATTGGCGACCACCCAGACATCGGTCGGCACGATGGACATGAGGGTCTGACCCACCTGAATATAGTCCCCCGGTTCAACCGCCTTGCGCGTGACGCGGCCATCACAAGGCGCAAAAATCTTAGTGTAGGAAAGATCCAGTTCTGCCGCCTGCACGTTGGCCTGCGCCTGCCGGTATTGCGCGAGCGCCATGCCAACCGCAGCCTCGGTCGCGGCCAACTGCGCCTTGGCTTCGTTAATCTTCGATGCGTCGGCGACCGCTTTTTGCCGGGCGGCAGTCAAATTAGCTTCTGCCTCTTTGGCAGTGGCCTGGGCATCGTCAAACTCCTGTTGCGAGATGGTATTTTCCTTGCGCAATTTTTCCATGCGCTGAAAATCCGCCTGGGCCCGCGCGTCAGTAGCCTGGGCGGCTTCGGCTTCGGCCTTGGACTGGTCGGCGGTGGCTTCGGCAGTGGTCACTTTCTCGCGCATCAAGTTGAGTCCGGCCAGCATCGCCTTGTAATTGGCCTCCTGCGCCTCAGCAGAGGATTGTTTTTGCGAGGCGGTCGTCGCGTAATTCGCCGGATCAATCTCGACGAGCAATTCGTTCGAGTGAACCATTTCGTTGTCGAGCACGTGCACGGCGGAAACCTGCCCGGCCACGCGCGGCGCGACGGAAACCACGTTCGCGGCGATGAAGGCGTCGTCGGTGGTTTCGTGGGTCAACGTGAAGTTGAGGTAATGCAGTCCGAAATAGAGCAGCACGGCGAGCACGCCGGTCGCCGGCCAGATGAACCAGGGCGAATTTAATTTGGCCAACTTCGCGCCGTTCGCCGCCGGCGCGGTGGGTGGTTTGCTTTCGTTCATATAATTTTCAAAAGACTTTCGGGAAGATGTGGCGTGCTCCACGGAATGCCCGCTACTTTCACTCCCCCTTTTCCTTCGCGCCCGCGCCGTTGAGGAACAAATCCACAATGCGCTCGGCGGCTTTGCGATCCAGACGATAATCCGGAAACAACAGATGCGACCGGACGTAAAAATTCATCAGGCCGTAAAAACCATAGGCCAGATCCCGGCTGCCAAAACGGCGGCTCAACTCGCCATCCGCCTGGGCGCGTTTCATCAACGAGTGAATAAATTCCAGATTACGCTGGCATTTGTCGAGATAACGTACTTTCGTCGGCACTTCGCCCGGTGCGGCAAACGCCGTCGCGAACGCGATGCGCGTCAGTTCGCGGTTATGATGAAAATAGTCGAACAACGCCACCAGAATTTCGACCAGTTTTCCGCGGAAGTCGCGCCCGCGCGCTGCTGCCTCCTGCACCACCCCAAATCGCTCGTCGTGCGCCTCGCTGACCAGCGCCTGAAACAATCCGGCCTTGTCGCGGAAGTGATAGTATAGCGCAGGCTTGGATACTTTGGCATCGCTGACAATTTGCTGGACCGACGCGGCGGCATAACCGGCGTTGGCAAAGCGCTTCACCGCCGCCCGCAGAATCTGCCGGCGCGTCCTGGAACTGTTTGCGGCTTGAGCCATAAAACTTACCGAACGGTAGGTAATAAATTGTGGTTTGTCAAACGGTTTTGTGGAGGATGGGAAAGCTCGCCTAATCCACACAATTGGAAGCGCATTGGGGCTATGATTCTGCACATGGTGGTAGGGACGGCGCGCTGCGCCGTCCGCACCGCGTGCAGCGGCGCAACAGTTCCGCCCGCTGATGCGCGGGCGGGGACATCGTAGTGCGATGTCCCTACCGGAGTTCGGTTCACATGCGGATACATTGTCATTTTTACTCCACAGTCGTCACGGCAGGCTTGCGGCGTTTGACGCGTTTGAACAGGAAAATCAACGGGATGCAGCCGAGTGCCATCCAGCCGAACAGTCTAAAATTATCCGAGAACGCCCACAAATGCGCCTGCCGGTCAAGGATCTGGTAAATCAGACCGTAAGCCTGATTTACAGCGGTCACTGAATCGGTGTGCCGCGCCAGCACGTGTTGCAGGACGGCCAGATGGTGGTTGAATGCCGGACTGGTCGCCGTCAGATGCCCGACCATCAGTGCCTGGTGCGTTTGGGCGCCGCGCTGAATCATGGTGGTGACAAAGGCGATGCCCATGCTGCCGCCAAGGTTGCGCATGAGATTGTAAAGGCCGGTGGCATTGCCTATCTTGGCTTGGGGCAAATGCGCGACCGTGGCTGTCGTCAGCGGGACAAAAATGAAACTGACGGCAACGCCGTTGATGACGCTGGGCCAGATGACCGCGGCTTCACTCACCTGCAGATTGATGTCGCTCAACATGAACGAAGCCACGGCCAGCACGGGGAAACCGACGCACATCAGCCAGCGATTGCGGACGCGCCCGACCAGCTGCCCGACCAGCATCGTGGTGAAGAACGCTCCAATACCTCGCGGGCTTAAGGCATAACCGCTTTGCAGCGCCGGATAACCCATCAGGGTTTGCAGGAACAACGGCAACTCCACCGTTGTGCCGTAAAGAATCGCCACGACAATCGTGATCAGCATCACCCCCACGGCAAAGTTGCGGTTCTTCAGAATGTGCAGGTCCACCAAGGGATGCTGCACAATCAATTCCCGCGCAATAAATCCAATCATGGCAACAGCCGAAATGGCCACGAACCACCGGATCCACTCCGCGCCGAACCAGTCGGCTTCCTGCCCCTTGTCCAGCGTGATCTGTAATGTCGCCAGCCACAGCGCCAGCAGGCCTAATCCGATGAAATCAATCGTCGCCTTCTTGTCGCGTTTGATGTACGGCGGATCCTCCACCAGCCATTGGGCCAGTAAAATGGCCAGCACACCCACCGGCAGGTTGATGTAAAACACCCAGCGCCACGAATAATTGTCCGTTATCCAGCCGCCCATGGTCGGACCGATAATCGGTGCGACCACGACGCCTTGCGTGAAAATCGCCATGGCCGTGCCGCGTTTGTTCACGGGAAAACTTTCCAGCAGCACCGCTTGGGCAATGGGTACCATCGCACCGCCGCCGGCGCCTTGGAAAACACGCGCCAGAATCAACAAGGGCAAATTGGGCGCCGCGCCGCACAACGCCGACGCCACGGTGAAAAGGGCCACGCACGCAATGAACAACCGTTTCCGACCGAAATAATTTCCCAGCCAGCCGGTCATGGGCAGGATGATGGCGTTGGACACCAGATAACTCGTCAGCACCCAGGTGGCTTCATCGGGAGTGGCCGAAAGGCTGCCCGCGATATGCGGGAGCGCGATGTTGGCGATGGACGTGTCCAGCACTTGCATGAACGTCCCCAGCATCACGCCCAGCGCGATAAACCACGGGCTGTGGCGGGGACGCCATTCGTCGTGGGAAACAACTGCGTCCATGGAAACCTGCTAACGGATACCGCCGCCCGCTTTCCGCCTTGACGAAAATCTGCACGGAGCACGGACAGCTTTGTCCGGATGTTGGTCGTCGTCGGCTTCGGACTCGCGGACAAGGCTGTCCGCGCTCCTTTGGCTGCGGCTCTGCCGGACCAAAAAGTTATCTGTGTTTGACGCCATAAAAACCTACCGAACGGTAGGTAATTTTGTGGACTTTGTCAAACCGAAGTTACTCGTGGCGGAATTTCATACACGCGGCAGGTCGGTTTTCCCCATCAGCCCGTGGTGCAGTCGGGAATGGCGGTGGCTGTAGATGAAGTAGATGATAATCCCGATGAAGAACCAGACCAGCAACCGCACCCAGGTCATCAACGGCAAATACACCATCAAACCGAGGGCGGAAATCGCGCCCATGGGGGCAACAAACCAGACCCATGGCGTCTTGAACTTCCGAGGCAACTCCGGTTCACGCATCCGCAACACCAGCACGCCGATGGACACAATGACAAAGGCCAGCAACGTGCCGATGTTGCACAGGTTCCCGGCGTCCCGCACGGGCAGGACCGCGGCAAAGAAGGCCACCACGACGCCGGTAACGATGGTGACAAGCCACGGCGTTCTAAAACGAGGATGCACACGGCTCACGAACGGCGGCAGCAATCCGTCCCGCGACATGCTCCAGAACACGCGCGTCTGCCCCAGGAGCATCACCAGAACAACCGAGGAAAGGCCGGCGATGGCGCCGAGCTTGATGACGCTGGCCATCCAACCCATGTGCGCGTGGTCGGCCGCCAAGGCAATCGGCTCCGGCACGTCCAGTTCCTGATAGGGCACCACACCGGTGGCAATGCCCGAAACCAGAATGTAAAGCACCGTGCAGATCACGAGCGAACCGATGATGCCGATGGGAATGTCGCGCCGCGGATTTTTCGCCTCCTGCGCGACGGTGCTGACCGCATCGAATCCGATGTAGGCGAAGAACACGAGGCTCGCGCCGCGCATGACCCCCGACCAGCCGAAGTCGCCCCATTTGCCGGCATTGGGCGGGATGAACGGATGCCAGTTGGCGGGATTGATGGCCCAGGCGGCCCCAACGATGAAGAGCAGCACGACTGCAATTTTAAAAAAAACGATGAAGTTGTTGAACCCCGCCGATTCCTTGATGCCGATGACCAGCAGTACAGTAACGATGGCAACAATGATGACGGCAGGCACATTAAAAATCGCCGTGATTTGGTGCAGGCTCGCCGGGTCAGTTCCGGCGGCTTTGATGCGGTCAGCCAGATCGCCGCCGAATACCGCCCAACCAGCTTTCATTTTCAACGCGGCGGCCAGGGCCGCGGGCAGTTCAATCAAATGCGTGCCGCGCGCAGCGGAAAGTTCAGGCGGAACTTGTATGCCGATATCATGGAGAAACGAAACTGTGTAGCCGGACCAACCCACGGACACGGCGATGGCACCAACTGCGTATTCCAGCGCCAAATCCCAGCCGATGATCCAGGCGAACAGCTCGCCCAGCGTGGCGTAACCGTAGGTATAGGCACTGCCGGCCATGGGCACCAATGAGGCAAATTCCGAATAGCACAGGGCCGCGAATGCCGAGGCGATGCCGGCCAACACGAAGGAAAGCACCACCGCCGGCCCGGCGTTTTGGGCGGCCGCCGTGCCGGTCAGGACAAAAATGCCTGTGCCGATGATACAACCGATGCCCAGCGTGATCAGATTCAGCGGTCCCAACGCGCGATGCAGGCTTTTGTCAGTCAATGCCTCCGCTTGCAAGGCGGCTACGCTTTTTCGGCGGAATAAATTCATCCGGGGAGTTACAGCTTGTTTTAGGCCGTTTAATGGCGTGCCGGCCACCGCAAGTCAAGCAAATGCCGGGGCAAAGGTCCTGTTGACTTTGCCTGCGGGTTTGATAAATTTTGCGTTCCTTTGCTCGCTTTTGAGATGAACACATATTTGCCCAAAGTGAATTTGGACCAGCGGAAGTGGCACGTGATCGATGCCGACGGCGCCGTGCTGGGCCGGCTGGCCGCGCAGGTGGCCGACATTTTGCGCGGCAAAAACAAGCCCGTCTATACGCCGCACCTCGACGCCGGCGATTTTGTCATCGTTGTCAATGCCGAAAAAGTCCGCGTCACCGGCAAGAAGGAAACCAAGAAGGAATTCATGACCTATTCCGGCTGGAAAGGTGGCGAGAAATACACCACCGTCGAGCAGGTTCGTGCGCGGCATCCGGAAAAGCTCATTTTGCACGCCGTGAAAGGCATGATCCCGAAAAACCGGCTCGGCAGCCGGTTGTTGACCAAGTTGAAAGTATTCAAAGGCCCGAAGCATCCGCACGCCGCACAGAAACCTGAACCGCTCAAGGCGGCCTGAGTTGATTTATGGCAACCGAAACCAAAAATGAATTTCTGGGCACCGGACGGCGCAAGACCGCCATCGCGCGGGTCCGGCTTGCCTCTGGCAACGGCAAGATCACCGTCAACGGGCGGGCATTTGATAATTATTTCGTGCTGGAAACCCAACGGGCGCAGGCCTGCCAGCCTTTGACGGTCACCGGCACGGCGGAAAAGTTTGATGTGCGTGTGAACGTCGCCGGTGGCGGGCCGAGCGGCCAAGCGGACGCGGTGCGGCACGGCATTGCCCGGGCGCTGATTTCCGCCGACGCCACCCTGCGGCCGATGCTCAAAGCTGAAGGGTTACTGACGCGGGATCCGCGCATGCGCGAACGCAAGAAATACGGCCAGCCGGGCGCGCGCAAACGGTTCCAATACTCGAAACGTTAATTGCGCAGGAAATTTCCAAGCCCCGCTGGCAAAACCGGCGGGGTTTTTTATTTGCAGATTTTTCTCCGCGTCTTTGCGTCTTTGCGTTAAATAGAATTGAGAATGAAAACGAAAAAAATCGCCATTATCGGCGCCTCCGGTTACTCCGGCGAAGAGCTCGTCCGGTTGTTGTTGATCCATCCGCACGCGGAACTGGTGGCCGTGACCTCGCGCCAATACGCCGGGCAGACGCTGGCCCAGGTCTTTCCCAAATTCGCCAGCTATCCCCGGTCAAAAACTCTGCGCTTCACCGAGCCGAAGGCCGAATTGCTGGCGAAGCAGGCCGACGTGGTGTTTCTGGCGCTGCCGCATGGCGTCGCCGCCGAATACGCCGTGCCCTTGTTGGAGGCGGGTTGTGCGGTTATTGATTTGAGCGCCGATTTCCGGCTCAGAAGCGTGGAGAGGTACAAGGAATTTTACGTGCATGACCATCCCGCGCCGGACTTGTTGAAAAAAGCAGTTTATGGTCTGCCGGAAATTTACCGCGAGCAGATCAAAAAAGCGTCGCTCATCGCGTCGCCGGGTTGTTATCCGACGAGCATTTTACTGCCGGTAATGCCGTTGCTGAAAGCCGGCTTGGTCAAACCCACCGGCATCATCGCCGATTCCTTGAGCGGCGTGAGCGGCGCGGGCCGGAAGGCCGAAACGGATTATCTCTTTTGCGAATGCAACGAAAGTGTCCGGCCTTACGGCGTGCCCAAGCATCGGCATTTGTCGGAAATCGAGGAACAACTGTCGCTGGCCGCTGACGCGAAAGTCGTTCTTCAATTTACGCCGCATCTGATTCCGGTGAACCGCGGCATTTTGACGACGCTGTATCTCGCGCCGGAGAAACATTTTTCGACCGAAACGGAGATGAAGGCGTTGAACGAGAAAATCGCGGCTTGTTACACCAAGGCTTACGGCAAGGAACCATTTGTGCGGTTGCTCGAAGGCAAAGCGTTGCCCGATACAAAAAATGTCACGGGCACGAACGTCATTGAAATTGCGTGGCGACTCGACTCGCGCACGGGCCGGCTCATCGTGATGAGCGCCGAGGATAATCTGGTTAAAGGCGCGAGCGGCCAGGCGGTGCAAAGCCTGAACATTCTTTGCGACTGGCCGGAAACGGCGGGGTTGGTTTGACCATGCTGGCGACCGTTGTTCAACCGGCGGAATGGAACGCGGCGGATTACGCCGCGAACTCCGCCATTCAGCAAAAGTGGGCGCGCGAACTCATCGCGCGGCTCAATTTGCGGGGCGATGAACACGTTCTCGACGTCGGCTGCGGCGACGGCAAAGTGACGGCGGAAATCGCGCACGCCGTGCCGCGCGGCGCCGTCACCGGCATTGATGCTTCGCCGCATATGATTGAGTTCGCGCAAAAAACTTTTCCATTGAAGCAATTCCCCAATTTGGAGTTCCACGTCATGGACGCGCGGAAAATCAAATTTGACCGTGAGTTCGATTTGATTTTTTCCAACGCGGCGTTGCATTGGGTGGATGATCATCAGGCGATTTTGCGCGGCGCAGCTTCGGTTTTGAAATCCGGCGGGCGGTTGGTTGTTTCCTGCGGCGGCAAGGGTAATGCGCACGACGTTTTCGTCGTGCTGCGGCCAGAGATGCGGTTGAAGCGCTGGCGTGGATTTTTCCGGAGAATGAGAAAACCGTATTTCTTTTACCTGCCGGCGGATTACGAAAAATGGCTGCCGCGTTTTGGTTTCAAAATCCTCGATGTCCGGCTCGCGCCGAAGGATGCGACATACGCCGGGCCTGATGGCTTTGCCGCGTGGATGCGCACGACGTGGTTGCCTTATGTCCAGCGCGTGCCGGAGAATTTGCGTGAGGAATTCATTACTGCCATTGTTAACCGTTACGTGGCCAAGCACCCGCCGGACGCGAACGGCAAAGTGCACGTCCGCATGGTGCGGCTGGAGATTGGCGCGGTGAAGCGATAATTTTGAATTTTAAGTGCTCAATCTTTAGTTGAAAGCCAGCCAATCTTTTCTTTTCAACACAAAACTAAAAACTCAAAATTCGAAACTTGTGATTGCGACCAGCAGACAATGAAAATGCAGTTCAAAGAAATTTCCGGTTCCGTCGTCGCGCCGAAAGGTTTTCTGGCCGGCGGCGTTTTTTGTGACATCAAACGGCTCGGCACCGGCAAGGGTTCGGACAAGGGACAAAAGCGCGATCTGGCGTTGATTGTTTCCGGAGTGCCGGCGGCCGTTGCCGGCATGTTCACGACCAACCAGGTCTGCGCCGCGCCGGTGAAAGTCTGCGTCGAACGGGTGAGAAAAGGTGTCGCACAGGCCATCGTCGTGAATTCCGGCAACGCCAACGCCTGCACCGGGAAACAGGGTTTGAGGGACGCCCGGCAAATGACGGCTTTGGTGGCGAGGCATCTGCATCTGCCAGCGGAGCACGTTTTGGTTGGTTCCACCGGGCGCATCGGCGTCACAATGCCAATGGCCAATATTCGCGCCGGCATCAACGAAGCGGTGACCTTGCTCGATCATTCACGAGAAAGCGCTGCGCAGGCAGCGGAAGCCATCATGACCAGTGACACGCGACCCAAGCAGATCGCGGTCGAATTCAAGCTCGGCAGCAAGCCTGTTCGCATTGGCGGCATTTGCAAAGGAGCGGGCATGATTCAGCCGGGCATGAGCGCTATTGGTGCCCGACCGGCGGTGCTGCACGCCACGATGCTTTGCTTTATCACAACCGATGCGGCGATTGGCGCAAAAATTTTGCAGGCGGCCTTGCAAAAAGCTGTCGCGCAAAGTTTTAATCGCATCACGGTGGACGGCGATATGAGCACCAACGACACAGTGCTGGTGCTGGCGAATGGATTGGCCAGGAACTGGAATTTTGGAGTTCGGAGTTCGGAGTTCGGGCTTTTCCAAGCCGCACTAAATCATGTTTGTTTGGAATTGGCCAGAATGATTGTCCGGGACGGTGAGGGTGTCGATCGCGTCGTGACCGTGCGCGTGAGCGGTGCGAAGACGGCTCGGGACGCAGATGCCGCCGCGCGCGCGGTGGCCAACAGCGCATTGGTAAAGACAAGCTGGCATGGTGGTGACCCGAATTGGGGCCGCATTATTGATGCGCTCGGTTATTCGCCGGCGAAAATCGTCGAGGAAAAAGTGAACATCGGTTATTCCGCGCCGGGCAGTCGGAAAATTTTGTGGAGCCTCAAACACGGTCAGTCAACAAAGGCAACTTTCAAACAACTTTGCGCCACCGTTGCGCCGAAGGAATTTGATTTGCATATCGACTTGAACCTTGGCCAAGGCAGCACGGTGATTTACGCCGCCGATTTAACGGAAGCCTACGTGGATTTCAACAAGGGCGATGTGGGCGACCCAGGTTCACTCGGTGGCTGAGACGGGACTATCTATGGTTGGGGTGGGCCACCCGATGGTGAAGTGTTAACCGTTCCGGCAGCTTCGTCCAAATCAGTCGGTGGGTAAATTTTCCATATAGGATCGCCACTCTGTTTAGCTTGTGCCTTTTGCGCGGCAATCAGAATTGTCTGTTCTTCCGGCGAAAGCTGGGGTTGAGTCGAGGCGCCGCCGGTGCTGCCAAAATTCCCGCCAGGATTATTCCCAAAATTCCCGCCGCTGTTTCCCATGTTACGATTTTGGCCGGACCCGCCACCGAAGCGCATGAAATTTCCACCACCGGGACCACCCGGCCCCCTGAAACCTCCGGGCGCTCCTGCCGGCGGGGTGTAACCGGAATTCATGACGACCCGCGTAGGCGTGGTGATGGGAGGCGCCTTGACCAGCGGAATTTCCTGCACTACACCGTGGTTGTTGAAGGTCACCACACCGTTTTTCTCATCA
>Ga0326728_10021273_pt1 | contig 12222 bp, 15 predicted proteins | sample MB3enrmetagenome_FD_207602 | JGI IMG/M metagenome (GOLD analysis project Ga0326728, IMG submission 207602) | Lab enriched peat soil microbial communities from McLean, Ithaca, NY, United States - MB31MN | ecosystem: Environmental > Terrestrial > Soil > Wetlands > Peat | place: USA: New York...
CATTCCGGGCATCCGGCCGGGACGCAACACGGCCGACTACATGAACGCGATTCTCACCAAGATCACGGTGGTCGGCAGCATTTACCTGGCTATACTCTGCGTGCTTCCGGACATCATGATTGCGGGTATCAAGTTGAACCACCTGCCGCTGGTCGGCAATTGGATGGACAGGGTGGTCCCCCGCTTTTTGCTGGAGGGCTTGAACGTACAGTTCTATTTCGGTGGCACGTCGCTGCTGATTGTGGTCGGCGTGGCCATGGACACCATCAACCAGATTGAGGCGCAACTGATTATGCGCCATTATGAGGGTTTTACTCCCCGGTCGGGCAGAATCCGCGGCCGCAGGAGCACGTTCTAAGCGGCTGTCTTATCTGATGATGAACGCCATCGTTGTTTTCGGAGCACCCGGCTCGGGGAAGGGCACTCAAGCGAAGCTCTTATCCGAGTGCCTGGGGATTCCTCATATCTCGACCGGTGAGGTGCTGCGCGAACGCATCCGGAAGGGCGAAAGCTTGCCGTCCGGAGTGCTCGCCACAATGAAGGCGGGGGACCTGGTTCCAGACCAGGTCGTGAATGAGATCGTGGAGCAGCGGCTATGCCAGCCGGATGCCGCTCAGGGCTTCATTTTAGACGGATACCCGCGCACGCTAAGCCAGGCGGAACGGCTCCATCAATGGCTCGGGGCGCGCGGGGAGCGCGCGGTGGTGGTTTTCCTCGAGATCGATTACAATATTATTATCACTAGGTTAGCTGGACGCCGCCAGTGTCCTCAGTGTCGAACTCTGTACAACTTGATCTCGCAGCCGCCTCGCGTGGATGAGTTGTGCGACCTCGATGGCGAAAGGCTGGTGAGCCGCGTGGACGATAGCGAAGCCGTAATCCGGGAACGGCTGGACGCTTACGAGCGGGAAACGCGCCCAGTGTTGGAATTCTACCGGACGAACGGCAGCCGGGTAATCGAAGTGGACGCCGGCCAGGGCACGCCGGAGTCGATCTTTGAAAGGCTTTGCCAGGCAATGGAGGAGGATGATCGTTCGAAAAACTGCCGCTGAGCTCGAGAAGATGCGGCGCAGCGGTCTGCTGGTCTGGCAGATCCTGCAGAAGTTGAAGGAATTGGCCGTAGAAGGCGCGACCACCATGGATCTCGAAGTGGCCGCCGAAAAGATGATCGCCGACGCGGGCGCCCGCCCGGCCTTCAAGGGATACTACGTTCCGGCCGCCGGCGAGGCCTTTAAGTTCGTGTTGTGCACTTCGGTGAACGACGAGATTGTGCACGGGATGCCGAACCCGAAACGAGTGCTTCACAAGGGCGACATCGTTTCCATCGACACCGGGGTGAAGTTGGACGGCTACTACGGTGATTCGGCCGTGACGGTGCCGATCGGCGAGGTTAGCGAGACCACCCGGAAGCTCCTGGAGGTGACGCAGGAGGCGCTCGAGCTGGCTATCGACCGGGTCCGGGATGGGAACCGGCTGTTCGACGTTTCCGGCACGGTCGAGAAGCACGTGACCGCGAACGGTTTTTCGGTGGTACGGGAATATGTAGGACACGGCATCGGGACGCAGCTTCATGAGGAGCCGCAGGTTCCCAATTACGTGGACCGCAAAAATGACAACCCGCGGCTCAAGCCGGGGATGGTGCTGGCGGTCGAGCCCATGGTGAATGCCGGCCGGCCGGAAGCGGTGGTTCGCAGGGACCGCTGGACGGCCGTGACCAAGGACGGGTCTTACTCGGCGCATTTCGAGCACTGTATCGCCGTGACGGACAATGGGCCATGGGTGTTGACGCGGCCGTGAAGGTCGAAGCGACGGTTGTGGAAGAGCGGCCCAGCGCGATCTACAAGGTTGTGCTGGAAGGGCGGCGCGAGGTTTTGGCCCACGCGGTGGGCGCGGTGGAACGGAATTTCGTCCGGCTGGTTCCGGGCGACCGGGTCGAAGTGGAGCTGGCTCCGCGCGATCCGGGGCGGGGCAGAATCATACGCAAGCTGTGAAGAGGCATCATGAAGGTAAGAGCGTCGGTGAAGAAGATTTGCGACAAGTGCAAGGTGATCCGCCGCGAGGGCGTCGTGCGGGTCATCTGCGTGAACCCCAAGCATAAGCAGAGACAGGGATAAAAGGGAGAACTCCATGGCACGTATTGCCGGTGTGGACCTGCCCAACGCAAAGAGGGCCGAGATCGGGCTGACTTACATCTACGGCGTCGGCCGTACCCGTTCGCGCTCGCTCCTCTACCGGGCGGGAATCGATTTCGACAAGAAGGTTCGCGACCTGAGCGAGGATGAAGTCAACCGCGTCCGCCAGATTCTGGAAGAGGAAGGCGCCGTGGAAGGCGATCTGCGCAAGGAAATCTCGATGAACATCAAGCGGCACATCGAGATGGGCTCCTACCGCGGCTTGCGGCACCGCCGCGGCCTGCCGGTTCGCGGGCAGCGCACCCACACCAACGCGCGCACGCGCAAGGGGCCGCGCCGCGGCACGGTGGCCAACAAGAAGAAGTCGGCGTCCAAGACATAGGATCGACATGGCGAAAGCACCCGTAAAGACAGGCAAGAAGAAGAGCTTCAAAAAGAAGGAAAAGCGCGTTGTCCACACCGGCATCGTGCACATCCAGGCCACCTTCAACAACACTATCGTGACCATCGCCGATCAGGAAGGGAACACCGTGTCCTGGTCCAGCGCCGGCTCGCTCGGTTTTCGCGGATCGCGCAAGGGAACTCCCTTCGCCGCCCAGCAGGCGGCCATGACGGCGGCCAACAAAGCTTCCGAGAGCGGGCTGCGGACGGTCGAGGTCCGCGTCAGCGGTCCGGGTTCCGGCCGCGAATCGGCCGTGCGCGCGCTGTCCACCGCGGGCATCGAAGTGCGCTCCATCAGGGACGTCACACCGATCCCCCACAACGGCTGCCGTCCGCCCAAGAAGCGGAGAGTTTGAACGGATTTGAGCAATAAGCGGGAAGAAGGCCTGCCATGGCCGTAAACCGCACCTGAAAAGAAAGGTAAGGAGAGCAATTTGGCAAGATATATCGGCCCGGTTTGCCGGCAATGCCGGCGCGAGGGCATGAAACTCTATCTCAAAGGCGAACGGTGCCACACCGAAAAGTGCGCCATCGAACGCCGCAATTTCATCCCCGGACAACACGGCAAGGATCGCAAGCCCAAGATCGTGGGCTACGGCCTCCAGCTCCGCGAAAAACAGAAGGTGCGCCGCGTCTACGGCGTGCTCGAGCGGCAGTTCCGCGCCACTTTCGAAAAAGCCGCGCTGGCCAAGGGCATCACCGGCGAACACCTGATGTCGGCCCTCGAGCGGCGGCTGGATAGCGTGATCTACCGCATGGGGTTCGGCACCAGCCGCGCCCAGGCGCGCCAGGTCGTGCGCCACGGCCATATCGATGTCAACGGGCGCAAGTGCAACATCCCCTCCGCCCAGGTGAAGGTGGGCGACGTGGTATCCGTGCGGGAGAACAGCAAGAATAACCCCACCATCCTGGCGGCGCGCGATGCCACGGCCCATGCTCCGGCGCCGAACTGGATCGAGGTGGACCGGGAAGGTTTGAAGGGTCGCGTCACCAGCCTGCCCAAGCGCGATGAGCTGGTGCAGATCCAGTTGAACGAGCAGCTCATCGTCGAGCTGTACTCGAAGTAAGGATCGGGCGCGGGCCCACGTGGAGGAATTTTATGTTTAAGGGCTTTCAGAAACCCAAACGACTGGTCGCCAATACCGAAACGCTCACCGAGCGGTATGGCATGTTCACGGCGCAACCGTTCCAGCGCGGATTCGGCACCACCATCGGGAACGGTCTCCGGCGCGTGCTGCTGAGCTCCATCGAGGGCGCGGCCATCACCGCCGTGCGCATCGAGGGTGTGGAACACGAATTCAGCCCCATTCCGGGCGTGGTCGAAGATGCCACCGATATCATCCTCAACCTGAAGCAGATCCCCTTCAAGATCACGGGCGAAGGCATTAAAACCGTGCGCCTCAACGTGGAACAGCCCGGGCAGGTGCGCAGCGCCCAGATCGAGACGGACGCCGACGTGGAAGTGCTCGATCGCGACGTGCACGTCGCCACCGTCAGCGAGGGCGGCAAGCTCCACATCGAGATGCGGCTCAAGACCGGCCGCGGCTATGTGAGCGCCGACAAGAATTTCGACGAGGACCTGGCCCTGGGCTATATCCCCATCGATTCGGTTCATTCGCCCGTGCGCAAAGTGAACTTCGAGGTGGAAGCCGCGCGCCTCGGCCAGATGACCGACTACGACAAGCTGACCCTGGAAGTGTGGACCAACGGCGCGGTCTCCCCGCAGGATGCCATCGGATACGCCGCCAAGCTGCTCAAGGACCACATGGCCATCTTCATCAACTTCGAGGAAGTGCCCGAGCAGACCGAAGAGATCTCCGAGCGCGGCCTCGACAAGATGAACGAGATCCTCAACCGTTCGGTGGAGGAACTCGAGCTCAGCGTCCGCTCTTACAACTGCCTGAAGAACGCCAACATCCAGACCATCGGCGAGCTGGTGCAGAGGACCGAAGCGGAGATGCTGCGCACCAAGAACTTCGGGCGCAAATCGCTCAACGAAATCAAGGAGATTCTCGCCAACATGGGGCTCTCGCTGGGCATGCGCATCGATGCCCACGGGCGCCTGGTGGCCCCGCCCGCCCAGCCGCCCGGGATGGCGGTGGAGTACGGCCCCGAGTTCGAGGGCCAGCAGGACTCGATCGGGGAGTAGCACATGCGACACAAGGTTGACGGATACAAACTGAAGCGGCCCGTGGACAGCCGCAACGCGCTGCTGCGGAATCTCGCGACCAGCGTGATCGATAACGAGCGCGTCATCACCACGGTTCCCAAGGCCAAGGCGGTGCGCCCGCTGGTCGAGAAGATGATCACGCTGGCCAAGGCCGATACCCTGCACACCCGCCGCCAGGCCGCCGCCGTTCTGCGAACCCCGGCTTCGGTCAAGAAGCTCTTCGACACGCTGGGCACCCGCTTCGGCCAGCGCAACGGCGGCTACACGCGCATCACGCGCCTGGGACCGCGCAAGGGCGACGGCGCCGAGCAGGCCATCATCGAGCTGGTAGGTTCCGAGCTCGTCAAGCGCGCCGCCGACCGCGCCAAGCGCCGCGAGGAACGCCTCAAAGCGCGCCAGGAAGGCCGCGAGCCGGAAGAAGAAGAGTAGCGGTTGCCATTTCCCCTGTAGCGAGAGCCGCGGTGTCGGGCCGCGGCGAGAGTCAATACGTCGCCGAATGCCTGGATCTGCCGGTCGTAACCCAGGCGCCGACGTTAGACCAGCTAGCAGTGAACATCCGCGAGGCTATTTCGCTGCATCTGGAAGGCGAAGATCTGGCCGAGCTGGGTTTGGCCGAAGACCCGACGATCCTCGCGACGATGGAGCTGCAGGCTGTCGCCTGATGCCGAAACTCCGGCCACTGAGGCCGCACTTTTTTTCAGACTGACTAGTGTAGTTTCGAGATTACAGCAGCGCCTGCGCGCCGAGCCGCGTCACCCACTCTTGCTTCTTCTCCTTCAACACGTCGCGTAGTGCCAGGGCGGAGACGTCGTCCTCGAGTTGCTCGATAATCTCATACTCAAATGCCGCCTCGCCGCGCGTGTCCCACTCGGCCTGCAGTTGTTTGTGGATCGACGAGCCGTTCTGCAAACAGAACCAGGTTCCGTTTCGCGTGGCGGCCAGGTTCGGGGAGGAGCCAACCCATACGTCGCCGGTCTGATTGCATCGCACCGCATACACGCCGCGGGCGACCTTGCGTTCCTTGAAATCGTGGATGGCTCGCTTTTTGTCCATGCTCACGCTTCGAACCGAATCCCCTGCGCCAGGGGCAACTCCGTAGACCAGTTGATCGTGTTGGTCTGCCGCCGCATGTAGGCCTTCCACGCGTCGCTGCCGGATTCGCGCCCGCCGCCGGTATCCTTCTCGCCGCCAAATGCGCCGCCGATCTCCGCGCCGCTGGTGCCCAGGTTGATGTTGGCAATCCCGCAATCGCTGCCGCGATGGCTCAGGAAAGTCTCGGCGGACGCCAGACCGGCGGTGAACAGGGCCGACGAAAGGCCCTGCGGCACGTCGTTGTGCCAGCGGATGGCATCGTCCAACTCGTCGAATTCCACCAGGTACAGGATGGGTGCGAAGATCTCTTCCCGCAGGATGGGCATCTCCGGGCGCGCGCGCACCAGCGTCGGCTCGACGTAGCAGCCCTGCAAGTGCCGGCCGCCATAGAGGATTTCGCCGCCCTGCTCGCGTATGCGCTGGATCCCATCCATCATGTCGTTCACCGCGCGGCGGTTGACCAGCGGCCCCATCAGCGTGCCTTCCTCCAGCGGATCGCCGATCTTCACCTGCCGGTAGGCGCTCACCAGCGCAGCGGTAATCCGGGGCGCGATCCCGCGTTGCAGGAAGAGACGGCGCGTGGTGGTGCAGCGCTGGCCGGCCGTGCCCACGGCGCCGAAAAGCACCGCGCGCAGGACGAGATCGGGCCTGGCGTCGTCCATGACGATGATGCCGTTGTTCCCGCCCAACTCCAGGATGGTACGGCCCAAACGGCGCGCCACCACCTCGGCCACATGCCGGCCCACTTCGGTCGAACCGGTGAAGCTCACCAGCGGGATGCGGCAGTCTTGAATCAGCGCCTCTCCAACCGAACTGCTGGGGCCAATCACCAGATTAAAAATGCCCTTGATCCCGTGGCGGTCGAAGACGCGGTTGGCCAGTTTCTGCACCGCGATAGCCGCCAGCGGCGTCTCCGACGATGGCCGCCACAGCACGCAATCGCCACACACGGCCGCGATCATGGCGTTCCACGACCATACCGCTACGGGGAAGTTGAAGGCGCTGATGACCCCCACCACGCCCAGCGGGTGCCACTGCTCGTACATGCGATGGCCGGGCCGCTCGCTGTGCATGGTGAGGCCGTAGAGCTGCCGCGAAAGCCCCACCGCGAAATCGGCGACGTCGATCATCTCCTGCACTTCACCCAGGCCTTCGGCGAGGATCTTGCCCATCTCGAGCGAGACCAGCGTGCCCAGATCCGCCTTGTGCGCGCGCAGCTCATCGGCGAACTCGCGCACCATCTCGCCGCGTTTCGGTGCGGGAATCATGCGCCATTCGAGGAAAGTTTCGGCGGCCCGCGCCATCACGCATTCGTAATCCGCGGGGCCGGCCAGCACCACCTTGGCCAGCGCCTCGCCGGTGGCCGGGTTGAGCGACTCCAACTCGCCGCCGCCGGGCGTCGAGATCCAGTCGCCATGGCAGGCGCCCGAGTTCAGCGGCTCGATATGCAGCCGCTCCAGGATCTCCGGAATGGCATCGCTTGCGAGCGGCATGGCCGGCCTCTATACCTGTTCGGGCACCACGAAAGGTTTGCGGTATTCGCGCGTCAAATACCGGTTGGCTTCCGGATCGTCGATGCAGGTCATGGTCGTGGAATCGAAATGCACGGTCCGCCCGATCCGGTACGAGATGTTGGCCAGGTGCACCAGCACGGTCGAAGCGGCGCCTTCTTCGATCTCGGCGTTGAGGCTTTCGCGCTTGCGGCTGCGCACGGCCTCGATGAAATTCAGGTAGTGGTCGCCCCCCTCGCGCCCGGTCGGACCGGGCTGCTGCTCCTTGCCCAGCCACGATTTGTACGAGATGTAGCTGTCCACCGCCAGGTAGCCCTTCGACCCGTAGAAGATGGCGCCGATGGTGTTGGTATTGCCCCGTTCCTGAATATCCGCCTCGTGGTGGGTCTCCCAATGGCGCACTTCGAACTCCATTAACTTGCGTTTGCCGTTGTCCTCGAACTCGAAGGCGCAATTGAGCGTATTGGGCGTCTCCTGGTCGTCGTCGAACATGAAGTGGCCGCCCATGGCGCTCACCTTCATGGGGTACTTCACGCCCAGACCCCACCGCGCGATATCCACCTGGTGAATGCCCTGATTGCCCAGGTCGCCGTTGCCGGTGTCCCAGAACCAGTGCCAGTTGTAGTGGAAGCGGTTCATGGTGAACTCGCGCTTGGGCGCCGGCCCGGTCCACAAGTCGTAATCCACGCCCGGGGGCACCGGCGAAGGCGGCTTGCGCCCGATGGTGTCGCGCCACTTATAGCACAGGCCGCGCCCCAGGTAGACATCGCCGATGAGGCCTTCGCGCATCTGGCGAATCGCTTCCTGCACCGCCACCGAGGAGCGGATCTGGCTGCCCTGCTGCACGATACGATTGTACTTGCGCGCCGCCGCGACTACCTGCTTCGCCTCGAAGATGTTATGCGAACAGGGCTTCTCCACGTACACGTCCTTGCCTGCCTGGCAAGCCTGGATGGCCATGAGCGTGTGCCAATGGTTGGGCGCGGCGATAAAGATGGCGTCGATGGACTTATCGTCCAGGATCCGGCGGTAATCCGTGAAGCCCTGCGGCTTCTTGCCGCCGTCCTTCACCACCTGTTCGACACCCGCATCGAGGTGCTTCTGGTCAACGTCGCACACCGCCGCCACTTCCACATTGGGGAGCTTGCCGAATCCACTGAGATTCTGGCGGCCGCGGCCGCCCACGCCGATGGCAGCGATTCGCACCGTTTCGCTAGGCGCGCCGAACACGCTGGCCGCGGCTCCCCAAGTGACCGCCGACCCGATTAAGAAATGTCTTCGTTCCATATTGCCGCTCCGCCGGTTTACCGATTCAAAAGTAGCATATTCCGCTTGCCGCCGTGTTTCGACAATTCACATGCCCGCTTGGCCGCCGGGGAATTCCGCAAGCCGCACGGTCATGCCGTCGCAGCGCGCCGCCACGGCCGCTGCGAACCCTTCGCCGGCCTCGATATCTTCCAAGGTCCAGGGGCCTTCCAGCTCCACGCCCAAACCGTAGAGGCCCACGCCCGTGGCCTTCAGCATCGCTTCAATGCGGGTCCAGCGCTGGAAGAATGCGCCTTCCCGCTCCGCCAAAGGCAGATCCGCAAGAGCCGCCGCCTCGCTGGGAGGAAAGAAGCGCTCGGCGATGGCCTGGTACTCCGGCATGGGCCGCAGCCGCTCGATATCCACTCCAACGTCCACTTCGAGAGCCACGGCGATGGCCGCCATCCCGTGCGAGCGGGAGAGGTTGAAGCGCAGCTCGGGCACGCTTGGCAAGTACGGTTTCCCCGTGGGCGTGAGGGCGAAATCCAGGTGTGCGCCCGCGAACCGTCCCAGAATGTGGCGCAACGCGCCATGCGCCCTCAGGTAGCGCTGGCGCAATCCCGGGATCAGCCGATCGGCGCGCGCCAATTCGCCCGCGGTGGGAGCGGGCAACGAGCCATCGGGCAGCTTGTCCAGGCTCACAACCCAGACCTGGATTTCCCCGGAGTTCACCAGTACAGCTCCAGATCCGCCGCGAGTCCCTGCAAGAATTCTTCGCGGCGCGCGTAGAGAAAGAAGTGGCCGCCCGGAAACCGGCGCAGCGTGAAGATTCCCGTGGTCTCGTGGGCCCACGCCTCGAGATGCTCGCCCGCGATTCTGCCGTCGCTTTCGCCGGCATAAGCGTGAATCGGGCAGGCGAGCGGCGCCCCCTCCGAGTACGTATAGTTCCGATACAGCGCGGCATCGGCTCGCAGGGCAGGCAGCATGGCGCGCATCGCCAGAGGGTCTTCAAGCAATTCGGCGGGCGTGCCTTCGAGATGGCGCAACTCTTCGATCAACTCCTCATCCGCGGGCGCCGGCGACGGAACCCAGTCCCGGCGGCACCATGGCGCACGTGCGCCGGAGACGAACAGCGCCGCCGGTCCAGGCAGCCCGAGCCGGCCGAGCGCTCGCGCCAGTTCGAAGGCCACCGATGCTCCCATGCTGTGGCCGAAGAAGGCATAAGGCTCGGCGAGGTACCCTTCCATAGCGCCGGCCAGGGCTTCCACCAGCGGTCCCATGCGCGCAAAAGGCGCCTCGGCCATCCGCGATTCCCGGCCCGGCAGCCGCACCGGGCAGGCTGGAATCCGCGCGCTCCGCCAACCCGCGAATGCGGCCGTGCCTCCGCCCGCGTGGGGGAAACAGAACAGGCGCGGCGCCGCCACGCTTTCCGCGCCCGGAAACCACGCCGCCGCCGGCGCACGCTGGCGCAGCCGGATGGCCAGCAGACGACGCTTCCCGGGAGATAAGCTCTCGGGGCTGGGTCTCGCGGCGCCGCCCGGCCGCGCGGTCGCAGGACGGGGACGCGCCACCACCTCCTCGAGCAGCCGCTCAAAAGGCTCCACGCTCAGATGCGCGGCATAATCCAGCGCCGCCGCGCGCGAAGCCCGCGCGATTTCGCGGTAATGAACTTTGTCTCCGAGCAGCCGGGAGAGCGCCGCCGCCCACGGTCCGATCTCCTGGCGCGGCACCTCCGCCACCGGCACCATCCGCTCGTCGAGGCGCGCCTGATACCGCACGATCGGTTCGACCGGCAGCACATACGGCGCCTCCATCTTAGCTTCCGGAATGCCGCCCACCCGGCTGGCCATCACCGGCACGCCGCGCAGCATGGCTTCCACCACCATGCGCGACCGCGCCTCCGCCCACAGCGAAGGCACCAGCAGCACGCGCGTGCGCGCCAGCAGCGCATCGATCCGGTCTACCGGATCGAGCAGGGCGATATTGACCCGCGCCGCCAGCGCCGCCCGGTCGCGCGCGGTGGTGCCCCACAGCGGCACGGCGGCGAAGGCCACTTCCGGGAAGGCATCCGCCAGCGCCAGGAAGATATCGATGCCCTTCACCGCGCATGGATTCACCATCGTCACGAACTCGTTCGCCGGATTTCCCAGATCGGGCCAGGGGCCCGGCTCCATCAGTGAAATGGGCAGGTGCACCGCCTCGATGCCGGAGTGGCGGCGGACGTAATCGGCCACGTACTGGCTCACCCCAACCACCGCAGCGGCGGCCCGCATGCGTGCGGTCCTGGCTTCGCTCGGAAAGGCGCAATCGGGACCGAAGGGCACGGCCAGCGTGGCGCGCGCCAGGTAGACCACCCGCGCGCCTTCCACGCGCAACGCTGCCTCCAGCAGTAACTGCGCAGGGTCGTCCGTCGAGGCCAGGATCGCATCCGGCCGGAAAGCCTCGGCCTCCGCGGCGAAGTAGCTCCGCGGGTTGGCGTTGGCCACCATGCGGACTTCCACGCCCGCGCGCTCGAAGGCCACCACCCCGCACTCCGCGCGCGCGCCGATGCCGCGCCCGGACAATTGCTCCAGGTATTCACGCTCTTCCCGCTCGCCGAAGGCCGGCAGCCGCGCCACCACGCGGCAGCCATGCCCGCGCGTCGCCAGCGCTTCCATGAGCAGCCGGTTGGACTTATCGCCGCCGCCGTGCGCGGGATAGTAAGGCGCATTCTGCGCCAGCAGGATGCGCATCACACCCGCTTCCTCAGGCGCTCGAGCAGCAGCGCGCGTTTGCCGGGCGCCAGCGATTCCATGGTCGCCGGCTCCGCCCGGCAGCCGACGCAGGGCCGCAGGCCGCCCAGGAAGCGCTCCATCGCGCCCGCGTCCACCCCGCGCACGAAAGCTTCGGCGGCGGTGTGCGAGGCCTCCGATTCCCGCTCGTAAGCGTCACGGTCGGCGAGCAGCTCGCCGAGAGCCTCCAGCCAGGGAGCCACGTCGTTCTCGGGCACTACGGGTTTGGGCATGCCGTGTTCATCAAAGGCCGATTGGTAGCGCTCGATGGCGCGGACCGGGATCACGTACCCGGTGCCGCGTTTGGCCTCCTTCAGTCCGCCCGCGTCGCTCGCGACCACCGGAATACCGCGCAGCATACTCTCCATCGCGATCAACCCGAACCCCTCGTACCACAGCGAGGGCATGAGCAGCAGGCGCGCCTGGGACAGCAGTTCCTGGATGTCCCGCGCGTTGCCGAGGAAGCGGACGTTGCTCAGCGTCTCCAGCGCGTGGCGGTCTTCAGCCGCGGTCCCCCAGCCTGGAACCACGGCGAACGAATGCGCCGGGAGCCGCGCGGCCACTTCCAGGAAAATCGAGATGCCCTTCACCGCGCACGGATTGAACATCACGATCGACCCGCGCTCGAAGTTCGCCAGGCGCGCGAACGGGCCGCGGCCGTAAATCGGCGGATGGATCACCGTGGCGGCGCGTCCCAGATGGCGTTCGATGTATCCGGCCATGTGCCGCCCTATGGCCACGATTCCCGCCGACCGGCCCGCCAGCTCCGCCGCGTGCCGCTCCGGATTCCAGCTTGCCGGCCCGAAAGGGAAGAACTGCGGCGTGTGTGCCAGGTAGACCACACGGCCTTCCGCCGAGTG
>Ga0326728_10021274_pt1 | contig 12222 bp, 10 predicted proteins | sample MB3enrmetagenome_FD_207602 | JGI IMG/M metagenome (GOLD analysis project Ga0326728, IMG submission 207602) | Lab enriched peat soil microbial communities from McLean, Ithaca, NY, United States - MB31MN | ecosystem: Environmental > Terrestrial > Soil > Wetlands > Peat | place: USA: New York...
CCACCAGTCGGCCGCCTTGGTGATCTTCTTGCCGTTCTTCAACGTGAGAGGATCGGGCAGATCGGGAAACGGGTTGGCTTTCGACTCGTCGTAGTTGGCATAGTATGGCGAGTCTTTGTTCATGCCGTCGCGCCCGCGCCGGATCTCGGTCATGTGGAGAAGATCCATGAGACGCTGGTGGTCTTCTTCCTTGGTGAGCTTCACTGGCGGTGGTTGCCCGCCCGCGTCGGCGCGCGCCCTTTCGAACAGGAAATTGCTCAAGGGGACGGCGGCAAGGCCGGCCAGTATCAACCCGCATACCCAACGTGTCGATCTCATTGCAACCCGCTCCAAGGGGATTTGTTTACCACTCGAACGATATATTCGCGGCCGTGCCGATGTCAAGTTCGCGGACGCAACAGCGCCGCGATGTCGGCGTGGCCCATCTTGGTCGCCCAGGCCAGAGGAGTGGCCCACGGCTCGGCGTCCGGCTCTTGCGCGGGAGCGCCGCGAGCCAACAGCAGTTCGACCATTTCCTTGCGCCCCCACCGGCACGCCCATCCGAGCGGAGTCGATCGCAGAAGCTCATCGCGAAGATCGAGCCGTGCGCCGTGATCGAGCAGCATGGCAGTGAAGCGCACACGGCCGACCTCGCTGAGGGCGGCGTCGCGCGCGGCGACGAAGTGAAGGACGGTGCTGCCGCGCCGGCCGACGTTGGGGTCGATGCGCTCCAGCAGCAACTCCATGCAGGTGAAGTACGGGTTCTCGATGCCATTGTCGCCACAGCTTCGCGGCGGTTGCATGAGCACCCAATGCCAGCGCGAATCGTGGCGGGGCCAGGTCAATCGCGGTAGCGCCATCTCGATAATTTCCGGACACGCATTGCAGGCCGCCGACCATACGAGTTCGCGCGCCACTTCCTCGCCGCTATCCTCTTCCAGCATGCGGCGAGCCGCCTCCGCGTCGTGAGCCAGCGTGATGGTCCAAGGCTGCGGCTTCGCGCCGCGGCTGAGGAGGAGCTGCTTCATGGCGGAATCGTTTTGCCGGTAGGCGCAATCGATGGGCCAGCCGGAAGCATACAGGTTGGCATTGGGGTTGGCGCCGCGGTCGAGCAGGAGTTCGGCGATGTCGCGGCGGCCCGCGGCGGCGGCCAGCCAGAGCGGCTGCCCGGAGCTTTCGGTCGGCTCCTCCAATTCCTCTAGCATGGTGCGCTCATCGACATCGGCGCCGAGATCGAGCAGCAAGCGGACCATCTCGATCTGTCCATGCCTCACCGCCAGGCTCAGCAGACCGCCGCGCCGCCAGTCGATAGCGTGCTGCCACAGGCCGCGATCGCGGGCGGCCAGTTCACGCACACGGTCCGCATCTCCGAGCGCGACGGCCGCCCGAATCGTAATGGGCGCGCCGGCGCCGAGCAGGCGATCGGCGACCGCACGAAAATGCTCGCCGCCCGCCAGCGCCGCGCGGTCGAGCGCGGTGAAGCCTTGGCCGTCGGGGTGGTGCGGATCGGCGCCGCGGGCGAGCAGCCACGCCACCATTTCCTCATTCCCCACTTGCGCGGCGACATGCAACGGAGTGCCGCCGTTCCGGTCGCAGGCGCCGATCAGCGCCGGATCGTCCGACAGCATGGCGATAGCCGACTCATCCTCGCCATTGCGGATCGCCTCATTGATCTGCTCCTGCACGGGCGACACGGCGGCGTTCGGGCAACTCATCGATTGACGCCGTTTCTGCTCTTCTTCCTCGATAATCGCCACGATTTCCGGGAACTCGCGGTCGCGCGCCAGCGCCACGGCGGTAGTGGCGTCGCGATGGGGGAAAATGCCCTTGCGGGCGTCCGCGCCGGCTTGCATGAGCACGCGCACCATAGCGGCATCGCGTCGCAGGACGGCGTAATGAAGCGGGCGGTGCTCGTTGTCGCCCGCCATGTCCATGCCGACAAGCTCGGGGCGGGACTTGAGCAATTTGCGGACAGTCGCGAGGTCGCCCGCGTTGACGGCCTCGGCGAGCCGGGCCACGTTGGCGCCATCGACGAAAGCCTTGAGTTTCGGCCAACTGTCGAAACCGTAGGCGCGGGCGAGCTCGCGCTGAGCTTGGCTGAGGGTGAAGCCAGGCGAACCGGCCATCAGTTCCTTGGCTTGTTTGCGGAGTTGTTCCAAGTTCGGCTGCCGCGGCAGGCGGCGCGTGGGGATTCGTTGAGCGGACATGGCAATCTCCTTTCGAATTGCCCGGCGTCCGCGTAACGGGCGAAAGAAGATTGGTCGTAAATCAGTGGACCAGCGACAAGACCGGTGGGCTCAGCCCTTCCCGCGGACCGGGGGCGCCCGACGCGCACAACGGAATCATACCACGGCGGTAATAGCGCTAATTGGCCGAAGGTTTCTCTACGCGGTCGACCACAAGGATCTCGACGGAATCCTTGCGCGCTTCCAGCTTAAGGCCGAGCTGCTACTCGACGGCCTGGAATACGTCGAGGTCGTCCACATCGGGAACGCTTCCGTTATACCGTTTGAAGTTGGGCGTGTAAGTCCACTTGATGTTGTAAGTGCCGCTAAGTCCGGTCTTATCGACGATGGGGCGGTCCAAATTCGCGTAGCCGATGGCGTCCACGATATCGCTCATGGTCGCTTTCGGGAGGGTCACCACCACATTGCGCCCCTGTTGGTCAAATAACCCGTTTTGTCCAGCGTCGGGATCGGCGTCCTTGAGCTTGGGCCCGTTCCTGGCCACGACTAAAGCGTAGACCGGCATTTCCCGCAGCTCCCGGTGCATCTTGAGCTGGAATCGATCGGCCAGAAGCGACTGCAGCATCCGGCGGAATTCAGCGGTAGTGGGAATGGAGTCGCCTTCCGCTTTGGCGAAAATGTCCCAGTAGCTGTCATAGTCCCGGATACCCTCGATCTGAAAGGCTTTCGAGTTATAGGCGTACATGATCAGGTAGGCCGCATTGGCGGCATAGGCAGTGAGCCTCTGGCCCGAGGTAGTAATTTCGTTAATCCGGTGTAGAGGCCCGTCGTGCAGTTTGATGGATGCGGCCTCGAACGTGCGCGCGGAAGATTGGGCGAATACTAAGGCCGGCAATAACGCGGCAAAACTCGCGCGAATCATGGTCATACTGTAGGACGAAGCGATGTCGCAATTCGCCGATACCAATTCTTACAGCGCGCCATGTTCGAACGTCCGCCGCCCGGCGGCACATCGTTCCAACGCCTCGCGGGCCTCGCGCGCGGTTTGGTATCGCTGGGCCGGATCCATCGCCATCATTTTGGTAAGGATCGGGCCCATCCCCAGCGGCAGCTCCGCCTGTCTGCCGTTGTGGACCGGCAGCTCTCCAGTGGCCAGCTCGTACAGCACCACGCCGAGCGAGTAGAGGTCCGAGCGGCCATCCAGAGGTTCGCAGCGAATCTGCTCGAGGGACATGTAAGGCAGCGTCCCGATCATCAGGCCGGCACAGGTGGTGAACATGACTGCGGTGGGGGCGTCCGGGCTAATGGTGTGTGTCACGGTCTGGATTTTGGCCAGCCCGAAATCCAGCACCTTCACCTCGCCGGCGGTGGTCAGGAACAGATTGGCCGGCTTGATGTCGCGGTGGATCACGCCGATGGCGTGCGTCGCCTCGAGAGCGCTCGTCACTCCGATGCCGATCTTGAGAAGCGTGGTGCCCGGAAGCGGTCCGGCGGCCAAATGGTGGTCCAGAGTATGCCCTTCCAGCAATTCCAACGCCAGATAGGGGCGGCCCAGCCACTCGCCGCTTTCGTACACGGTGCAAATATTGGGATGACGCAGGCTGGATGCGGCCGCGCCTTCACGCTCGAATCGCCGCAGCATGTTCGGATCGTTCACCAGCTTCTCGGCGATGATCTTGAGCGCCACCAGGCGCCGCACAGTCATGTCTTCCGCCTTGAAGACGATGCCCATGGATCCGCGCCCCAGCTCCTCGATAATGCGGTAGTGCGCGACTGTCTTGCCAATCATGGGATTCTCTATCATAACTTACGCGTCCGCGATATCCTGATGCCTATGGGCCGAGTTTGGTTTGCTCTGGCAGTCGCCGCAACAGTCATGGCCCAAGAGGGCGCTGGACCGAAACTTTCCGCGGTCAGCGTAGTGAATGCCGCCGACCTACGCGCCGGACCGGTGGCGCCCAGCGAGGTGGTGGTGCTATATCCCACCGGCGCCGGACCTTCCCCGATGGTGCCGTGGGCTGTGGACGCCCTCCATATGTCGCAATACTCGGTCGATTCCCTGGGCGGCACGCGCGTGCTGTTCGATGACGTTGCCGCTCCCATGGTGTATGCGGAAAGCGGGCGGATTTGCGCCATTGTGCCCTATCGCGTCGCCGGAAAGAAGACCACCGAGGTGGTTGTCGAGTATCAAGGACAACGCTCGTCGCCGGTTGTGCTGCCGGTCGTCCCCAGTGCGCCGGCGGTGTTCACTTTGGATGCCTCCGGCGTGGGAGAGGCCGCCATGCTCAACGAGACCGGCTGCTGTAACTCGGTGCGCAATCCCGCCGTGCGCGGCACCATCGTGAGCTTATATGCCACTGGCGAGGGCTATCCTCTTCCCGGCGCGGTGAGCGGTGCGGTAGCTCGCTTGCCCGTGCGGGTGACGGTCGCCGGAGTGCCGGCGCAGATTCTGTGGACCGGCAACATGGGCGTGCTGCAGGTGAATTTTCGAGTACCCATCAATGCTCCGGTGGGAGATGCGGTTCCGCTGGTGCTCACCGTGGGCAATGCGCACAGCATCGCGCCGGTGACCATGGCTATCCGTTCGCAGAGGCAACAGATTCTGGTGGCCGCGAGCGATCTCGCGCTTCGCCGCCGGCTCACGGCGATTCTCACGCAGGCGGGCTACGACGTCTTTGGCGGCAGCGATCGGGCGCAGGCCGCCGGCCTGGCGCAGGTTCGCAATGTCGACCTGGTGATCGCCGATCTCGCCCTGCCCCCGGCGGAGAGCGCCGACATGATGCGCGCCATCCGCGACGCTCACCGGCAGGTCAAAACTCTCGCCATCGTAGGTGCATTGAGCCCGGAGGAACTGCGAGCCGCCGATCTCCTCGGTGCGCAAGCCGTGTTGGTCAAGCCCTTGACAGCTCAAAGCGCAGTGGACCGCGTGCGCACGCTGCTCCGGCGGCGTCCGGCCGTTTATTAGACGTCAATCTCTCCAGTGCTATCGCCCACCCCATCGACGTCCACTGCGAGCTTATGCATCACCGTGAGCAACGCATTGGCCTGCGGAGTCCCGGGCGGGCAGACGCGATGCACATTGCCTTTCAACTGGCCGCCCGCGTGGCCGGCCAGCAGTAGCGGCACGCGCCGGTGATTGTGCGAGTGCGAGTCGCCCATTGGGCTGCCGTATAACACCAGGGCATGATCGAGCAGGGTGCCATCGCCATCGGGAGTGTTCTTCAGTCTTTCGAGAAAATAGGGCAGGCAGCCCACATGATAGCGGTTCAATTGGGCGAACTCCGCGATTTTGGCCGGCTTCTCTTCGTGGTGCGACAACGAATGAAATGGCGTCTTCACGCCGCTCTCCGGAAAGATGCGATTACTCACGTCGTGGCTCATCTTGAAAGAGGAAACGCGCGTAATCTCAGCCGCGAACGCCAGTACCTGCAGGTCGAACATGAGCTTGATGTGCTCTTCCCAGGAGTCCGGCACCCCCAGAGGAGCGGCCGTGAGCTCTCTTTTCTCGCCGCTGGCGTTGTGCCGTTCAATCGCCTGTATGCGCCGCTCCACGCCGCGAATTTCCGCGCGATACTCCTCGATCCTCCGAGCGTCGCCGGGGCCGACCCTGGATTTCAGCTGCGCCGTATCGTGCGCCGTGCCGTCGAGGATGCTACCGGCCGAAGGAGCCGATCCAAACAGCTTTTCGAAGACCACGCGCGGGTTGATCTCGGAGTGCAAAGGCGTGGTGGGAGACGCCCAACTGATGGCATCCGAGTAAGCCGCGCTGTAGTGGAAACCGTACGATCCCGTGGGATCGACCATTTCGATGCCCAGTTGAATGGAAGGGCAAGGCGAATCCTGCGCCGCGGTCTGTGCGTAGAGTTGATCGATGGAGATGCCATTGCGCAGGTCGGCGCCGTCGGTCTGCTTGGGATGCGCGGCCGTCAGGAAGACGGCGCTCGATCGGAAGTGATCGGCGCCCACTTCCGACGGTTCGAACGCGTCGGCCTGGCGGGCGTCCGTCCCACTGACGATCGTGGTGTAGTCGCGGAACGGCGCCAGCGGTTCCAGCGAGTAGGAGAATTCGAAATCCGTGCCCTCCTGCGCGGGACTCCAGTAGTGCCGGCTGGAAGCGTCTTCCGCGCTGCCGGCCGCGCCGTGGACCATTTCGATGCAAGCCAGCCGCGTGCGTGGCGCACCGGCCGCGGTCTGGCGCAGGGGTGTCTGCGCCGGCGCCATCGCGTCCAACAGCGGCAGCCCCAGAGTGACGCCCATCCCGCGGAGAACCGTCCGCCGCGAGAGATATTTCCGTGAAACAAACATCCCCGTAGGCCGTATTATCTCGCAAACGGTCTTACTCCGGGAGCGGCACGCCTTTTGTCTCGGGAGCGAAGGGCAGCGCCGCCAGCCCCAGCAGGAATACCAGGCACATGGAAACACCCGCGTAGCGCATCGGCTCGGCGCGGCCAACGAACACGCCGCTCGTGAGGTATCCCAGGCCGAGCGGTCCGAACGCGGCGATCAGGCGGCCCATGTTGTAGCAGAAACTGGTTCCCGTAGACCGCAGGCGGGTGGGAAACAGCTCCGGGAGATAGATCGCGTACCCGCCGAACAGGGCCAGTTGCGCGAAGCCCATTAGCGGCACCATCCAAAAGATATCGCCAATGGCGCGCAGATTCCAGAACGTGTACGCGGTCATTCCCATGGCCGCCAGAAAGCCGAGGGCGAAGGCTTTCCGGCGGCCGGTATGGTGCGTGAGATACGTGAACGCGTAGATGCCGCAGAATCCGCCGAAGTTCTGGAACATCGAAGTGATGCCAATCCACGTGGTAGTCTTGCCCGTCAGCGCCGCGCCGCTCAAGCCCTGCGCGCGGAACGTCCTTTCCAGCACCGGCAGAAACAAATCATAGCTGAAGAAGCCTATGCCCCACAGCCCCACCACGCCCGCCACCGCCAGCAGCAGCCCCACCGTCGCGTTCCGGCCCCAAGGCGCTTCCGAAAATAACTCCCGCCACGATCCCATCGGCGTCTTCGCCGCGCGCGCTTTCAGCCATGCCTCGGGCTCTTTCAGCTTGCGCAATACCACCAGCGCCAGTGGCGCCGGAATCGCTCCCGCGAGAAATTCGTAGCGCCACGCCCCCACGATGACGCCCGAGCGCTCGAAATGTCCCAGCAGAATGCCGATCGACGCCGCCAGCATGTTGCCCACCGCCGAGAAGGCTTGCAGCGTGCCCAAAGCGTAAGGCCGGGCGCGCGCCGGCACCACTTCGGCCACTAGCGATACCCCCACCGAAAACAGTCCGCCGACACCCAGCCCGCAGAGGAAGCGGTAGAGATTGAAGTCCCAGATGCCGGTGGCGAACATGCTCGCGCCGGTGAAAAGCGAATACAGCAGGATGGCCAGCGCCATCGTCTTCACGCGGCCGATGCGGTCTCCCAGGATGCCGAAGACGATGCCGCCGGCGGCCCATCCGACCATCAGCACCGAAGTCGCGAACCCGGCCTGCTGCGCCACCGCGGCATCGCTCGCGTGCCCACCCAGCAGTTCCCGTACCGCCTGCTTCCGCGCCAGGCTGAACAACTGCTGTGCCATCAGGTCGAACATCCAGCCGAAGGAGCAGACCAGCAGGACGAACCACTGATAGCGATTGAGCTCGCGATACCAGGCGTATTTACGAGGCATTGGTCACCGACGTGATGCCACTTCCTGTGCGAAGGGTGGGGCGGACCCTGTGGGGCAGACGCCCACGTCTGCGGCCGACCCCCTGGTCGGCCTCTTCGCTTCGTGCCAAGCGCCTGATTGTTTGACGGGAGAGCGGGACGAGGGCGTCCCGCGAAGACGTGGGCGTCTGCCCGACCTTCTACCTCCCACCTTCGCGCGCCTGCCTCGCCGCGCGATCGAGCGCCTCCACAAAAAAGTAATCTCCCCACATCACCGACTCGTTCACGCCCAATCCCTTGTGCAGATGGTACACGCCGCCCTTGAGAATCCCCTCCCAGTTGGGATCGCCCTCCGCCGAATGATGCGCGCATAGGCTGGTGAGAATGCGGCGCGCCATTTCGTCGTAGTAAGCGCCCATCGACGCATCGCCCGCCACCGCCGCCAGTTGCAGCAGCCCCGAAGCCGCAATCGCCGCCGCCGACGTGTCCAGCAGATCGCGGCTCGCCGGCGGTGCGTCGAAATCCCAGAGCGCAACGCCGTCCGCCGGGGTGTTGCCCAGATAGAAAGCGGCGCACTGTTCCGCGGTCCGCAGGAAGCGCTGGTCGCGCGTATACCCGTATGCCGTACCGAAGCCGTAGATCGCCCACGCCAGCCCCCGCGACCAGCAGGAATCGCCGCGATATCCCTGGTGAGTCGTCTGGCCGAGAAACTCGCCGGTGTGGACGTCGAACAAGCCTTCGTGAGCGGTCGACCCATCGCCGCGCACCAGCACCCGCCGCGTGGTCAGCGAGTGGCGCATGGCGATGTCGAACAGCTCGCGGTCGCCGGTCTGCCGCGCGGCATAGAAAATGATTCCCACGTTCATCATGATGTCGATGAACAACGAGTTCTCCGCCATGAAGGAATGCAGGTACGAGCCCTTTTCGCGAAATCGCAGGGCCATGGTACGCCCCGCTTGAATGAGCACCGAGTTCAGCGCCGGCTCGTGGTTGAGCGCGTACCAGCGGCCATAGGTGGACATGAAGAGGAAGCCCAGGTCGTGCACGTCGCGGTCGAACTGCCGCGGCGCCAGACGCCGTGTGTAGTGCTCGGCCGGGGCGCGCCAATCGGCGTCGCCGCGCGCGCACAGAATCCACATGATTCCCGGCAGAAAGCCCTCGCACCAATGCGTCCACGCCGCCAGTTCGTGGCGCCAGCGGCCGTGCTGCGTGTACATCGGGTAGAAATCGGGATCGCGCTCGATCAGGGCGCGCACTTGCCGTGAGGCGAAGTCCAGGGTGCGTTGGTAGAGCTGATTCACTTTGGTCCTTTCGCGGCATGGCGCGCCGTCTTCATGATTTGCCCATATCCTTCTTTATCGAAGGGCGGGCAGCCGGTGGGAAATTGGCCCAAGGGATGATTCTTCTGGCGCATCAGGTAGCTGCAATACGTCAGCGTCTTGCACACGCGCCGCTCCGAGAGCGCCCCGCTCTCCAGCGCCTCGCGCGCGAAGCCGGGATTGGCGAGCGCATTGCGGCCCATCCCGAAGAACCGCGCCGCGCCGGTTTGCAGATTGTACGCTCCCGCATTCGCGGCGAATTTCTGCAGCCAGCTGTAACCCGCGCCCACCATCGGCAGATGGGGAAAAGCCCTCTGCAACTCGCCCGTCACGTAGAAATGCCGGTCGACGCCCAGCAGCGGATGCTCCGGCTGTTCGTAATTTCCTTCGTCGGGCCTTTCAAACGGCCGGCCGATATGCGGATTGAAGTACGGCACGCCCAGCGACACACTCAGCAGTTCCACGCCATCATCGCGGAACCAGCCCACGGCGCGCTTCACCTCGTCCAGGTCGATCGCGTGCGGGTTCGTGGTGTCTACGCCAAATCCGTAATCGTAGGGGACGGCATAATCCATCGGCGTCCCGATACCCGTGGCGGCATCGCGCAGGTACGGCAGCCCTTCGTAGCAGCCCAGCCGCATAGCGATGAGCAGCTTCCTGCCGAACCGCGCGCGAATCTTGCCGACGATGTTGCGCACGAAGCGCGCGCGATTCTCCAGCGGCCCTCCATAGCGTCCCGGCCGCCTTCTCGCGCCCAGCAGCTCGAACGCCAGGTATCCATGGGTGGCTTTGACGTCGACTGCCGTGAAGCCCGCTGCCACCGCTCGTTGCGCCGCCTCCACGAACTCGTCTTCCAGGCGCTCCAGCTCGCCGTCGGAGATCGCCGGCAGATCGGCCGGCGTGCCGGTTTTCAAATCGACCAGCGGATTGTGCACCGCGATGATGCGCTTCGGCCAGGAGAACCGCCCGGAATGCGTCAGTTGCACCGGCATCAGCAGATCGCTGTCGTCGCCGCTGCTCTCGCGATGCGTGCGGCGGACCATTTTCACGAGGCGCGCCATTTCAGCCACGCTGCCGTTATGGATCCACAACTGCCGCGGATTGGCTCGGCCCTCGCGGCAGACCGCCGTGGCCTCGAACCAGATCAGCTTGGCGCCGCCGCCCGCGAATCGCTCGTATCGCCGCCAGGTGAGCTCGGAAGGCCGGCCGTCGGCATCGCCGTCGCACCCTTCCATGGGATGGATGGCGATCGCGTTCCCCACAGTGGCGCCGGCGACTATCACCCTTTGTGCCAGGGCCGCGCGGACGGCCTGCGCGTCGTCCAGAAATCCGATATGCCGCGCCCCAACTTCGGCCGCCGCCCGCCGGATCTCCGCCACGGTATCGAAATGAAAGTGCCGCATGTCCCAGCAAGCACTTTAGAACGACACGGCTCCGGGGTGCAACAAAAGAACGCTGAAAAGGTGGGACGGACGCCTACGTTACGCCGGATCCGCAGGTCCGGCCACTGCCGGGGCAAGGGCTCGATCCCGGGTCTGGGGATCGTCGCACCCGATGCGTGTTCAGTGGCTCCGCGCTCTCTGCCCCCGCGGCGCTCTCCGGTTTTTGCCTTTGGGTTTTCTTTTTCTCCGCGCTCTCCGCGTCTCTCCGGTGAATATCGGGTTGGCGGGAACGTATCGGAGTCGAACCGATCAGCGGTTTTTGGACCGCTCAGTAGTTTTGAAGACTACGCCCACCACCGGATGAAATACGCTCCCAAGCGAATCATAACAGCAAATGCCCCGCGTGAATCCTTCGGCCCGTTTTGCGATCTATGTAGCTATGGCAAACGCAAAAAAGATCGCGCTGATTACCGGCGCAAATCGAGGATTGGGGTTCGAGATGGCGAGACAACTGGGGCAGCACGGCGTGACCCTGGTTCTCGCGGCGCGCGATCCTCAAAGGGGCGAAGAGGCGGCGGCGAAACTCCGGGATGAAGGCCTGGATGCACAGTTCCTGAAGTTGGAAGTCACCGACAAGACAGATCGGACGGCGGCAGCTGCCTTTCTGCAAGAGCAGTTCGGACGGTTGGACATTCTGATCAACAACGCGGGAATTTCAGCGGAGCCTCTCGGCGGCGGCAAGCCCAGCACTACCACCGACGACACCATTCACCGCACATTCGAGACGAATTTCTTCGCGCCCGTGGCCCTGACCCAGGCGCTGCTGCCGCTGCTCAAGCAGAGCGACGCCGCACGGATCGTGAATATGTCGAGTATTCTAGGGTCGCAAACGCTGCATGCGGACCCGAAGAGCATCATCTACGACTTTAAGTCGCTCTCTTACGATGCGTCCAAAGCCGCTCTGAATTCCTTCACCATACACCTGGCGTACGAGTTGAAAGATACCAGGATCAAGGTGAATTCGGCCCATCCGGGCTGGGTCAAGACCGACATGGGCACCGACGCGGCTCCCATGGAAATTCCCGAAGGCGCGAAAACCGGGGTCGAGCTGGCGCTGCTGGGCGACGACGGTCCCACCGGAGGCTTTTTCCATCTGGGCAAGAGGGTGCCCTGGTGACCACATGCAGCATACGCTCCCGCATTCAGACTACGTGAATCTGCGGATAACCCGAAACCGGCCCGCCTGCTTCGATCGACCGTAACACCACCAGCATTTCCCGCTGGAGCCTACCTGTATCCACGCGTTCGCAAGCCGGTAGATAACCCCCCAGTTTCCGCAGTCCCTTGCGCAATTGCCGCACCGCGCCCGTCGGATTCCCGCGTGTGTGGTGATACAGCCCGACCGCCATGTGAATCAGCGACTGCAAAAACAGCCGCCGCTCGCCGCGCTCCGGAGTCCATGCGTCCTCCAGCACTTCATGGCACTCGAAATACTCGCCATGGTTGAACAGCGCGATCCCACGCTCGAGAAGCGGGTCCATCGTCACCGCGTGGTGGACGTGGGCCTGCCCGCGGCGCCGAGACTCATCTCGGCGCGCCGGGGCAAGAGTGTTCGCTCGGCAACAAGCCCACCTTCGACGCCTCCACATAAATCGCGGCGAGCTGCTCGCAGCCCGCGCGATCCTCCTTGTCGAAACGCCCGGGCAACGGACT
>Ga0326728_10021276_pt1 | contig 12221 bp, 14 predicted proteins | sample MB3enrmetagenome_FD_207602 | JGI IMG/M metagenome (GOLD analysis project Ga0326728, IMG submission 207602) | Lab enriched peat soil microbial communities from McLean, Ithaca, NY, United States - MB31MN | ecosystem: Environmental > Terrestrial > Soil > Wetlands > Peat | place: USA: New York...
CTGACGGTTGAATGCGATCTCATGCGCCAAACATAGCATAAGAAAACGGGTGCTATTCTGGTGTCAGCAGTGTTTTGGAAGCCCTACCTTGTCCGTTCCACGCTCCTGATTCTCGGCGGATTTCTGACGATCGCGGGCATTTACGCCTGGCAGAAACCGTTCCGGGAATATCCGGGCGTGGAGTATGAGAACTACCCCATTCCACCGGATTTCCGCGAAAAGAGCGAGTGGGTCTTCGCGCGCCTGATGTACCCGCCGGTCCCGGCCCGCAACGGGGGATTTTTGTTCAATGGCTCGTGGAAAGAGGGCGGCTCCAACTGGACCATGGATTATCCGCGGTCGGACCGGCATCTCTCGGCGGCCGTGCGGCGCCTGACGCGCATTCATGCCCGTTCGGTGGAAGAGCCCGTCGACCTGGACGACCGCGACGTCTTCGACTGGCCCTGGCTGTACGGCGTGGAGGTGGGCCACTGGAACCTGACCGACGAGCAGGCCGCGACGATGCGCGAATTCCTGCTGCGCGGCGGCTTCTTCATGTGCGACGATTTCCACGGCACGGTGGAATGGTCGTTCTTCGAGCGCAGCATGCGCAAGGTATTTCCGGAGCGGCCCATCCTGGAGATCGATTCGGCCGACCCCATCTTCCACACCATTTACGACCTGGATCAGCGCTACCAGGTGCCCGGCGAACAATTCGTGGAGACCGGGCGGGTCTATGAGAAGGATGGCAAAGTGCCGCACTGGCGCGGAATTTACGACGATTCCGGCCGTATCATGGTGGCGATGTGTTTTAACATGGACCTGGGCGATTCCTGGGAGCACGCGGACAATCCGAAATACCCCGCGAGATTCTCAGATCTGGGAATTCGCATCGGCGTGAATTACATCGTTTACGCGATGAGCCATTAAAGCGGAGGCTATTTGAACTGGAGTGCGACGGGTTCCATCCTGCTGGCGCTGGCGGTTGTGCTGGGCGCTTTCGGCGCGCACGGGCTGCGCGGGCGCCTGGATGCTTACAGCATGGACGTATATGAGAAGGCCGTGTTCTATCACTTCGTTCATGCGCTGGGATTGCTGATTGTTTCGGTGCTGCCGAAGACCGGCACGTTCCCGGTGGAGAGCGCGAACGCGGTGTGCTGGCTGCTGCTGGCCGGCATCGTCATTTTCTCCGGCAGCTTATACCTGCTGGCGGTCACCGGGAACCGCCTGCTGGGCGCCATCACGCCGGTGGGCGGACTCGCGTTCATCGCCGCGTGGCTGCTGCTGGCCTGGAGACTGCGGCGGCTATGAACGATTTCAACCTCGAGGCGGCCGCGCGCCAGGAGATGCTGGATCACGGCTTCCAGCCGGACTTTCCGCCGGAGGTCTCAGCGCAGCTTGCCGGCATCCACGCCGAGCCCGAGCCGGGGCTTCCCGATCTGACGTCCCTATTGTGGTCCTCGATCGATAACGACGATTCGCGGGACCTGGACCAGATCGAGTGGGCCGAGCGCGCGCCCGGCGGCATCCGCGTAGTGGTGGCGGTGGCCGATGTGGATTCGGCGGTGCCCAAGGGAACGCCGATCGATTGCCACGCGGCGCGGGAAGCCACCACGGTCTACGCCGGCGTGCACGTCTTTCCCATGCTGCCGGAACGGCTTTCGACGGACCTGACCTCGCTGGCGGAAGGCCAGGAGCGCGCGGCCATGACGATCGACATGCTGGTGGCCGCGGACGGCAGCATCGCTTCGAGCCGGATTTACCGGGCGCGCGTGCGCAATCGCGCGCAACTGGCATACGGATCGGTGGGAGCGTGGCTGGAAGGCAAGAGCGGTCCGCCGCCCAAGATTGCGGCATCGGCGGAACTGGCGGCGCAGCTCAAGCTTCAGGACGAAGCCGCGCAAGCCCTGCGCGAGGCGCGCCACCGGCTGGGTGCGCTGACTTTCGACCGGCTGGAGGCGCAGCCGGTGATCGCGGATGGGCAGATAAAGGATATTGAGGCGCGCGCCAGCAATCGCGCAACGCGCTTGATCGAGGATTTCATGATTGCGGCCAATGAGACCATGGCCACGACGCTGCGCGCGGCGGGAGTGGCAGCCATCCGGCGCGTGGTGAAGGCGCCGGAGCGCTGGCCGCGCATCGTGGAGCTGGCCGGGCGATACGGCGAGAAGCTGCCGCCCGAGCCCGATGCGGCGGCGCTCAACGCGTTTCTGACGCGCCGCAAGGAGGCCGATCCACTGCATTACCCGGATGTCTCGCTGGTGGTGCTCAAACTGATGGGACCCGGCGAATACATGGTGATGCGGCTGGGCGACCCTCCGCAGGGCCATTTCGGGCTGGCGGCGCAGGATTACACGCACTCGACCGCGCCCAACCGCCGCTTCGCGGACCTGGTGACGGGCCGGCTGCTCAAATCGTGCCCCGGCGCTTCGCCATACAGCGAAGAAGAGCTGGAAGCCATCGCGCGCAACTCGACGCTCAAGGAGGATGCCGCGCGCAAGGTGCAGCGCGCCATGGCCAAGCGCATCGCGGCGGTGGCCCTGGCCAGCCGCGTGGGCCAGGTTTTCGCGGCGGTAGTGACGGGAGTAACGCCCAAGGGAGTTTTCGTGCGCGCCTTGAATCCACCGGTGGAAGGGCGCCTGATGCGCGGCGAAGAAGGTCTCGACGTGGGCGACCGTCTGCGCGTGACGCTGCTGAGCACGGACCCGCAGCGCGGGTTCATCGATTTCGGGAGGGCATGATGGCGCCGGCTCGAACAGGCGAGACCGGGATGCTGCGTCACACGCTGGCGACGCTGGCGTATCGCGGGCTGAGAGCGCTCGAAGGAGCGCCACCCCAATTCGCTGATTTCCGCGCGGCTCCCCGGACGCGCACACCCGCGGAGATTCTGGCGCACATCGGCGATCTGCTGGATTGGGCGCTTTCGCTCGCCGATGGCCACCACATCTGGCGCGATTCGGCGCCGCGGACCTGGGATGAGGAGAAGGCTCGGTTCTTCGCCGGGCTGGAAGCTCTCGACCGGCGGCTCGTCTCGGACGCCCCGCTGGGATTCCCGGCCGAAAGGCTGTTTCAGGGGCCGGTGGCGGACGCGCTCACGCACGTCGGGCAGATCGCCATGCTGCGGCGCATGGCGGGAGCGCCGGTGCGGGGCGAGAACTACTTCAAAGCGGAGATCGTGACCGGCCGCGTGGGCGCGGACCAGGCCGCTCCGCGGGTGACGTTCGAGTGACGATCCGTGTCAGCGCCAAAATGTACCTGTGAGCACGCTATCCCCTTGGGTTTTGCCGTCCACATTGCGTATCATGCCAAAGCGAAGGTGAAGAATTAAGATGAAACACAAACTGACAATTTTCCTGGTCTTGGTGATGGCCGCACTCTTCGGATCGCACGCTTTCGCCCAGGTCCAGCTTTCGGTGAGCGTCGCGCCGCCTCCTATCGCCGTCTTTGATCAGCCTCCTTGTCCTGGCGACGGCTACATTTGGACGCCTGGCTACTATCAATACGGCGATTATGGCTACTACTGGGTACCGGGTCAATGGGTTATCCCGCCCAGCGTGGGGCTTCTTTGGACTCCCGGCTATTGGGGCTTCGCCGGCGGCAAGTATATCTGGAACGCGGGCTATTGGGGCCCTCAAGTCGGCTTCTACGGCGGCGTAAATTACGGCAACGGCTACTTCGGCTCAGGCTTCACCGGCGGACGTTGGGAGGGTAAGGTCTTCAAGCATAACACCGCCGTCTCGAACGTGGACGTCAGGAACGTGCACAATACTTACGTCGATCACACGGTGGTGCACGAGGTCAAAGGTCCGAATCACGCATTCAATGGTCCGGGCGGAATCCAGGCACAACCCTCGCGTAACGAAGCGGCGGCCAGCCGCGCGCCTCACCAAGGCCCGACGCAGGAGCAGGTTTCGCACGCGCAAGCGGCCCACGCCAGCCATTTGGCAGCTCATGGAGCCGGACGCAAGCAGTGAAAAAGAAGCAGCTTCTCGCGCCGATAATCGGCTCTTAATAGTAGAAGCAGGCCGCGCGCATCGCGGTGAATTCCCGGACAGCGGCGCGCATGGCTGCGCGGCTGGAACCGCCCACGCGCAGAGCGCCGAATGGGCCGGGCTCGATGGGATCGCCCCCCGCATCGTTGACCGTCACGGCGGCGGCCTGAAGGCGGCCCACCGCGTGAAACGCTTCGTGGAGGTCCCGCGTGAAGACGGTGCTGTGGGCCGCGTGGGGCACCTGGTTGGCTTGGCAGATGGCGGAATCGAGGCTGTCGAAGGGCTGGAGCGCCACCACCGGGCCGAAGACCTCGTCGCGATGCGCCAGCCATTCGGTCGGGACGCGCGCCAGCACGGTGGGTTCGACGAGCGCGCCGCGGCGGCCGCCCCCCGCAACGATGACGGCGCCGCACTCCCGAGCGCCGGCGATCCAGTCCGCCACGCGGGTGGCTTGCGCTTCGGACATCATGGGGCCTACGTCGCTCGTCTCGTCGTCCGATGGCCCCGGCTTCAGCGCGGCTACCCGCTCCCGAAGCAAGCCGGCGAAAGCGGCATAGAGATCGCGCTGGATCAGGACCCGCTGAAGGCCCGGGCGGTTGCGCCTGCCATGCGAGAAGGCGAGGGCGCAGACGCCACCGGCGGCGGTCTCGAGATCGGCGGCGGCCAGCACCAGGAAGGGCGCATTGGCAGCCACATGCAACGCCACTGCCTTAGCACCGGCGGCGCGCGCGAGGCGCTGGCCCTCGTCCGGGGCGCCGGCGAACCAGAGCATGCGAACGCGCGGATCGGCGGCCAGGGCCATTTCCACGTCCTCGCCGGGCCCGGTGAGCGCGCTGAGACGGCCCGCGGGCACACCGGCTTCGATCAGATCGCGGGCCAGCCGCATGGCGGCCAACGGAGCGGCCAGGGAGAGTTTGAGCACCACGGCGTTACCGGCGGCCAGCGCCGGGGCCACGGCGAGCGAAGCCGCTGCCAGGGGGTCCGGCCAGGGAACCATCGCGGCCACCACTCCCAGCGGCACGCGCAGCGTGTAGCCGGCGCGGCTCCCGGCTGGCAGCGCGTGGCCGCTCATGTCTCTCGATTCCGCGGCGGCCAGGCGCAAGATGGCGGCGGCTCGCGGGGCGTCGCGGCGGGCCTCGCGGATGGTCTCGCTACCTTCGGCGGCAATGTCCCGGGCATACTCCGCGGCTTGGGACTCCACGCGCGCGGCGGCCCGCGTGAGAACTTCGCAACGGGCGTCCGGCGGGAAATCTTCGGCGAGAGCCTCGACGGCGCGCGCTACGGCCTGCCCGGCATCGGCGGCAGTCGCGGCCGAGACTACGCCGGCGAGTTCACCATCGAATCCGTTGCGAACCTCGATCAGGGGAGGGCGCAGCGACCATTCTCCGCCGATCAGCATTCCCAGAGGCGCACGCGCGGCGGCGGCGCCGTGGGAGACATTGGCCGGGAACATTGTTTTCACGATACTCCAGATGCGCCCCGGCGGCCAGCCGGTCTTGACGCGCGCCGTCTCAGGCCGGGCGCGGCGCCGGCACGGTCCGCAGGTCCGCGACGGTCTGGCGCGCCTTTTCGAGCAGCAGGGCGTGCTCGGAGCCGGCTCCCACAAGGCGCATCCCGCGCGCGGCCCAGAACCTGGCCATGGCCACGCTGCGTGTCTGGATCCCCGGTATCACACCGTGCCGGACGCACTTGGCGATCAGGCCGTCCACCGCTTCGACGAGCTGGGGATGGTCGAACTGGCCCGCCACGCCCAAAGAGATGGAGAGATCGGCCGGCCCCACCATGATGACATCCAGTCCCTTCACCGAGAGCAGTTCGTCGGCGCGCTCGAGGGCCGTCACGCTCTCGAACTGAACCACCGCGAGCGTATTGCGGTTGAAGTGTTCGATGATCTCGGGGACGCCGCGCGATTCATAGCCGATCATGGGAGCGTTGATGCCGTAGCCGCGTTTGCCCACGGGGGGATAGCGCAGCCAGCTCAGCGCCTCGGCCAGCAGGGCGGGGTCTTCCACGCGGGGCAGAATAATTCCTTGGGCGCCGGCATCGAGCAGGCGGGCGGCCAGGGAGTAGAGCAGCTCGGCCACCCGGACAATCGGCGTGATGCCGCGTTCCAGGGCGGCCTTGATTATGTCCTGAACGGTCTCCATGTCCAGAGCGCCGTGCTCCATGTCGATGAAGACATAATCGAAGCCGGCGGCCGCGAAGGTGCGCGCGACCTCCGGCGAGCGGTAGCATTGCGCGATGCACCCGAATACCGTCTCGCCGCGCAGCAGCCGCTCGCGGGTCAGATTAACCAGCATGGGAACTCCTCTTTGGATACTCGAATATACCGCGCGGCGCGATCTCACGATAAGATGGCCCCATGGACGATCGCACCAGGGAGCGGCTGACGGTGCTGCGCAACGGGCTGCTGGAACATCACCGGCGGCTGCTCGATTCCGAGCGCGCGGCTTATGACCGCGACGTGGCGCGCATCACCAATCCGGGGCAATACTTCAACCTGGTGCTCTCCGACCCGTGGTTCGCCTGGCTGCGCGAACTCTCGCAATTTATCGTGCTGATCGACGAGGCGCTGGCTTCCAAGGAACCCTCCGCTGGGCCCGATGGCGACCGCCTGATCGCGGAGGCGCGCCAGTTGCTTTCGCCCTCCGAGAACGGCAGCGGTTTCCGGCACAGCTACTTCGAAGCCATGCAGCGCGACCCGGCGGTGGTGCTGGCGCATCGCGACATGATGCAGGTATTCGCCGGATTGGGGTAGGTCCGGCATATACGGAGCTTCGGCAATTCAAACTACCACTGCGGAGAACGTCCAAGTTATTCGGCTCCAGACTGGTGAGTCCTTCGTGCTTCAACAAAGTAACGAATGATCTTACCGGGTATTCCCCGTTCGGCAGCACGATTGCCAGGCAAGTCGCGCGAGTGCTCTCTCGGAGGGTTGTCACTCGTTTGGGGGGACCAGAAAAATGAGAATCGCTTTTAGCTTGTTGATCCTGTTCTCGGGAGCAATGGAGGCGCAGATCAACATGTGCTCGACCGTCCCGGAGCCGGTGGGGACCTACACGTTGGTTCAGCGCTGTGACTATAACTCGCAAATCAACCTGCCGAAAGGGCACGCCGCGTTCAAGGCCGCCAACAAGGCCGGTAACTTCATCAGCGTCTCGATTTATGGCGGCCAAAGCGATGTGCACAGGTTTCAGGTAACGGACACCTTGGGGAACACCTATTTCAAGGCGGTCAGCATCGGTAACAGCGCAGTCGATAACACAGTCGGGATGCTTTTTGCCCAGAACATAATCGGCGGCGAGAATACCATTACGGTAGCTCTCGATACTCCGGGCTACATACGCGTCGTGATTCGCGAGTACGCGGGAGTAGCTCAGCAATCCGCTCTGGATACCACGACGGCCAATATCGGAACCTCCACCGAACCAAACACCGGCACGATGGACACCAATGCCAATGGGGATTTGATTATCGCCGCGATGATCGGCGGCGACGACGCAGTGGTCAAGCCGTGCGCCGGATCGGTGAACGTGGATTACGTACCAGAGCCTCCGGGGACCAAGATGGTCGTGGAAGACGAGTATCAGCCGAACGCCGGTCCGATCTCGGCCTGCCTGACCCTGGGATCTCCTAAGAGCTGGGCGATGGTGGCGGCGGCATTCAAGAAGTGAAGGATGAGGCGACGCCTGGTCTGGCGCACCCGGCCGCGTCTACGGACCCGCTTGTTCGTTACCGTCCGTTACCGTGATGGCATCCTTATGCGGCGCCATGCGGAGCTGCCAGCCGATGCGGTTCTCTCCGGGCCGCAGGACCACGGTCTGGGATCGGGCGATGAAATCGTGCGCCTCGGCGTGAAGCGCCACTTCGCCGGCCGGCAGGTGATATAGCACGGCCCGCCCCCGCGCATCGGTGGTGGCGGCGAAAGTGGCCGATCCGGCGATTACCCGAATGGTCGCTCCCGCGATGGCCTTGCCGCTGGGATCCGCAATGGCGATGCGCAAGGCGGCCGGGCCGGCCGCGGCCAAGAGCGCCCACGACGCCCAAAGTGTAGCCACTCCGAGGTGGTGTCTCACGATCCTCTTCCCGATAATATATCCAGCTTAAACTATGGCAGGGCTGGACGTTCGGGCGCTAAGCGGTATAATCAGGTTCTGCACTCCTAAATTGTGCTCCCCGAGTAAAGACGAATGAGTATACGCCTATCCAACGGAACTGAAATACCGATCGAAATGCATAAGGTCCGCATCGTGCAAAAGGTGCGGCTGGTCCCGGTTCGTGAGAGGCTCCGGGCCATCGAGGAGGCCGGTTACAACACCTTCTTATTGCGCAGCCGGGATCTGTTTCTCGACATGCTGACGGACAGCGGCACGAATGCCATGTCCGATAACCAACTGGCCGCCATGATGCAGTCCGACGACGCCTACGCCGGTTCGGAAAGCTTCTATAGACTGGCCGCCGCGGTGGCCGATGTTTTTGGCTACCAATACATTCTGCCCGTGCACCAGGGCCGCGCCGCCGAGCACCTGCTGGCTAAGACGTTCGTCAAGCCGGGCCACATCGTGCCCATGAACTACCACTTCACGACCACCAAGGCGCACTTCAACCTGGCCGGCGGCAAGGTGCTGGAACTGTACACGGACGAGGCCCTCAAGACCGAAAGCACTTTCCCGTTCAAGGGCAATATGGATCTGGACCGGTTGCGCGCGGCCATCGAGGAGGCCGGGCCGGAGAGGGTCTCCTTCGTGCGCATGGAAGCCACCACGAATCTCATCGGCGGGCAGCCCTTCTCGCTCCAGAATCTGCGCGAAGTTAAGGCTCTGGTCGAACCGCTGGGCATCTTCCTGGTGGTGGATGGCAGCCTGATCTCCGAGAACGCCTACTTCATCCGGCAGCGCGAACCGGGCTACGAGAACGCCTCCATCACGGACATCATCCGCGAGATCATGTCCGTGGCCGATATGTGCTACCTGTCCGGCCGCAAGAGTTGCTCCGTGCGCGGTGGCTTCATCGCCACCAACCGCAAGGATCTCCACGAGGCCATCCGTCCCTGGCTACCGGTCTACGAAGGCTTTTTCACGTACGGCGGGATGTCCTCCAAGGAGATCGAAGCCATGGCCGTGGGCGTGCGCGAGATGACCGAACTCGAGGTGGCCGGTTCCTCGGCGGACGCCGTCAAGTACTTCGTCGGCCTGTTGCGCGATAAGTGCATTCCGGTAGTGACGCCGCCGGGCGGTCTGGCCTGTCACGTCGACGCCATGCGTTTCATCGATCACGTTCCGCAGTCCGAGTATCCCGCCGGGGCCCTGGCGGCGGCCGTCTACCTGACTTCCGGAATCCGGGGCATGGAGCGTGGCTCGGTTTCCATGGACCGCGACGAGCAAGGTAACGACGTACCTTCGGACCTCGAACTTCTGCGCCTGGCCGTTCCGCGCCGGGTCTTCACCATGTCGCACTTCCAGTACGCCGCCGACCGCCTTCGATGGCTCTTCGAGCACCGCCGCATGGTGGGTGGGCTGGAGTTCTATGAAGAGCCTCCCGTGCTTCGTTTCTTCGCCGGCAAGATGCGTCCGAAAGGTAACTGGGGCGCGGCCCTGGCGGACGCTTACGAACGGGATTTCGGTCCGGAGTGCTGAACTCCAGGCGCCTGGCGTAACATTAGGAGTTTCAGGCGGGAATCACCGGATTCCCGCCCCGCCCTCCGGAACGTAGCATACCTAACATCGTTACCTGTTTGAAATAGGAACAAACTTTAATTTTTCGGCGAAATATGAGAATCTGGTGGAGAAATAGGTGCTCGTAGATGCACTTCATTCGAGAGCACGCTGAATTTAGGTCCGTGAAGGAAGGCAAGCCATGCTTCCGCAGTTCTTAGTGCCCGAAACTACCGTCCGCGAAGCCGGTACCGGGTCTGTAATAGGCCTTGGGGATGAATTGTGCGAGACGCTCACCGTCACGCTGGGGCTCACGCGGATCATCGAGCAGGAAAGCATCGACGTAACCATCTGGGGATCGGCCGATGGGGCCAACTGGGTGCTGGTGGGTTCGTTCCCGCAGAAGTTCTATTGCGGCAGCTATCAGCTCCTGCTGGATCTTTCGAGCCATCCCGAGGTCAGATTCCTGCGCGCGCAGTGGCAGGTCGGCAGGTGGGGGAAAGGGGATCCCAAGCCTCTCTTCGGCATGTACTTATTTGCCGAGGAGGTCAAGTCCCGCTTAGCCATGGCCTCCGGATATTGAGGCTCTTCAGGATTTATCCGCCCAGTTATGATTTCTCGCCAAGAAGCTCTGGACTTGTTTCGTTCCGAGGACCTGATCGGAACCGGCATGGCGGCCGATGCGGTGCGGCGCCATTGGCATCCCGAGGGGATCGTTTCTTACATCATCGACCGTAACATTAACTACACGAACTTCTGCACCGAGTATTGCACCTTCTGCGCGTTCTACCGTCCCATGGGCCACGCCGAGGGCTATGTGCTGCCGCAGGAGACCATCTTCGAGAAAATCCAGGAAACCATCGACCTGGGCGGGACTGGGGTGCTCATGCAGGGCGGACTGCACCCGGATCTGAAGATCGAGTGGTACGAAGACCTCTTCCGGGGCATCAAGCGGCGCTTTAAGATTCATCTGCATTGCCTCTCCGCCCCTGAGGTCGTGAATATCGCCGAAGTCAGCGGTTTGAGCCTGCGCGAGACCATCCGGCGGCTCATGGGCGCCGGCCTCGATTCCATTCCCGGCGGCGGCGCCGAGATCCTCGACGATGCCGTGCGCCAGCGCATCAGCCGGCTCAAGTGCGGCACCCAAGAATGGATGGATGTGCACCGCACGGCTCACGAGCTGGGCATGAGAACCACGGCTACCATGATGTTTGGCTGCGGGGAGACCCTCGAGCAGCGCATGAACCATCTGGAGCTGATCCGCAACCTGCAGGAAGAGACCGGCGGGTTTACAGCGTTCATCCCGTGGACCTATCAGCGCGAAAACACCTCGCTCGGCAAGTTCGTCAAAGAGGAAGCCACGGCCGTCGAGTACTTGCAGACGCTGGCCATCTCGCGTATTTTTCTGGAGAATTTCGAGAACGTGCAATCCTCCTGGGTGACCCAGGGGCTGAAGACCTGCCAGTTGGGCCTGCGGTTCGGCGGCAACGACGTGGGCAGCATCATGATCGAAGAAAACGTGGTGGCGGCCGCTGGAGCGCATCACCGGGCCAGCGAAGAGGAGCTGCGGCGCATCATACGCGATGCCGGCTTCATCCCCAAACAGCGCGATACGCTCTACCGCACGTACTTTCTGAATTAAGCGGAATCTTACTTGGGCTTGATCGCGAAATCCCAGATCATGATCTTCAGATTGTCTTCGCTGTATTCCACGATGGCGTATTCGCCGGGTTCGAGGGCGTCTTTGGGCCAGATCTTGTAAAGTCCGTCGCCCGTCATCTCCTGGCGCAGGATCTCCACCGGTGTATTCTCCGGGGTCACCTCTTTGGTGACGGGCATAAAGGTCAGGTTCTCGACGATCCGCACGGGGCCTTTGGGAGTGAGGCGCAGCATGCCGAAGCGCTCGGTCTGGGCAAGCTGAAGGTAGAACTCCTGCTCCGGGTTGGTGAAAATATTGAGCGAGTGCGCGCCGGCGATTTCCAGGGTCCCCTTGCCTGAAACCATCGGGATCGGCGCCATGGCGGCCAGCACGGATCGGCGCTTATTGGTATGTACGGTGCTGTCGGCCAGCTTGATGGCCTTGGCTTGGCCGCCCTCCACCCAATAGACGCCGGGGTCCTGGGGAATTTTCATGGCTTCGTCCTGAATGGCGCGCGCGGCCTTATCCTCCTCGGAGATGACCTTGGCCTGCTTCTCGACCTCGGCCTGATGCTCGGCGGCTTCCGACCGCGTGCGGTCGAGGTTCACCAGGTCGAGCGGGATCTCTTCCCAATCGCTGCGTTCGACGCTGTAGTAGCGGACGCGATCGGCCTCGACCTGATATTCGCGGACCAACTGGTAGGTGCCGTCCTTGAGGTAAAGCTTAAGATTGGCGGCCCAGGCCAGAAAAGCCAAGGCTGCCAGCAGCGGGAGCAACCTGCGCATAATACCCTCTCTTCCACTGTAGCGCGGGGGGGGGCTAATCCCGGCCTTGTCGGTGCGTCCCTGGGGTATGGGCATGTGTTCGGGCGCGCAGCCCGCGTCCCAGAAGCGGACACCGGAAACAATTTGCGAACTCCGGACCCGATTGCCACGTACATCGGAAAGAAGGACTTGC
>Ga0326728_10021278_pt1 | contig 12220 bp, 10 predicted proteins | sample MB3enrmetagenome_FD_207602 | JGI IMG/M metagenome (GOLD analysis project Ga0326728, IMG submission 207602) | Lab enriched peat soil microbial communities from McLean, Ithaca, NY, United States - MB31MN | ecosystem: Environmental > Terrestrial > Soil > Wetlands > Peat | place: USA: New York...
CCTGATCCTCGCCGCACAGCAGCGTGGGGGCCGAGGGTGCCCAGTCGCCATTGCGCATGTCGTTCTTGTAGAGCGCCAGCCGCAGGGTCTGCTTGGGAGCCACGGCCGCCAGCGGCACGCCGGCGACCGGCGTCGGGGAGGCGCCATCCGGATCGGAGGCCGCGTCGAGCACGTAGCTGACGCGGTAGTTGTTGTTGATCAGGTACGGGTTGCCGAAGCCCAGATCGAAGATTGGTGTGTCAGGGTTGGACGGATTGCTCGGCACGGCCAGCGCCGCCGTCAGCTCGGCCGACAGCGTCGCATTGCCGGGCACGGTGACCATGGGCGTGGTGCTGTCGAACAGAGCGGTTTCCGGGAGCTTGCCGGCGGCGATCAGGGAAGCGATCGGCGTCGTGCTCGGCAGCAGCGTATCGATGCCCGTGGCGTAGGTTGCCGAGTAGACGTCGGTCGTGGCGCTGTAAATGTTGCCGTAGGCGTGCTGATAGCTCGTCGTGATCAGTGGCACGAACGCGGTCGAGTCGATGAACACTCCGCCGTACATGATCGTGTCGCCGAAGGCTTCGAGCGCATAGGCGCCGGACATGGGCGCCGCGGCCGTGACTGTCTTCCCTGCGGTTTCCAGCGCGCGCTCCGTCGCCATCGCGACGTTGCCGCCTGCCGAGTAACCCGTGACGAACAGCTTGCCACTGTCGCTGGTGGCGGAAGCGAGCGTATTCGGCAGCGCGGTGCGGGCCGCGGTCAGCGCATCGATCATCTCGCCCGACTGCTGCGCGTTGTCGAGGTACGGGGTATAGCCCAGGGTCGATATGTCGTACCCCGCGAAGTTCGGCGCCACGACGATGTAGCCCTGGGCGGCAAACGCGGTCGCCACGAATATGTTCTCGTCGTTGGTCGCAGCGGGGGTGGTGATGTCGGCCATGTTGCCGCTCTTGTCGGTCCATGTGCCGTGCGAGTACAGCACGATCGGACGCGGGCCCGAGCAGGTCGGCGCGGCCCCGGTCGGCACCATCAGCGCGCCGGAGGATTCGGTGATCTCACCGGCCCCTCCGAGGGTCCAGAACTTGATGTAATAGAAGTCCACCCCGCAGACCGGCGAGCCGAGCAGCGGCAGCAGCGGCGCCGCGGTGGTATTCGCGGACAGCTGGGCAGTGAAGCTGGCGGCGTCCAGCGAGAGGAGGCGGAGGGGCGGATTCTCGACCAGCGTGCCGTGCGCAGTCGATGAGGCCACCGTCGAGGTCGTGCTGTCGGACCCGCACGCCGTCAGTAACGCTGCGGCGAGCGCCGCGCCCCAATGCCTGCGCAACTTGAACATTGACCACCCCACCCTGGCGCCCGATCGTGATTATTGCGGCGGGCGCCTGACCGCTCGGGTTGGATTCTACGCTGTCGCGTTCGCCGCAGCATCCCAAATGCTGCATTCGGAAACGGGCGGGGCACCGCCGGTACACTGCGCCACTTTGTCTTGTGGCTGCGTTATCCTCGATGCCATATGAAGTACAAGGATTACTATGCGGCTCTCGGTGTCGAGCGCGGCGCCAGCGACGAGGACATCAAGAAGGCGTATCGCCGCCTGGCGCGCAAGTACCATCCTGACGTGTCGAAGGAGTCGGACGCGACTGAGAAATTCAAGGACATTGCCGAGGCTTATCAGACCCTGAAGGATCCGGAGAAGCGCAAAGCCTACGATCAGCTCGGCAGTCACCCCAGTGGACAGGAATTTGAGCCACCCCCGAACTGGCAGCAGCAATACAGCGAGGGGCCTTTCTCTGCCGAGGATCTGGATCTCGGCGACCTGTTTGCGCACTTGCGCAGCGGAGGCTTCGGCGGTGCGCCGGGTGCGCGCGGGGCGCGCATGTCCATGCCGGGACAGGATTATGAAGTCGCGGTCCCTATCACGATCGACGAGGCCTATAACGGCACGCAGATCGACCTGAATCTGAACATGCCTGAGTACGATACGGAGGGACGGCTGCGCCGCGTGCCCCGGACGTTCAAGGCGAGGATTGCAAAGGGCGCCACGGATGGGCAGCGTCTGCGCCTGCCCGGGAAGGGGGGCAAGGGGCTCAACGGCGGACGCGACGGAGACCTCTATCTCAACATCAGTCTGCGGCCACACGCGCTGTACCGCGCCGTGGGCCACGATCTGTATCTGGATTTGCCGCTCGCGCCGTGGGAGGCCGTGCTCGGCACCTCCGTCGAGGTACCTACGCCCGGCGGCCCTGTGCGGCTGAAGGTTCCCGCAGGCACCCAGGCGGGGCGTCAACTGCGTCTGCCTCAGCGAGGCCTGCCCCGACCGCGTGAGGGACAGGGCGATCTGTATGCGATTGTCCAGATCGCGGTGCCCAGCGCAGCCAGCGAAGCCGAACGCGAGCTCTATCGCAAGCTGGCGGAGAGTTCAGCCTACGACCCGCGTGGGCACTTCACGGAGGGCGGCCATGCAAATTGAAGCCACGGAAGTCATCTGGCTGGAGCAGCACGAGCTGTCGCTCCCGGAGCTTTCCGAACTGTCCGGCCTGCCGAAAACGCTGCTCGAGCAGCTGATGGACAGCGGCGCCATTGCGCCTGTAGCGCGGAGGCGGGATCAGGAGGTCAGATTCGGTGCGGCGGCGCTGCACGTGGCGCGCACGGCCCGCAGGCTCCAGACGGATTTTGAGCTCGATATGGACGCGCTGACCCTGGCGTTGGGCCTGCTCGATCGCATTGCCGAGCTGGAGGCTCAGATCCAGGCTCTGCGCGCCCGGCTTCCGCAGGGCGCGCAGCCTTGACGCAGTGCGTTGCCGTGCCGTCCGTTTAAGTCTAAGACTTATTGAGCGGCAAGGCGCCCAGCATGAGTGCCGCGTCGACCTCGCTCTCGGCGGCCAGCCAGTCCTCGGCCTCATGCCCCGGCGCAAAGCCGCGGCTCTCAGCCCGATAGTACGCAGCCTGCGCGATCATGCTGCGACGTGAATCCTGATCGACCAGAGCCGGGGGCACTGGCAGCGGCTTCTTCGGCTGTGCTGCCGCTCGGGTCGTCGTGGGTTTGGCGCGTGGGTTGGGTGATGATTGCACTCCCATAGTCACTCCTGTCAGCTTGAGTTCGTGGTGGGAATCTAACCCCGTGATCTTCGCGCGATCGGGCCTCAGGAGCAACGTCGAATCACAGGTTTGTGATACAAGTCGGCGCGCGTACACACATGTTGTGCTCGATCCCGGCGTTCGCCCGATCGAGAGCGCCTCGAAACTTGCAGTCGCTGCTTTCGGCCCCATGAATGTCTCCATGGAGAGACAGCATGAATCATCTGTCCGGCAGTTTGACGATGTGGTCGCGGGCCTGCGCTCGGCTCGATGAGGCTGAGCGCCGACAGCGGCGCTTCTTCGAGCTTCTCGCGGCACGCTCGCAGATGCCTTCCTGGGAGCCCCCGGTCGATATTTTTCTGCTCGGGCGGGAGATGCTGGTGCGGGTAGCCCTGCCTGGGGTCCCTGCAGAGGCACTCGAGATTCAACTTGCGGCCAGGGGCCTGTTCGTCCGGGCGGTCAGCCCGCTCCCTGCGCTGGTGCAGCAGGCACGCATCGAGCGCCTGGAGATCCCCTATGGCCGTTTCGAACGGCTGATCGAGCTGCCGCCCGGGCGCTACGAGCTGCTCGCGCGCGAGCTGCGCGATGGCTGCCTGAATGTCCGCCTTCGTGGAGACTGGCCATGAGCGATGCTGTTGCCGATGCGCCCGTCGCAGCCGAGATCAGCGGCGATCTCATCGTGGACAATCTGCTGATTCTGTCCCTGCGCAACACCGTGCTGTTTCCGCAGACCGTGCTGCCGATCACCATTCGTAATCCCCGCTCCATTGCCGCGGCGCAGGAAGCGGTCAGGTCCCAACGCAAGATCGGGTTTGTGCTGCAGCGTGACCCGGAGGAGGACGACCCGGAGTTCGATGGGCTGCACCGTGTCGGGACACTCGCGAGCATCGTGCGCTACGTGACCGCCCCTGACGGATCCCATCATCTGATCTGCCAGGGTGAGCAGCGCTTCGAGGTGACCGACTACACCGGCCGCGAGCCCAGCCTGACCGCCCGCGTCCAGCTGATTCCCGAATCGACAGCGGTCAATCCTGAAATAGAAGCGCGTGCCCAGCGGCTGCGTGGACTCGCCATCGAGGCTCTGCAGCTGCTGCCGCAGGCGCCTGCCGAATTCGTGACGGCACTGCAGAACATCGAGTCGTTCTCCACGCTGGCCGACCTGATTGCGAGCTTCCTCGACATCAAGCCCGCCGACAAGCAGCGCGTTCTGGCCACGCCGGACCTGCGCGAGCGGCTGGATCTGGTGCTCGATTTCGTGCGCGAGCGGCTGCAGGTCATCCGCATCTCCCACGATATCGACGAGCGGGCCAAGGGCGCGTTCGATGAGCGACAGAAGCAGGCGGTGCTGCGCGAACGGCTGGCGCAGATCAGGAAGCAGCTCGGGGAGGACGACGAGCAGTCTTCGGATATTGCGGCGCTCAAGGCGGATCTCGTCAGGGCCGGCATGCCGCCGGATGTCGAGGAGCACACGCGGACCCAGATCGCGCGACTGGAGCGCATGGGGGAGGGCAGCGCGGAGTATTCCATGTCGCGCTCTTATCTCGAATGGCTGCTGGCTCTGCCCTGGTCGAAACTCAGTGAGGAGCAGATCGACATCGAACGGGCGCGGCAGGTGCTTGACGAGGACCACTTTGGCCTCGACACGATCAAGCGACGGATCGTCGAGTTCCTTGCGGTTCGCAAGCTCAATCCGGAGGGGCACAGTCCGATCCTGTGCTTCGTCGGACCCCCTGGCGTGGGCAAGACATCGCTCGGCCAGTCGATAGCCCGCGCATTGGGACTGAAGTTCGTACGCGTGAGTCTGGGCGGCGTGCACGATGAGGCGGAAATTCGCGGCCATAGGCGGACTTATGTCGGCGCGCTGCCGGGCAATATCATCCAGGCGCTGCGCAAGGCCGGGACGCGCAATCCCGTCATGATGCTCGATGAGGTCGACAAGGTGTCGGCGAGCTACCAGGGCGACCCGTTCTCGGCGCTGCTCGAGGTGCTCGACCCCGAGCAGAACCATACTTTCCGCGACAACTACCTCGGCGTGCCGTTCGATCTGAGCAAGGTGCTGTTCATCGGCACGGCCAACATGCTCGACAACATGCCGGCGCCGCTGCGCGATCGCATGGAGATCATCCAGCTGTCGGGGTACACGGAGGAGGAGAAACTGCAGATCGCAAGACGCTACCTCGTGCGCCGCCAGCTTGCCGCAAACGGACTGAGGGCCGATCAGGTGGAGCTGCCGGATGAGATTCTGCGCAGGCTCATTGCCGACTACACGCGGGAAGCCGGCGTGCGCGGGCTCGAAAGGCAGATCGCAGGGGTGCTGCGTCATTGCGCGGTTGCGATAGCCGGTGGCCAGGCCGGACCGATCACGGTGAGCCCTGAGGAGCTGGTCCGCATTCTCGGCGCGCCTCGCTTCGAGAACGAGATAGCAATGCGAACGAGCGTGCCGGGTGTCGCCACGGGGCTGGCCTGGACTCCCGTTGGTGGGGATATCCTCTTCGTCGAGAGCAGCCGCGTGCCGGGCCGGGGCCATTTGATCCTCACCGGCCAGCTCGGTGATGTCATGAAGGAAAGCGCCCAGGCTGCGCTGACGCTCGTCAAGGGGCATTCGGAACGGCTGGGAATCGATCCGGCCCTGTTCGAGAAGTCGGACGTGCACGTGCACGTGCCGGCAGGAGGGATACCGAAGGACGGTCCGAGCGCGGGCGTGTCGATCTTCACCTCGCTGGTGTCCATGCTGACGCAACGGACCGTCCGGCACGATGTCGCCATGACCGGCGAGATCAGCCTGCGCGGGCTGGTATTGCCGGTGGGCGGGATCAAGGAAAAGGTCGTCGCAGCCGCGCGCTCGGGCATACGCACCGTGATTCTTCCGGCCCGCAATCGCCGCGACTTCGACGACATCCCTCAGAGCGTGCGCGACTCGCTGAGGTTCGTCTGGGCGGAGCGCGTCGAGGACGTGGTCTGCGCCGCGTTCGAGGGTGGATTGACGCAGCCGTCGCCTGCCCCCGCCGCAGCGCCCACGCCGGCGCGGTCAGGGACGGCGCGGGCGGGTCGCGGCGCGCCCAAGGAAATCAGCGCTTCGCCAACGCGCCGGCGCCGATCCGGCGTCCCAGATATTCGATTGCGAGCCGATAGCCCTCGATCCCGAGACCGGTGATCACGCCGGTGCTGGCCGCTGCCAGGATCGAGTGGCTGCGCCAGTTCTCGTCGCGCGCGTAGAGGTTGCTGATGTGCACCTCCACGATCGGGCACTCGCAAAGTCGCAGGGCATCGAGAATGGGTACGGAGTGGTAACAGAAGGCCGCCGGATTGATCACGATGCCTGCGGCCTTTCTCGCTTCGTGCAGCCAGCCGATCATCTCGTGCTCGGCGTTGGTCTGCCGGCTGACCAGCTCGAGCTCGAAGGACCGGGCGGCGGCGCGGCAGAGGGCCTCGACGTCGGCCAGTGTGTGGTGGCCGTACAGCGCTGGCTCACGCTGTCCGAGCAGATCGAGATTCGGGCCATTCAGCAGGTAGACGCTTGCGCTCATCGGGCAAGCATAGCGCACCGCGCTCAGCGTGGAGCGGCGGCCGCCTGCGCTTCCAGCTCTGCCCAGCGTTCGTAGGCGCGCTCGATGTCTGCCGTGAGGGTGCTGAGGCGCTCGAGTGCCAGCCGCAGCACGGCGGCTTCACCGCGATAGATCGCTCCGTCTGCAAGCCGTGCCTCAATGGCCGATTTTTCCGCCTCCAGCGTCTGCAGGCGCTCCGGAAGCGCCGAGAGCTCCTGCTGTGCCTGCCAGGTCAGGCGTCCGGAACGCGGGGCGGCGCGCGCCCTCTCGCCGGCCGACATCGCGCCCGGACGCGCTGCTTCGGTGGTGACCGGGCCTGCGCGTTCGGCCGAGCGCTCGTCGCGATAGCGTATCCAGTCGCTGTAGCCACCGACGAATTCCTGCACGCGGCCCTCGCCCTCGAACACCAGCAGGCTCGTGACCACGTGGTCGAGGAACGTGCGGTCGTGGCTCACGAGCAGCAGCGTGCCTGCATAGTTTGCGACGAACTCCTCGAGCAGCTCGAGGGTGTCGATATCCAGATCGTTCGTCGGTTCGTCCATGACCAGCAGGTTCGCCGGGCGGGCGAACAGGCGCGCGAGCAACAGCCGGTTTCGCTCCCCGCCGGAGAGCGCGCGAGCCGGTGTATTGAGCTGCTCGGGACGAAACAGGAAGTCGCGCAGATAGCCGGCCACATGGCGCGCTTCCCCATTGACGATGACATGGTCGTTGCGGCCGCTCACATTGGTCATGACGCTTGCGTCGAGATCCAGTTGCAGCCGTTCCTGGTCGTAGTAGGCGACTTCGAGCCGGCTGCCGCGCCGGATCCGGCCCGAAGAGGGCTCGAGCTCGCCGATCAGCGCCCGGATCAGGGTGCTCTTGCCGATGCCGTTGGGCCCCACCAGGCCGATCCGATCCTGCCGCATGATGCGGACGGAGAGATCATCGATGATGACCCGCTCGCCGAAGGCGATGCGCAGCTCATCCGTCTCGAACACGAGAGCACCGGATTCGGACACGGCCTGAGTCTCGAGCTGGATGCGGCCGGTGCGTTCGCGTCGCGCGCGCCGCTCGGTGCGCAGCGCATAGAGGGCCCGCACACGACCCTCGTTGCGCGTGCGCCGCGCCTCGACGCCCTGTCGGATCCAGACCTCTTCCTGCGCCAGCCTGCGATCGAACTGCGCGCGCTGCTCGGCCTCTGCAGCGAGCAGCGACGCCTTGGTGCGCTGATAGGCCGCGTAATTCCCCTGGTAGGAGCGCAGTGCGCCCCGGTCCAGCTCCAGGATCCCCGAGGCCAGCCGGTCGATGAAGGTCCGGTCGTGGCTGATGAACAGCACCGCACCCCGAAATTCGAGCAAGCTGCGTTCGAGCCACTCGATGGTCTCGATGTCCAGGTGATTGGTGGGCTCGTCCAGCAGCAGGATCTGCGGTTCCCCGACCAGCGCCTGCGCCAGCAATGCCCGCCGGCGGGTACCACCCGAGAGCTGATCCAGTCGCGCTGCCGGATCGAGCCGCAGCCGGCTCAGGACCGTGGCGACATGCCGCTCATTCGACCAGCCCGGATCCTCACCCTGCGCAGGCAGCCCAGCGGCGACCCATTCGGCCACCGTCACGGGCTGCGTGATCGCAATGTCCTGCGCCAGGAAGGCCATCCTTGCGCCGGCGCGAATCCAGAAAGTGCCCCTGTCGGGCTCGATCTGTCCGAGCAGCACGCGCAGCAGGGAAGACTTGCCCTCGCCGTTGCGCCCGATCAGAGCGACGCGCTCGCCGGGCTCGAGCTGCAGACTCACTTCCTCCAGCAGAGGCTGAGTGCCATAGGTCAGGCTGATCTTGTCGAGTCGCAGCAGCGGAGGCATGCGCTCATCTTAATCTTCGCTTACGATTCCGCTCGAGCCGGACTTCGAATAGCACCGCCACAGGGATCCCCGCATGCCAGCACCCAGCTGGAGTCCGCAGCAGCGTCACGTCGTCGTGGCGAGCTACCTCGGCTGGACGCTCGATGCGTTCGATTTCTTTCTGCTGGTGTTCGTGTTCAAGCGCATCGCCGCGGAATTTTCCACCGATCTGAAGAGCGTCACCGATGCGGTGTTCTGGACGCTGGCGATGCGTCCCGTGGGGGCGTTCCTGTTCGGCCGCCTCGCGGACCGTCGCGGGCGCCGGCCAGCGCTCATGATCAGTGTCCTGGCCTACTCGATCATGGAGTTTGCGTCTGCGTTCGCGCCGAACCTGACCGTCTTCCTGATCCTGCGTGCGCTCTTTGGGGTGGCCATGGGCGGGGTCTGGGGTGTCGGCGCCTCGCTGGCCTTCGAATCGATTCCGGTGCAGGGCCGCGGCCTCGTCTCGGGGATGCTGCAGGCGGGCTATCCGAGCGGCTACCTGCTCGCCGCCGTGGTCTATGGCGCGCTGATCGACCACATCGGGTGGCGCGGCATGTTCATGGTCGGAGTGGCCCCGGCGCTGCTGCTGCTCTATATCCGAGGGCGGGTACCGGAATCCGAAGTCTGGCGCGCCGGCGCGCGTACCCGGGTGCCGCTCAGCCTCCGCGCCGGCCTGGCAGGTCACTGGCGGCTGGCCCTTTACGCCGTCCTGCTCATGACGGCTTTCAATTTCTTCAGTCATGGCACCCAGGATCTCTATCCGTTGTTCCTCGAAGCGCAGCGCGGCTTCGACAGCAGCACGGTCGCGCGCATCGCGATCGTCTACAACGTTGGCGCGATCTGCGGTGGGCTCTGTTTCGGCGCGCTCAGCAGCCGGATCGGGCGCCGGCGCGCCATGGCCCTGGCCGCCGGGCTGTCGCTGATCGCGCTGCCGTTCTGGGCGTTTTCGCAGGCCCCCGTGCCGCTGGCGCTGGCGGCGTTCGGCATGCAGTTCATGGTGCAGGGCGCGTGGGGTGTCGTTCCGGCGCACCTCAATGAGCTCTCGCCACCGGCCCTGCGGGCCACGTTTCCCGGATTCGTCTACCAGCTCGGCAATCTCATCGCGTCCAGAAACGCGCCGCTGCAGACAGGCATCGCCGTGCGCCACGGGTTGCCGGGCCATCCCGATTTCGCCTTCGCCATGTCGCTGGTCTGCGGCATCGTAGCGATCTGCCTGCTGCTGCTCGCGCTCGCAGGGCCGGAAAGGCGCGACGTGCGCTTTGAGGGCCAATGAGTTAGACTAAGAAGCTGGAGTTTGTTCATAGGCGCGTCTGACACGCGCTCCCGCCTGCAAGCCCGTCGGAGCCGGTGCCGTTGGTACCGCCGATTCCTGAAAATTCTGTGCCCGTTCAGAGTCGCGGTGGGCGGCTGGGCCTTCCGGAGTATTGTTTTGTTCGATCAATTGTCTCTATGCCCGCAGCTGCGCAAGGCCGTTGCTGAGCTGGGCTTCACCCAACCGACCCCTATCCAGCAGCAAGCCATCCCCGTCGTACTCTCAGGCCGCGATCTGCTCGCGGCCGCCCAGACCGGCACGGGCAAGACGGCGGCATTCGGCCTGCCCCTGCTCGAGCGCCTGCACGCCAGCCCGCGCGCCGGTGCACGAGTCCCGCGCGTTCTCGTGCTGGTGCCGACCCGGGAACTCGCTACCCAGGTCAGCGAATCCTTCCGGGCTTTTGCCCGACATCTGCCGATGCGCGGGGCCGTGATCTTCGGCGGCGTCAGCCCACGCCCGCAGCTGCAGGCGCTGGCCAGTGGCGTCGACCTCATCGTCGCGACTCCCGGCCGCCTGCTGGATCATCTTCAGTCGGGCGCAGTCGATCTGTCGCATATCGAGGCGCTCGTGCTGGATGAGGCGGACCGCATGCTCGACATGGGGTTCATCCAATCCATGAAGCGCATCATTGCGGCCCTTCCGACCACGCGTCAGACGCTGTTGTTCTCCGCCACCTTGCCGGAGGAGATCCGCCTGCTGTCCCGGCGCTGGATGGTCGATCCCATGGTCATCGATGTCGCCCCGCGCAACACACCGGCGGAGCGCGTCGACCATGTCGTCTACCACGTCGAGGGATCCGCGAAGCACCCCTTGCTCAAGCGGCTGCTGACGCAGAGCGGTGTACAGCAGACCCTGGTGTTCACGCGTACCAAGCACGGCGCGAACCGACTGGCTGAGCGGCTGGGCAAGGATGGGCTGGCAGTGGCGGCGATCCACGGCAACAAGTCCCAGGGCGCCCGCACACGGGCGCTCGAAGATTTCAAGCAGGGGCGAGTCCAGGTGCTGGTCGCCACGGACATTGCAGCCCGGGGACTGGACATCACCGAGCTGCCCCACGTGGTCAACTTCGAGCTGCCGCACGTGCCCGAGGACTATATCCATCGCATCGGCCGCACGGGCCGGGCAGGCGCCAGTGGCGCCGCTATCTCACTGGTCAGCCGCGATGAGCAGGTCCGGCTCAGGGCCATCGAGCGGTTGCTGGGGCGCGCCATTCCTGTGGCGGCCTGAGATGTGAGCTAAGTTCTTATTATGTAACGCGATGCTTGTCCGCGATCGCGGACAGTGTCGCAAAAAATCATCAGTTGTCCGCGCTATGTCGCAGTGATATAGATGTCACCCAGAATGGGCACGAAAGCGGAAACATCGGGGGCGCGTCGAGCCAGCAACAGCGGCCTGAGTTCCGCGCGGCTCATGCAGTACTCCGAGCAGTTCCTCGCGCTCGCCGCCCAGTCGGGCGGCGGTGAGGAATCGCTCGTGGCCACGCGCCTGCTCGAGGATGTTCCGCTCTACAGCAAGTGGGAACTCTCGCATGCTGCGCTCATGCGCAGCGTCGCAGTCCGCCGAGACCCCTTGAAGCAATCCCGCGAACTCAAGCGCATCGGATTTCAGACCCTGCACCGCATGGCTCCGTTCGAATATCTGCGCGACCGGCAGGTGCATGGGCAGGCCCGACGTCATCTGGTGCGGGCACTGTTCGGTACGAACGAATACACCCAGGCCATTCTGCGCGAGCACACGGCCTACCTGAGCTCGGCGGCCAGCTTCTTCTGCACGGACTCACTGTGCGCGGACCTGCTGCACGACACGGCCTTTTCCGACGCGCTCTCGCACTATCAGGAAGCCTACTCGGAGTACTACCGCGCTTTCTGCGACTCGCTGCTGGCGGAGCACACGGGGGAGGCTTCGCCGCTGGCCCCGCTGCTGCCCTACCTGCGCTATCAGCTCAAGCTCATCCGCGAGCACATCCTCGCCGGTGCTCCGCAGCACAGCGACTTCGCCCGTCTGCAGTCGCTGTACAAGAGTCTCGGCGACACCCAGAAACTGCCGGTCCTGCGCATTCAGTAGGCGGCCGCGCGGCGACGCGCCGCACAGCGCTGCAATTTCTGCCGACGCGCTGCAATTATTCTCGAGCGGCACAGCCGCATATCCATCCAAGGTGCTGATTGCATTCGCCGTGTCCGTGGCACAGCGATTGCAAATCACCATTTGTCCTATGTCCAGGAGGCACTCGTTGCAGGGATGCTCCAGTCCAGGAAACCTTCACATGGAGTCTTTCATGCCGAACAACAATCCCCACGGGCACAACCAGTACACCAAGCCGGAACTGCGCAGCCAGCGCAATAAAAAACCTTCAGCGTCGCCCGCTCGAGCGCCGCATACCGACGCGCCGCAGGGCACCGACACGTCGCATGAGCACGAGTCACACGATTCGCAGGAGTCATCGCACGACTCGA
>Ga0326728_10021279_pt1 | contig 12217 bp, 9 predicted proteins | sample MB3enrmetagenome_FD_207602 | JGI IMG/M metagenome (GOLD analysis project Ga0326728, IMG submission 207602) | Lab enriched peat soil microbial communities from McLean, Ithaca, NY, United States - MB31MN | ecosystem: Environmental > Terrestrial > Soil > Wetlands > Peat | place: USA: New York...
TTACCAAGGCCTTCCATCAAACCGCATGCAGTCGTGCTTTTGCCTTCTCCCAGAGGGGTCGGCGTGATAGCTGTTACTTCGATGTACTTTCCATCAGGGCGGTTTTTGAGCCGCTCGATGATTTTCATGAAATCGAGCTTGCAGAGTCGGCCCATGGGGAGAATTTCATCTTTTTTCAGGCCCAGCTTTTCCTGAAAATCCCATGGAGTGGGCATATTAACTTCCGCTGCCTCAGATATCTGCCAATCCTTCATCTTTGTCGCGTCGTAGGGCATGTGTAATTTAACCTCCGTTTTGAAGTTTTTGCTTTCCACTAAACTCAAGACTCGGTAAGGATAAAGATGTCGCCTGCCTCCTTAGAATTTGAGTTGGTACGATAAAACCATTAGCCGCTTGGAAATACGAACTCGGAAGCGACAGGTTTAACTCTCCGGATTTTGAAAGTGGCCATGCGGAGTCGATGCAGTTTCAGATCCAGAGAAATAGCCCCCAAAAGGCAGAACTGCAACGCGCAACCTAAATTAGGCCAGCCTGTGTTGTCAAGAAAAAAGAGTGCGGTAGCCCCGCCAAAGCTGATCAGGTGTCAGATAAAAGTTCGGTTCTGTTTTTTTGGGGTTGCTTTTATAGTTATAATGAATAACAAACTGAATAAATTCAGTTGGACGGTTCTTGTTGCCAAAATAGAACCGTACAGCTGACAAAGGCAACCCTGTGAGTCAGAATATAAAAAGGAAGAGGCAATAGCGGGAGGGACTATCATGTGGGACTATACTGAAAAAGTCAAAGAGCATTTCTTACATCCACGAAATGTTGGAGAAATCGAAAATCCGGACGGAGTTGCGGAAGTCGGCTCCATTGCGTGCGGCGATGCACTTAAATTCACTTTCAAACTGGATGAAAACGGCAAGATCAAAGACGCGAAATTCAAGACATTCGGGTGCGCCAGCGCAATAGCTTCGGCTTCCGCAATGACCGAAATGGTAAAAGGCATGACGGTGGAGCAGGCTGCGAAGATAACGAACCAGGATATAGCAAACTACCTCGGCGGACTGCCTCAGGAAAAAATGCACTGTTCCGTTCTGGGACGGGAAGCTCTGGAAAAGGCCATTTCATTCTATAAGGGGACCCCTGTCAAGACGGAACAGGAAAAGATCGTTTGCGAATGCTTCGGAGTAACGCATGAGGAAATCGAGCGGGCGGTCCGCGAGAATCGGCTTACGACGGTCGAAGAGGTGACCAATTACACCAAGGCGGGAGGGGGCTGCGGCAACTGCCATCCAATGATTCAGGAAATAATCGATGGTGTGCTTTCCCAATTGAGTGAAGCCCCGCCTGAAAGGCCGAAGCTCTCTAATATCAAGAAGATCAAATTGATAGAGGATACGTTGGAGCGCGAAATCAGGCCTGCTCTCAAACACGACGGCGGAGACATCGAACTGGTGGATGTGGTGGGCAATCGTGTGCTGGTCGCGACTCGAGGTGCGTGCGCATCCTGCCAGGCATCCAACCAGACGTTGAAGAATTTCGTCGAGGCGAAATTACGCGAACTCGTCTTGCCGGAACTTGTAGTCGAGGAGGTATCGGCGTGAAACCTGTATATCTGGACAACAATGCGACGACCCAGGTGGCCCCTGAAGTGCTGGAAGAAATGCTGCCGTATTTCCATGAGCTCTATGGAAATCCCTCGAGCATGCACTCCTTCGGAGGCCAGGTAATGAGAAAGGTTAGGCAGGCTCGAGAGCAGGTTGCCTCTCTTTTGGGCGCTTCACCTGAGGAAATCATCTTTACGAGTTGTGGCACGGAGAGCGACAATGCCGCAATCCGCTCGGCCCTGGCCAGCAATCCGGACAAAAAGCACATTGTGACCAGCAGGGTCGAGCACCCTGCAGTGCGCGCGCTTTGCGCTCATTTGGCCACACAGGGATATCGGGTAACCGAATTGCCGGTCGATGGCGAAGGTCGGCTCGATATGGAGCAGTATAAAAGGGCGCTGAGTCCGGACACTGCAATCGTAAGCCTCATGTGGGCAAACAACGAAACGGGAGTGATTTTCCCCATAGAAAAGGCGGCGGAGATGGCCCGCGAGCGCCGAATCCTTTTCCATACCGACGCGGTTCAGGCGGTTGGAAAGATTCCCATCAATCTGGCCGATATGCGAATCGACATGCTTTCGGCCTCAGGACACAAGCTGCACGCTCCCAAAGGTATTGGCGTCCTCTACCTGAGAAAGGGCACAAAGTTTTCGCCCTTCATGGTTGGCGGTCACCAGGAGCGTGGAAGGCGCGGCGGAACGGAAGCAACCCCGAGCATAATTGGGCTGGGAGTCGCTGCCGAGCTAGCACAGAAGAAAATAGACGTTGAAAACACCTATGTTAAGGGCCTGCGTGACAGACTTGAAAATACTATCCTCAACACTATCCCAAACTCGAAGGTAAACGGCGACAGACTGAATAGACTGCCCAACACAACCAACATCAGCTTCGAATTTGTCGAAGGCGAAGGTATCCTGCTCATGATGGATGAGTACGGCATTTGCGCCTCGTCAGGGTCGGCGTGCACCTCCGGGTCGCTTCAGCCCTCCCACGTTCTGCGGGCTATGGGCATTCCCTTTACCATGGCGCACGGATCGATCAGGTTCAGCCTCAGTGTGTACAACACCGATGAGGAGATAGATTTTGTCATCGAGAAGTTGCCTACAATAATCGAGACACTCAGAAGCATGTCGCCCTATTGGAAAATGGGCGCCAATGTTTGCCGATAAAACAAGAGTCGCGGCTCAGCTTTAAGGATTTTCAACTCGCAACTCCTCGAAGGGGCCAACTCGCACGCCCGTAGGGGCCGACCCAACGAAGGAAGAGCATGGAAGACAGATTTAATTACGATCAATGCCGGATTGAAATCACGACGGATCGACATTTTCGGGAGGAGATTCCCGGCCTTGTAGAGAAACTGGTCGGCTCCTGCGCGAACGGTGAATGCTTTGACCACGTGGGACCCGAACCGATTCCATCCAAAGAGGCCGTTGTGGATATCGTGGATAGAGTAAGAAGGCTGCTCTATCCGGGATATTTCATCAAGGGCCGGTTGGAGAAGTTCAATCTGAGTTACTACTTTGGCCAGGAAGCAACAGCGCTTTTCGAAATCATGTCGGAACAGTTGGCCCTGGCGCTGCGCCATGACTGCATTCGTCACGACCTTCCCTGCGTTCAATGTGAAGAGTTGGGCCAGGAAGCGACGGTTAATTTCATGAAGGATCTGCCTTCACTCAGGTTGATGCTGGCGACCGACGTGCGCGCCGCATACCAGGGCGACCCTGCCGCCAAAAGCTTCGATGAGATAATCTTCAGCTATCCGGGTCTTTTCGCCGTAACAGTTCATAGGATGGCGCACCAGTTGTGGGAACAGCGAATCCCTCTTATTCCCCGCATCATTACAGAATATGCCCACAGCGTGACCGGAATCGACATCCACCCGGGGGCCCATATCGGCGAGAGTTTTTTCATCGATCACGGTACCGGAGTGGTGGTGGGCGAGACTACAGAAATCGGTAACCAGGTGCGACTCTATCAGGGCGTTACTCTTGGAGCTCTTTCGCTGCCGCGCGACGCCGGCGACCAGTTGCGGGATAAAAAACGGCATCCGACTATCCAGGACGACGTGATCATCTATTCAGGAGCGACTATCCTTGGCGGAAATACCGTCATAGGCGCCAGGTCGATAATAGGAGGCAATGTCTGGCTTACGGAATCCGTTCCGCCCGACACCCGCGTAATCCTGAAGACGCCCGAACTGATCTATACCGGTCAGTTGGAGCAACAGCAACTGGCTGAGTAGCCTGGGCGATTGAAGAATTGAATCAGGGTTCCTGGAAATTTGAGCCCTCTTCGTGACGCTGACGGCCGGCACCTTTAGCTCTTTCCGAGTTCCGCCGACCGTCGTGCTGCCGCTTCTACGCTCTCAATCAATGCACCCCGCACTGAATACGACTCAAGGACCTGCAGTCCGTGAATCGTAGTTCCTCCGGGGGATGTAATCATGTCTTTGAGCTCGGCCGGGTGCTTTCCCGTGATATCCAGCATCATGGAAGTGCCGGTAACCGTCTGAACGACCAGTTCTCTTGCGATTTGCCTTGGCAGTCCCATAAATACCCCTGCATCGATCAGGGCTTCGATTAACAATAGAACAAACGCCGGACCGCTTCCGCTTAGACCGGTCACGGCATCCATCAGCTTTTCGTCTATTTCGACCGCTTTACCAACGGAGCGGAAAAGAGCGAGGCTCATCTCCATCTGCGCGGCGGAAACCGCCTTCCCACGCGAAAGCGCGGAGATCCCTTTCAGGACAAGGGCGGGGGTATTGGGCATAACCCTGACTATCGCCGTCCCGTCCGGCAAAAGACCCTCGAGAATTGAAAGCGAAATCCCGGCCGCAATGGATATTACCAGCGGTTTATGCGACAGGTGGGCACGGATCGTATTTAACGATCCAGAGACTACCTGGGGTTTCACGGCAAGCACGATAATGCTGCTCGATTCGGCAAGCTCGCCCGTACTGTCGCGCCCCTTTATTCCAAATTCCTTTTCGAGGTAATGAATACGGGATGGAATTATGTCATAAACGAAAACCTTTTCGGCAGGAAAAAGGGATGCTGCGACCAGTCCCCGGATCAAAGCCTCTCCCATGTTCCCCCCGCCTATGAACCCGATGGTGTGGTTCTTGAACATTGCTCGTCCCTCCATTTCGTATTCCCAAAACAAGTCTTCAGTGGCAGTGCCTGGCGGTCGGAAAAGAAAAGTTCCTTTCTGACCGGCGATTGGCGCACTCGACTGGTTCTTAGCAATAGCAGACCGGTGACGATAGGTCAAACAGGACGCTCACGCCTTGCCGTCATGCCTTGTTTCTGCCTGAATGATTATTATTTTGAAAACTCCGCAATAATTCTATATGAACTGTACCCGGCAACGGGATGCAGGCTAAATTCCGATAAGAACAGAAGAGGGAAAATCATGGATTTGTCCTACAAAGTAAGCCAGACGGCTGGGAAACACTCCCCTCTGGAGGAAGAAATTCGAAAGCTTCCTATTCCCGTCAGTTCCGTTTTCCTTGGGAAAAATGGCAAAACAGGGCCTGTGGCTTTCAGAGAAACCGACATGACCCTCATTTGCAAAGATCACCAAAGAATCGCTGAAGTCTTTCCGAAGATAATCTCCAAGAGCAGAGGCATCGTTCTGGAGGCCGTTCAGGCAGATGAATCTCAAAAGGTAACGGGTAAAAGGGTTGCGGTTCTTTTCTCCGGGGGGCCGGCGGCGGGAGGCCATAACGTGCTGGCCGGCCTTTCGGTTGCCCTGGGAGGCGGCAACACGCTGTTCGGTATAAAGAGGGGTCCGAAAGGCCTGATGAAAGGGGACCTCTTCGAAATAAACAGGGAAAATATCAAGTCCATCGTTAATATGGGCGGTTTCGATTTTCTCGGGACAGACAGGACTAAAATCAAAAGTCCCGAACAGTTTGAAAAAGTCAGGCAGACAGTTGTCAACAACAGGCTTGATGGGCTGGTAATAGTTGGCGGAGACGATTCCAACACGAATGCGGCTTTCCTTGCCGAATATTTCGAAACAAAGGGGATCAACTGCAGCGTGATCGGGATTCCCAAGACAATTGACGGAGACATGGCGGCCGGGAAGTATCTGCCCATCTCGTTCGGCTTCGATACGGCCACAAAGATATTTTCCGAACTGGTGGGAAATCTGAACCAGGACGCGGCATCCGCGGTCAAATACTATCATTTTGTAAAACTCATGGGCCGAACCGCCAGTAAAATTACCCTGGAAGTGGCCCTCCAGACGAAACCGGCCATTGCGCTTATCTCGGAGGAAATCGCCAAGAAAAACATCTCTTTGGACGGTATCGTCGATTATATCGTACGGATCATCACCAAGCGGCGCATGAAGGGGCTGAACCATGGAGTGATCCTGGTCCCCGAAGGGCTGGTGGAGTTCATTCCGGAGATGAGGCGGCTGATCGCCGAGTTGAATAAAACGCTCGCAGAATATGAAACGGACATCTCCGATCTGCCCTCGCTCGAGAACAAGCGAGAATTCCTTTTGCCGCTTTTGAGCGCCGAATCGGCGCAGTTGATGGCCTCCCTTCCGCCCGATCTCCAGGAAATGCTGATCTTGGACCGCGACGATCATGGAAACGTGAAAGTCTCTCAAATCGAGACCGAAAAACTGTTGATCGACAAAATCCGCTATCGTATGTCTGAGATGAAGCGTCACACAGACCGGTTTTTTGGGACAGGAGAGGGGAAGATCGAAGCGACCCCGGAGCAGGTGGAAGACTTCAAAAAGGCTACGCTGTCAACCCAGTCTCATTTTCTTGGCTATGAGGGCAGAAGCTCGAAGCCGACCAAATTCGACGCCGCGTTCACGTTTCAGCTCGGTTTGACTGCCGGCTCCCTTGTACTCGCCGGGAAAACAGGTTACATGGCCGCCATAACGGACTTTCACAGCGGTGGGCGAGTTCTTGGCCTGCCGTTGGCCGGACTGATCACGGTCGAGACGCGAAAGGGAAAAGAAGAATTTGTAATCGAGAAGTCTCTGGTCGAACTGGAATCTCCATCTTTCAAAATTTTTGCCCAAAACCGGGACAAATGGGCAAAGGAGGACTATTTCAGCAGCCCCGGGGCCATACAGTACTGGGGGCCGACCAGTAATCAGGTCCCAATCATCGTCGCCCTTGACCAGGGATACCCGGATTTTGAAAACTTCGATTTGGGAGAGGAAAAGCAGGTCGTGATTGACTGAGCTCCGAACTTGCAATGCCGGATAGCGAAAACCGCAGGATTTTTTTTGAGACCGGTGCCGCAAAAGCAGATTTGCGGGTTGCGATTGCGGCACAGTCTCTAAAAGCCGGCAGGCAGAATGAAGGATTGCCGTATGCCGGCTTCACGCTTCCATTCTATGTATATTCGTAGAAACCCCGGCCCGTTTTTCTTCCAAGCCATCCAGCCTCGACGTACTTGCGCAGCAGCGGACAAGGCCTGTACTTGGAGTCGCCAAAACCCCTATGTAGTGTCTCCATGGCAGCAAGGACCGTATCGAGTCCGATCAGGTCGGCCAGGGCCAGAGGCCCCATGGGGTGATTCGCGCCAAGCCGCATGGCCGCGTCGATGTCTTCACGAGTGCCGACACTGTGGTAGAGGGCAAAAATTGCTTCGTTAATCATCGGCACGAGGATCCGGTTGGTGATAAACCCGGGATAGTCGGCCGCAGAAGCCGGGGTTTTGCCGACTTTAACCGCCAGGTCCCATGTATTCTTGAAAGTCTCATCGGAGGTGCTGAGCCCACGGATTACCTCGACCAGCTTCATAACCGCCACCGGGTTGAAGAAGTGCATGCCGATCACCTTGTCGGGTCTTTTCGTCTGGGCTGCAATCCGGCCGATAGGAATTGAAGACGTGTTGCTTGCAAGAATGACCTCCGGATTGCAAATAGAGTCCAATTCGCGGAACAGGCCGAATTTGAGGTCTTCTCTCTCAGTTGCGGCCTCGACGACAAAATCGGCCGCGGCCATGTCTTTAAGAAAGATACTGGTCTTTATCCTGGAAAGCGTCCCTGCTTTCTCATCGGGACTCATTTTCCCTTTTTCGACACTTTTTGTGAGGAAGCTCGTGATGTTTTTGAGACCGCGTTCGACGAATTCGTCATTTATGTCGTTCATGATCACGTCAAGGCCGTTCATTGCCACGATTTGAGCAATGCCGTTTCCCATCTGTCCTGCACCTACAACTCCAAGAGTCTTGATTTCCATTCTAATCCCCCCTGCATCGCTGCGCGATGAGTGATTGGCTGGTAGTGAGTAGAAAGAAGCACGATTCATTTACCTGTTCTTCAGGATATTGCGGGCAACCAGCGGTGTCTTCATGAGCGCCAACAACAGCCTCTATTTTTTACTTTTTGCGATCGAGCGTCTATCACTGTCCTCGCTTTCGCGCTTTGAGCGTCGTTGCGCTCAGGAAGTTTGGAGTCGCTACGCCTGCAATACCCGGCCGATAGTCATAATTTCCGCTTCCTTCGTCCCTTCGTAAAGTTCCAGGATCTTGGCGTCGCGGTACCATTTCTGGACAGGATATTCATCGATATACCCATATCCACCGTGAATCTCCACGGCGGCGTTGGCGCAGAAAACGGCCACCTGACCGCCAAAAAATTTCGCCATGGCCGCAAGATGATAATCGGGGCGACCTACATCGATCAGCCAGGCTGCTTTATAGGTTAGCCCTCGCAGGGCCTCGATCTGGATGGCCATTTCCGTCAGCTTCTTCTGTGTGAGCTGGAAAGATCCCAGTGGTGCGCCGAAAGCTGTCCTCTCTTTCGCGTATTTTACGGATTCCTTCAGACAGCCCTCACTGAGGCCCAGAGCCTGGGCCGCAATCATAATACGAGTGGTGTCGAAAAATTGCATCAACTGCTTGAAACCGTTCCCCTCCTTCCCCACCAGATTGCTCTGGGGAACGCGCACATCTTCGAGAGCGATTTCTGCCGTGTCGGAGGTGCGAATACCCATCTTGCCGTGTATTTTGTTCCTGGTAACACCCTGGGCGTCGGCAGGGACGATGATAAGGCTGAAGCTGTTGTGCCTCTTTTGTTCCGGATTAGTGATGCATTGGGTGACCATGTAGTCGCAAACGGTCCCATTGGTGATGAACATCTTTTGGCCGTTGATAACGTAATCGTTTCCGTCTTTGACCGCCCGGGTCCTGTACCCGCCGGCGTCGGTACCGGCATTGGGTTCGGTGTAGGCGCCTGCAAAAACCGTCTCGCCTGCACAGATCGGCGGCAGGTAGGTCTTCTTCTGTTCTTCCGTCCCGTGCTGGAAGACGCATTCACTGCCAAATGTCGCAGCTGTTATATTCAAGGCCATTCCGACGCAAACTTTAGAGATTTCTTCCGTGATAATGCAGTGCCCCAATTGGCCAAAACCAGCTCCACCATATTCTTCAGGAATCCAGGCGCCAATCAGACCGACTTCGGCAGCCTTTTTGCGGATTTCGGGCAAGTAAGTTTCATTTCTGTCGCATTCCAGAGAAACGGGCGTCAGTTCGGCAACAGCGAACTTGTATGCGGTTTCCTTCAACATTCTTAGTTCTTCAGTCAATTCGAAATCCATTCTTGTTTCTCCTTGTGATAATTTTCTCTACCGACGGAGAACCTCGGTACACTCCCGTCAGTAGACTGCATAATATACGTCGTGTACCGAAACGTTATGTACCGACTGCATCTTCAATCATCGCCACTACGCGCGCCGCTCCGGCCGAGCCTCCCTTAACTCTAAGCGGGAAACAACACACTTTGAATCCGAACGATGGAAGCCGATCCAGGTTGGTGAGCCGCTCCAGGTGGCAATATTCTTTGTCAATGCCAACGTAATGAGCTTCCCAGAAAAGGTCTCCGCGCCGGCTTTCCCGCTCCTTTGCGGCCAGCACCGGCAAAGGCACGTCCCATCCCCAGGAGTCGATGCTGGTGACCTTGACGCCCTGGTCCAGAATCCATGTAGTGGCCGCCGCACTGACACCCGGCCCATGGTCGAAGTAATTGGTCCCCGCTTTCGGGATAAACGTTATGTACCGTTGATTAACTATAAAAACAGTGCCTAAGCGGCAGCCCTCAGGTTGCTGCAGTAGAAATTCTTTCTCAACCCCCGCCGCAATTCGCCCCTGAGGTCCGGATGAGAGATATTGATCAGTTCATCGGCCCGCTGTCTCCTGGATTTGTATCTAATGTGTGCAATGCCATATTCCGTCACAACATAGTCAGCGTACGTCCTTGGGACGGTAATGGGAGAACCGGGAGGCAGCTCCGGAACAATGGATGAAATCAGTTCTCCGTTTTTACCGACCCTTGCGGATGTCAAGACCGTTATCGCGCGCCCGCCCTTGGAATGGAATGCGCCGAATTGGAAATCCAACTGACCGCCTGAACCGCTGACCATCCGATGGCCGATGCCCTCCGAGCATATCTGGCCGCTCAAGTCGACCATCAGCGCCATGTTGATCGCCACCATATTCGGAAATTGAGCGATGAAAACAGGGTTGTTGGTGTGCCCGGCCGGATACAATTGGCAAGCGGGATTCTCACGGACGAAGTCATACATGTCGCTGTCGCCCGCGCAAAAAGTCGCAAGAGTGACCCCCTTGTGAAAGGGTTTCAGTTCATTGTTCACAATGCCTTTTTCCACAAGTTGAGGCAGACCGATAGGAAACATTTCGGTATGGATGCCGATGTCGTGTTTGCCTTCCATCCGCGCCACCACCGCCTCGGGAATAGATCCTATCCCCATCTGGATAGTGTCGCCATCCTTTATCAGTTCCATGACGTATTCGCCGATTTTCGCGTCCCTTTCTCCCGGAATCGCGCGCTGCAGGTTGGGAATGGGCGTCGAGTTTTCGAAAAAGCAATCGAATTCACTGACGTGCAGCCAGTTATCTCCAAATACGACCGGCATCTGGTCGTTGACTTCGCCGATGGTAACGCGCTGCTTCCCCAAAGCCCGGCCTTCCCGGATCGCCTCCAGCGAATGGAAGTTACTCAATCCGAGATTTACGTAGCCGCTCTCGTTTGGTGGGGAAACCATACATATAAAGACGTCTGACCAATTTGCGTAGCGCTCTCCAGCATCGAAGGTGCTAAGAGGGTAAAAGTCGGGCAGACGGGTTTCGGCCAGCTTTCGAGTAAGGGGCATTCCGAAAGCCGGACCAAAGTCGATGTGGCCCTGGAGCTTCGTCATGAAATCGACGTCATAAAGCTTGGATGGACGGACCTGGACCGTATCCGAGACGATGACGTCGTGCAGATCTTCCCATCGGTCCAGCAGGGCATGATAAAAATCGGGCGAGCACGCGCCCATCCCAAGGCCGACTCCAACAAAATCGCCGGATTTGACTTGGCCGGCAGCCGCTTCCAGAGAAATGAGTTTTTTCTTGTATTCTTCCTTCCAATCCATTGAAATCTCCTCACCAGCTCGAACTAAATGTACTGGGAAAATCAGCGTATTTGATCGCTCAAACGCGTCGCATCCTGTTCACTCGCATGTTTTATTGAGCAAACACTGTGCCTCAGCTGCCTGGCATGTTAATATAGATAAAACACATGTATATTTTTCCCGCAACATCAGATCCATTTTCAAACCTCCTGTTAAATGTTTGCATTCTCGAGACATCGAGATCAACAAAGAGCTGAATTCCTTTTCGATCCTTATAAAGAGCACAAGCTGTGCCTAAGACCCAGTTGAGTTATGAAATTACAGAACGAGGCCGGGTAAGGCATTTTATGGAGAGAGAGGAAGAGATGGGATGTGCACAATCCTCATCCAGGAGTTACTGTCCTGTGGGAAATTTCCGGCGGGTCGGTAAGTTCGACAAGAATACGGTGAGTCCTGTTCGGCGCTTCACCATTTTAAGCGTGGAGGATGAGAAGTCCTGCCGCCTTCGTACCGGGTGTAAATTCGTATGGGCGAGAACGATTATGCCACCCCATAGATGTTGTGTGGAGATGTGGTTGTCCGTGTACTTAAGTTTTTCCTGTGTGTTAAGAAAATTCTTGTTTTGCAGGAATGATTCCCGCCGTCCAGGAAAAATCTTAATCCCTCTAATCTATGCCGTCTGAGTCTCTATTGACAATATCCTCACCGATCACATGGGCTTACCAACGAACCTCATCATATGTATGACTTTATCCCTGTTGGTATATCTCATGCTTTTAAGCGGGACGGCATGGGAGACCTATAAGAGAGAGTTTGCGCCTCACCGAAAAGGAGAACGGATGAATTGGACTCAAGTTTACAGCCCTTTGGGAAATCCGGCAGTATCTGCTCCTTGTCGAAACCGAAATTAAACCAGGCTTATGGGAGGGAATTTCGAACAATTATATAAAGGTTCTTGTCTCAGAGATCGAAGGTGGTCGCCCCGTAGAACCGATCCTGGTGGGGGCAAAAGGGTTCAACGGCGAAGATCTTGAAGGTACGCCAATATTGGTTAATGAACCCTGAATGTTATTTTCATCAGTACGAAGATAAAAAGGAGAATTTGTAATGAGTGGTGAAAGAGATGTAGTGATGGTGGCAGCAGCGCGGACCCCGATAGGCAGGTTTGGTGGTGCGCTAAAAGATGTGCGTGCGCACAAGTTGTCCGCGCATGTTATGAAGGAAGTCCTGAAGC
>Ga0326728_10021280_pt1 | contig 12217 bp, 14 predicted proteins | sample MB3enrmetagenome_FD_207602 | JGI IMG/M metagenome (GOLD analysis project Ga0326728, IMG submission 207602) | Lab enriched peat soil microbial communities from McLean, Ithaca, NY, United States - MB31MN | ecosystem: Environmental > Terrestrial > Soil > Wetlands > Peat | place: USA: New York...
CGGTCGAGGGCTTCGAGGGCCGCGCCGGGCAGCGAGATGTTCACGCGCACCGGCTCTTCGCCGATCTCCACCGGAATGAGCAGCCGCGCCTTCTCCTTCACGCCACGTTCGGCGGGGATGGCGTCTGGCGCACGCGCCGCAGGGATTGCATCGCCGTATTCCTGGCTGAGCGCAACATGGGCTTGCGCGGCCACGAAAGCGTTGGCGGCGGCTTGCTCCACCGTCTTGCCGAAGCTGGTGCAACCGGGCAGATCGGGAAAGAACACGCCGAAGCCGTCCTTCGCCCTTTCGATGATTGCCGTGTAGAAACGCTGCATACCTCACCTCAATTTGACGCCGCTTTGCCGTTCGATGCTGCGAAGTGTCCCCGGCGGCATGTCCTTCACCGGATGCGGCACCGTCACCGTTCCCGGCCGCGTCGCATGGCGGAAATGATGATGGCTGCCCGTCACCCGGACCTTCCGCCACCCCGCCGCGGCAAGCAGGCGCATGATCTCGCGGCTGGACAGACTCTTGGCCATGGCCGCTTATACACAAAATATGTGTATCAGGCAAGAAGGCCAGCGCGCGCCTCGCCCGCCTTGTGTTTGCGGCGGTCGCGGCGGTATCGAGGACGCTCCAAGCCAAGGGAATCGCCCCATGTCCGACATCGTGCCCGCCAAGACCGCACTGCTGCTGATGGACTTCCAGAACATGATCGTCGCGATGCTGGGCGAGGGCGGGCCGGCGCTGGTCGATCGTGCGGCGAAGGCGCGCACGGCGGCGAAAGCGGCGGGCCTCGCCGTGATGCATGTGCGCGTCGCCTTCACCGAGGCCGATTACGCGGCGATCCCGTCCCGCAACAAGGGCTTCTCGGCCCTCGCGGCCGCGGGCCGCATGCTGACCGACGGCAGCGAAGCCGCCGCCATTCACCCCGCGCTGGCGCCCGCCGCCGACGAAGAGGTCTTCCGCAAGCTGCGCGTCGGTGCCTTCAGCACCACCAATCTCGCCGAGCGTCTCGCCGCGCGCGGCATCGACACGCTGGTGCTGGCCGGCATCGCGACCTCTGGCGTGGTGCTCTCCACGCTGCGCGACGCGGCCGACCGCGACTTTCGCCTGTTCGTGCTCGCCGATGTCTGCGCCGACATGGACGGCGAAGTCCATCGCCTGCTGACCGAGAAGGTCTTTCCGCGCCAGGCCGAGGTGATCGCGCTGGACGATTTCGTTCGCGCTCTCTAACGCGTTAGCGCCGCGTGCCACAGCGGCGCGCAGGATCGCCCGAGTCCAGGTTGAAATAAAACTTCACCGTTACTTGGCCGATGCTGCAGAGTAACTAATTTGCATTGACAGTTTCGTGTAAAAGTTGTTTTGTGGACCGACATCGGCCGCCTGTCAGATGTTCTGTTGGACCAGGTGCGGCCAACGGTGTACCGGCGTTATCGGTCAAACAGGAGTCCAACATGTCAACGAAAGCCAGTCTCACAGGCCGCGGTTTCGCCTTTGCGATAACGACGGCCGGCATATTTGGCGTAGCGGCGATCATTGCCTCTACGCTCGGTTTTGCACAGACGACCCCGAATGAGCGCTCCGTCATGGTCACGCCCAACTCCAGGGAGGCGCTCCGCATAAAGGAACCGCATTTTGAAGTTCGCGAGGTGCGGCTCGCGGCAAGGCCGCTCGATTGGAATGCGCCTTTGGGTAAGCTGACGCCGCGCAAATACACTCCCGAGGAATTAGAGGAATTGCGAGCCCCGCCCCAGTCGTCGGAGGGCGGCCGGCCGGATCCGAGAGCCGAAGCGGAAGCCCGCCGGCTTCATCCGGAAGACTGGAAATAAGAAATAATGTGATCTGACGCTGGGACCACATAGCGAAGGAGACAGCAATGTTCGCCAAACGTAATTTGTTCGGGGCCGCTTTTCTGGGCATGGCCACCGTGATTCTTGCCGCCGTTCCCTCAGAGACCGCGCATGCGCAGACCGCGGCGATCGGCAAGCTGTTTTTTAGCAACAGCAGCGGCAACTACTCCTGCACCGCCTCTGTCGTCAGCGGCAAGAACATCATCGTCACCGCCGCACATTGTTGCTTTGACCGGCCGACCAACAGCTGGTTTGGAGCCTGGGCGTTCGCGCCGGGATACAATGCCGGCAAAGCGCCGTACGGCGTGTTCAACTGGGCGGATGCAAGAGTGCCCACCTCTTGGGTCAACAACGGCGACATCCCGTCCGACGTCTGCCTGATCAGGCTGCAACCCGACTCCGCCGGCCATCCGGTGACCTATTATACCGGCTGGCTCGGGCGTGCGTGGAACTTCTCGCCGAACCAAAACATGACCACGTTCGGTTATCCAGGCAACATCGGCGGCGCCAACAATCTCGAAATGTGCGTCGCGCCAAGCTCAGCTCAGCCGCCGAGTTGCGGACCGGGCGTCCTGAACATGGCCTGCAACATGACCTACGGCTCGAGCGGCGGTCCTTGGATCATGGACTGGGGCCATGGCAATCACGTCGATGCGACGGTGCACGGTTGGAGTGGTACGACCTGCACCGGGCCGTTCGGTCAGGTCTTTAACGGCCCGCAGTTCACCTCCAATAACATCGTGATGCTTTGCAACGCCGAAGGCTGTTAGAGGTTTTTGGTCAACGGGACTGGAAATCGTCCAGGGCGATCACCTCGCTCTGGACGATTTCGTCCGCGTGCCGTAGCGCGCTTACCGCAGCGTGCGGTTACCCGTCGCCGCGTGCCACAGGAACAGCACGACGACGGCGCCCAGGATCGCCACGACCATCGAACCAAGGCTGAAATGGAACCATACCGGATAGCCTAGAACGGCGAAGAGCGCGCCGCCGACGAAGGCGCCCACCACGCCCAGCGCGATGTTGAGCAAACAGCCTTCGCCGCGGTCGTTGACGACCTTCGAGGCGATGAAGCCCGCGATCAAACCGAACAGAAGCCAACCGAGAAGCGACATCTAAAGCCTCGCGCCGGAAATCAACCACCCTGCCGTTCAAGCACGTTAGGTGCCCCTCCGCCAAGAGGCCGTGCGAGGGATCGAATTCCGGCGCCGTTCGTTGTATGGTGTTCGCGAGGGGCGCCCTGTCTAAGGAGATTTGGGAGCCATGAAGACCACAATCATCGCAGGGGCGCTGTTCCTGGCGGCCGCCGTTCCTGCTCTTGCCGATCCGCCGGCGACGGCGCCCGCGACGACGCCAGCAGCAAAGCCCGTGAATATCTGTCTCTATCGCCACCAGATCGACGGCTGGGGCTCGCGCGGCGATCATTCCCTGGTCGTCAACGACCGCTTCGGCAAGAAGTATCTGGTGAACGTTGCCGGCTTATGCAGCGACTTGAACTGGGCGTTTGGCGTGGGGGTCCGACCGGTCGGCGGCGACCATCCTTGCGTCGAGCGCGGCGACCACATCGTGATGCGCGGCGGAGGCGTGCTGCCGGGCGAAGCCTGCTGGGTGACGAAGGTCCAGTACTACACGCCCGACATGCAAAAGGCTGACAAGACGGCGCGCGACAACAAGCAGCCGCTGGCGACCTACTAGAACGACGCGTCCGCGAGCGCCGGCGCCGGCCGGCGTTCGCCGACGGGTTCGCCGCGCGTGTTGAGCACCGGCGCGCGGACGAAGGCGCGCGCGGTTTCGTTCATCACCTTGAGCGACAGCAAGACGGCGGCGATGGCGGTTTCTGCCGCGCGGGTTGCGCCGTCGTCGATCTTGAGCGCGATGCCGAGACCGCGCGCGGGGATCATTCCGGCATAAACGCCTTCCGCCCCGACTTTCACGACCGCGCGTCCCTCCGCCGCGCGGATCAACGCGGTGCAGGCGCGGCCGGTGCCCGCGACGAGTTCGGGATAACTCATCATCGCGCCGAGAATGCGTTCGCCGCCCAGCGCACGCCGGGCGGCGAGTTTCGCGAGCGCGCACGCGAAGCCGGAAAGCGGCAAGGCGAAATTGGGCGCCGCACAGCCATCCACGCCCCAAGGCAGATCGGCCACGCCCGACAGCTCGGAGAGGATTTTCGCCACCGCCTGCTGCACCGGATGGTCGATGCGCTCGTAGCCGGCCACGGCCAGGTCCCAATGCCGCGCCACGGTGAGAAAGCCGGTGTGCTTGCCGGAGCAGTTGTTGTGCAGCCGCGTCGGTTTCTCGCCGCGGCGGAGCATCGCTTCCCACGCCGGCTCGTGGCGCGGCGGCTGCGGGCCGCAGGCCAGATCGCTTTCGCTGCAGCCGATGCGCTTCAGCCAGGCGGCGATGAGCGCGGTGTGCGTCGGCTCGCCCGAATGCGAGGCCGCGGCCAGCGCGATCTCTTCGTCGGACAGGGCGAAGGCTTCCGCCGCGCCCGAAGCGAGGAGCGGCAGCGCCTGAATGGGCTTCAGCGCCGAGCGTGGATAGACCGGTGATTCGACGTCGCCAAGCGCGAATCGCAACGCGCCGTCCGCGTCGGCGATGGCGATGGCGCCGCGATGGACGCTTTCCACCAGCGCACTGCGCGTGACTTCGACGAGGACGGGATTGGGCATGCAATTAAACCTTGTCATCCCGGCCAAGCGATGCGTTAGCATCGTGCAGAGCCGGGACCCACTGGGACGGTTTCGCCGTGGGTCCCGGATCGGACGCTACCGCGTCCGTCCGGGATGACAAGGCGGGCAGGGCAAAAATGCGCGGCTATTTTGCGGTGGGCGTGGACGGCATCTCCAAGCCGATGAACCTCGGCAATCTGATGCGCATCGCCCATGCCTTCGACGCCAGTTTCTTCTTCGCGATCAACGCGCAGGTGAGGCTCGCCGACGCCGAATCCGACACCTCGCGCGCCCAGCGCGCCATGCCTTATTACGCCTTCGCCTCGGCCGAGGATTTCCGCCTGCCGCTCGGCTGCCGGCTGGTGGGCGTGGAGATCACGGAGGACGCGGTCGAGCTGCCGCGCTTCCGCCATCCCCAGCGCGCCGCTTATGTGTTCGGCGCCGAGCGCAAGTCGCTGTCCGAGGCGGTGCTGAAGCGTTGTGCGTTCGTGGTGCGGATTCCGACGCGCTTTTCGATCAATGTCGGCATGGCGGGCGCCATCGTGCTCTACGACCGGCTGATCAGCCTCGGCGGCTATCCGGGCCGGCCGGTCGCGCCCGGCGGCGAACCCGAAATTCCTCCGCCGCACCGCTGGGGCGCGCCGGCGATGCGCAAACGCTAGCGGTTATTCGTTGGACTCGACCACCCTGAATTTGGCGCCCGCCTCTCCGAACACGTCGAGCGAGCAATTGCTCCAATCCTGAGGGACATGCCATTCGGCGGCGGTAGTGATGGGCGAGGCGATCTTTTGCTGATCGCAAAGCAGTTCGAAACGGTCGAGCTTTCCCGTAAGCGCAGAAAAAGCGAAGTGCCGTCTCAAAAGCGTGTGAGTCCAAATCGGAAGATATTCCGTTACCGGAATCACGCCAGACACGGCGATCGGCCTGGGATCGTCCAAGCGCGCGTGAAGAATACCGACCAGCTTCGCATCGCTGTCGTCGGCGTCAAGCGTCGCGTGCTTCTTGAGCTTGTCGAACCATTCAAAGGCGTCGGCATATTGGCCCGTCAAGGCGTCGAGCCGGATTCTGAGGCGCACGGCGGAAACAAGGCCCGGCTTGGACAGGAACAAGCCGTCGTCCAACGTCGCGTTAATAATGTATTCTCGCGCGGTGAGATAATCCTGGCTCGCCAAATAGCTGCGGGCCAACAAAAGCGACACCATGCAGCGTTCGTAGAAATTAAGGTCTTCGAGCGACAGGATCGGTAACAAGACCGCGTTGGCCTCGTCGAACTTGTTGGCGTCGATCAACTCCTGCGCCGCCCGGTAGGCATCGTACACTTTCTGCCTGGCGCCCAAGACTGGCGGATTGAAAAGATACTGGACCTGGACCATCCAGTTCAGGCGCGCCACGGCCTTGCCGTTGACTGTTGCCGGCTGATAGCGCCAAGTCTTCACGAATTCGAGGGCCGTGTCGGCGAATTTGCTTGGGCCGATCAAGCGTTCGACAACCGGATCCTGAACGCTTCCGTCGGCGGCGCTCGTCAATCGGATCACGACATAGGATTCTGTCCCCGGCATATTTTCGCCCCAGCCGGCAGGGAATTCGCCGTGACGCTCGCCGATCGGTTTTGGGTCCGTCCGTATGCCACAACTCTTGCCGCAATTAAGGATCGTGTAGGCGGGAAGATCGGCATCTTGCGCGCGCACGGCGAACGTGCCCAACACGACGGCGAGGCATGGCCAAAGCGCGAAGCGTCGTAATATCGGCGAAAACACCGATTCCCCCACGACCATCTAAGAACAATTGTAGCGCGAAAGGCCTTTGCCAACAACGCGTGCAAGAGATCAGGGCTGCGACTTCGTCGCCGCCTCAGCTGCGTTGGCGGCGAGAATGAAACTCGAAACCGTGCCGATGACGTATTCGTTTTCGTACCACAGGAACGGGAAGTTCTCTTTCAGCTCCGGAAAATCGGGCGGAATGATGAGCACGCCCGGCACCATGCCGCCGGGAATGAAGGTGTAGTCGGCGCGGTTGTTGCCGTAGGCGACCAGCTTGGAGCGCGTGCCGACGCCCGACACCAGCGACAGATTGTTCACCGGATGGCGGCCCATGAGATAGTCGAAGGCGTTGAGCGTGTACTGCGTTCCGACGAGTTTCGGGAAGGCTTGGTGCAGCACGTACATGCCGGTGGCCAAACCCGCCACCGCTCCCGAGCCGGCCCAAGGTCCGTCGGTAATCAGCACGCCGAAGGGGTTCTTGGCCAGCATCGCGTCGAGCGCGGGTTTGCCCTCCTTTACGTCGGCTTCCAGCGCGGCGCGAAAATCCGGTCCCATGTAGGAAATCGCCAGCGCGGCGCGCCAGCCGATGAAGGGAAAATCCTTCTGGATAACCGGCAGCAATTCGGAAAGCCGCGTCTTGTAAGGCTCGGCGCCCTTGCTGGCGATGACGAGTTCGATCGCCGCCAGCGTTTCTTCCATGTCCAACGGGCCGCCGGTGGTGTTGAAGGACTCGAACAGCGCGGGCGGCGCTTTGTGCTCGCCGTCCCAGATGCGCTCCGCGGTCTCGAGGCATTGTTGCGCCAACGCGTCGTCGTTGCCGCGCAAGGCCCGGCTCGCCGCGGCGAGCGCCGAGGCCGCGTCGTAATTGAGCGGCGTGGTGTGGTTGGTGAAGGCCCAGCGGTCGTCAGGCACGCCCGAATGGATGCCGTCGCTGTCGAGCGGCCCCATCGCCGGCGAATAGATCTTGCCGTCGGTCTGGGACGCGACGTCGCCCAGATGCGTGTATTCTTGCAGCGTCGGCTCGATGATGCCCGGAATGGCGTGGCCGAAAATGTTCTGCTGCGCCAAGAGTTGCAGCACGCCGTGCTTGATCTCTTCCAGTGCGTCGGGCACGCCGTCGGGCTTGTGGATTTCGACCGAGCGCGCGGCCTCGTCCACCGTGTCGTTGTCCCAGTCGGCGTGGAACACTTCCCAGGCCATGGCCAGATCGCGGACCACTTCGTCCTGGCTTTCGGTGCGGATGTCGTAATCGCCCGCGTCATACCAGCCGCCGACGTTCAATCCGGGAATGTGCTCGCCCGGCGCGAAGGGCGAATCCGTCGTCGGCCCTTGCGAATAGCCGTCGAAATGGACGTGGTTCGTCGGCGCCTGGCGCGCGTCGTCCATGTGCGAGACGCCGTGCCAGACGCGATACAGCTCGCGCACCTTCACATGGTCCATCTGCTCGGCGAGAAATTTGTCGAGCGAAGTATGCCAGGTGGCGTCGTAGACGCCGTCGGCGATGCGGAACGGATCGTTGATCTTGCCGGCGTAGCGGATGGCGTAGACGCCCGGCGCGCGCGCCCGCGAGAAATCGAACGAGGCGTAGGCGTAGCGCAGCCATTTGCCCCAAGGCTTGATCGGCGCGCGCAGCGCCACCGTGTATTTCCCGTCGGCGCCGAGCTTGAGCAGCTCCGCTTCCTTCGGCGCCTTGTACAGCGGATCGAGTTCGATGATCGCGACTTTGGCGCGCGCGGGCGTATAACCCACCTGGTTGAACGAGACGACGGGCGGGCGCACCCAGCCCGGGATCACGTGCGGGCGGATGTGCCAGACGACGGCGTTCTTGGTGGCGCCGGATGCGATCAGCGTGCGCACCACGAACCAGCCGTTCTGCGCCTCGTTGCGCGCGTCGTAGAGCTTGAGCGGGCCGCCCTCCGACGTGATCGCGACGGCCGTCAGCGGGTCTTCCGGCGCGAGCACGATGGACTTGCCGCTAGCCAGCGGCTCTGGCTCGCTTGTGCCGTCGGCGAGCGTCTTCATCGGCGCGTCGGGGCTCCTCGGAAAAATGCCGCTTGCGTCGTCGAGGATATAGCTCTTGCCGAAATAGCTGGTCGGCAGAAAATCGAGATTGAATCCCGCCTTGCCGACCAGCGCCGCCGGTAGCGGCTTGTCGAGATCGACGGCAACGCGAAATCCGTCGCCCTCCGCCGTGACGACAAGCCGATATTTCAATCCGATATCGGGATAACCCGAGGCGACGATCAACTGGTTCGGCTTGGGTCCGCGCGTAACCGACTCTTTGGTCGGCACCGCGTCCCATTGTGCGGGCGTGGGCAGAAGCCGCACTTCGCCGTCGGTGGCGATGCGGTCGTCGTGAAGAATGATCTCGATGCCGCCGATCTTCTGGTCGTGGAACACGGGATGGAAAGCGTCCTGATAGACGAGGACGCTGAGACCTTGCCTCTCAAACGTGTTGTGGGCGCTCAGCTTGAGCGGGCCTGCCGCGGCGCCTGATAGCGCTACCAACAAAGTCGCGACGCAAACAACCTTCCGCTGCACGAATACCTCCTGCTTGAGATGTGGACTGGTCAAAGCATCCGTTCGAAGCCGGCCTTGGCGTAGACGGATTCGATGCACTCCATGGTGGCGATGGCGTCCGCGCCGCCGGTGAGCGGCGTGGCGCCGCGCAGCATCACGTCGCCGACATGGGCGAGCTGCGCCGCGTAGGTGGTCGGGCCATGCGCCTTTTCTTCGAAGCTCTTGCCGCCGACGGTGAGCGTCAGCGTACATCCCATGGCCGGTTGCACGTAATTGGACAGCGAAAGCGTGCCTTTCTCGCCTTTTAGCCGCAAGGGCGCGGCGAAGGACTTCGCCGTCATCGAGGTGCGAAGTCTCGCCTGCAAACCGTTCGGGAAGCTGAGCGCCGCGCGCGTCGACGCGTCCACGCCGCGCTCGACGGTGCATTCGGCCGCGACGATCTCGGGCTCGCAGCCGGCGAAAGTCCGCAACGCATGCACGCAATAGCAGCCAAGGTCCATCAGCGCGCCGCCGCCTTGCTCCGCCAGCCAGCGCAGCTCGCCGGGCCTTTGGGCGATGCCGACTTCGAAACCCGCTTCGGCCTCGATCAGCGCGCCCAACTCGCCCGCGCGCACGATCGCAAGCGCCCGCTTCACAATGTCGTGAAAGCGATAGTGATAGGCTTCGATCAGCGGCCGCTTGCTCCGTCCCGCGGCCGCGACCATGCCTCGCGCCTCGGCTGCGGTGAGGCTGAACGGCTTCTCGCACAGAACCGCCTTGCCCGCGTCGAGCGCGGCGATGCTCCACGGCCGATGCCCCTTGGGCGGCAGCGCGTTGTAGACGAGATCGATGTCGTCGCGCCTGACCAGCGCGGCATAATCCTCGGCGACGGAAGGGATATTGTGCTCGGCCGCGAAGGCGCGGGCGCGGGCGGGATCGCGCGCCGCCACTGCCACCACCGCGAACTCGGGATTGTCGCGCGCCGGCGCGATCACCGCTTTCGGCGCGATGCGCGCCGCTCCCAAAATTCCGATGCGTAAAGCTTGCATTTCTGTTTCCCAGAGCCGCCTGGCCATGATACGTCATGCCGCTCATGACTCCAGCCCTTTCGATCTCCCATCTGCGCAAGGTCTATCGCCGCGGCACCGTCGCGGTGGACGACCTTTCCATGACCATCGCGCCCGGCGATTTCTTCGGTTTTCTGGGACCGAACGGCGCCGGCAAATCGACCACCATCCATTGCGTGACGGGCATCGCCACGGTTACCGCGGGCACCATCAAGGTGTTCGGCGTCGACGCGGTGAAGGATTATCGCGAGGCGCGGCGGCTGATCGGCCTCAGCCCGCAGGAGTTCAACGTCGATCCCTTCGCCACGCCGCGCCAGATCGTGGAGTGGATGGGCGGCTATTTCGGCATGCCGTTTGCCGAGCGGCGCCGGCGCTGCGACGAACTGCTGGATCGCTTCGGTCTCGCCGAGCATCAGAAGAAGGCGTTCCGCGAGCTCTCCGGCGGCCTCAGGCGCCGTGTGATCCTGGCGCGGGCGCTGATTCACGATCCCAAGCTCTTGATTCTCGACGAGCCGACGGCCGGCGTCGACGTCGAACTGCGGCGCGATTTGTGGCGCTATTTGCAGGAGCTCAACCGCGACGGCACCACCATCCTTCTCACCTCGCATTATCTGGAAGAGGTCGAACGGCTGTGCCGCACCATCACCATCATCGCCAAGGGCAAGATCGCGCGCCAAGGCCCCAAGGAGGAATTCCTTGAGGGCAGCGGCCTCGAAGACGCCTATCTCGCGGCCACCGGCGCGGAGCCAGACCACATCGCGGGGGCGGCATGAAGCGGATGGGCATCAACTGGATCGGGCTCGGCACCATCATCCGCCGCGAATGGTCACGCGTCATGCGCGTGCCGATCCAGGCGTTCGTGGCGCCGTGGATTTCGGCGCTGCTCTTCATCTTCATCTTCGGTTTCGTGGTGGGCGGGCGCATCCGCTTGATCGGCGGCTATCACTACATCACCTTCGTGCTGCCCGGCGTGGTGATGATCAACGTGGTCAACGCCGCCTTCCTGCAATCCACCTCGCAGATCTACTTCCAGCGCTTTTTGCGCTACATCGAAGAGACGCTGGTGGCGCCGCTCTCCTACGTTGAGATGATCCTGGGCGCGCTGTCGATGGTGGTGCTGCGTTCGTTCGTCACCGCGCTCGGCATTCTCGTGATCGGATTGGTCTTCGGCGCGGTGGCGCTGCAGAGCTTTCCCGAATTCCTCATCTGGATCGCGGCCGTGGCGGTGATCTTCGGCCTGCTCGGCATCATCATCGGGCTGTGGGCGAAGAATTTCGAGCAGCTGACCGTGTTCAACGTCTTCTTCATCACGCCCTTCGCGATGATGGGCGGGGCGTTCTTCACCGTGTCGATGCTGCCGCCGTGGCTGCGCTGGCTGGCTTACGGCAATCCTTTCTTTTATTTCATCAACGGCCTGCGCCACGCCATGATCGGCTATGGCGAAGGCTCCGAGATATTCGGCGCGTCGTTTTCGTTGCTGCTCTGCGCGGTCTTGGGCGTTATCGTCTGGCGGCTGTTCGCGCGCGGCTACGGGCTTCGCGAGTGAGGCATTTACGCTTTGATGACGCGCGGTTTCCGTCTTTACGCCGCTCTTTTGCGACACTAATCTCCGACCGCGCCGCGCCAGCCGAGGAGCCTTCATCATGCCGCTTTCGCGCCTTGCCTTGATCGCCGCGCTGCCGGTTTTCTTTCTTGCTCCCGCCATGGCCGCCGCCGGGCCCACGTTGCTCGGCGTGTCGAAGGCCTGGGCCGCCTATCAGGCCGACACCGGCGAGGGCAAGGTCTGCTACGTGCTCTCCAAGCCCAAATCGATCGAGCCGCGCAAGGCGGTGCGCGATCCGATCTATCTGATGCTGAGCGACTGGCCCGACCGCAAGGTGAAGGGCGAGTTCGAAATCCTGCCCGGCTATTCCTACAAGGACGGCGAGGAGGCGACGGCGGAGGTCGGCTCCGATAAGGTGGAACTCTTCACCCGCAACGACGGCGACGGCCAGGCCTGGGTGAAGGACCCCGCCGACGAGGACCGTCTGCGCGAGGCGATGCGCAAGGGCAATTCGCTGATCGTGACCGGCGTTTCCGCGCGCGGCACGCACACTCGCGACGTCTATTCGCTCGACGGCGTCTCCGCCATGCTGGACAAGGCCCACGCGGCGTGTGGGATGTGATGGCGTACATTTACCCTCCCCTTGAGGGAGGGTCGAACGCGCGAAGCGCGTTCGGGGAGGGGTAATAGCGCGGGCAATACCCCCCACCGAAAAATTGCTGCGCAATTTTTCGGCTCCCCCTCAAGGGGGGAGCGATTTTATTTTTGAGCTCGCTTCGTGGCATGATGCAACAATGAATACCCACCCCTCCCTCATCGCCCTTTCTCCCGAGGTGTTGAAAAC